>FWPU01007435.1_pt1 | contig 20191 bp, 19 predicted proteins | sample 2228361 | NCBI WGS metagenome assembly FWPU01 (sample SAMEA103939777, study PRJEB20133) | metagenome
TGCCTCCATATCTTAAACAGAGAGCTGTTCGGTGATCACATTTTTGAAACACCAGTTCGCGTTTCGGTGATCTTATTTTTGGAGCTGAGCGACAGCTTGATCGGCCATGGGATATGTTTTATAATTTGCGAAACCCACTTTGGAGGTTGCGATGAGGTATATAATAGCCACTATGGTAGGTGTTCCCCTGATGGCGGGAACCATAATGCCGTCCCTGGAGAAGGAGATGAGCGGGGCGGCGCCCGGAGAGCAGATAGAGATCCTGGTGCACCTGAAAGACAAGCCCGTCTTCAAACTCAACAGGACCACCACGGAAAAGGCCGCATACATAGAATACCTGAAGGATTTCTGCGCCACAAGCCAGGCCCCCGTCATAGCATACGCTGAAGCCATCGGCGTTGAGGTGATAGAGAGTTTCTGGGTCTTCAACGGCTTCTACGCCAAAGCTACCACGGAACAGATCCTTGCGCTCGCGGACAGGCCAGATGTTGAATACATCATAGACAACTTCGTCATAACCCTGCCAAAGGACGAGATAATCATTCCCGCGGACGAATCAAAGGCTGTAGCGTGGGGCGTTGACACCATCCAGGCGGACAGGGTCTGGACAGAGCTCGGTTTCACGGGCGCGGGTATCGTCGTCGCGAACATGGACACGGGCGTAGATGTAAATCACCCCGCGTTTGGCGGCAGGTGGCGCTCGGACAACGGCTGGTTTGACGCGGTTAATGGCCAGCCCACCCCATACGACGATAACGGCCACGGAACCCACACAATGGGCACGATATGCGGAGGCGATGGCCCCGGACCCTTCACGAACGACATAGGCGTTGCGCCCGGAGCCACTTTCATCGCGGCAAAAGCCTTCAACTCCGGCGGATCCGGCACGACCGCGGACATCCACGAGTGCTTCCAGTGGTTTGCCAATCTCGCCTCCTCTGGAAAGGAGCCTGACCTGGTCTCCAACTCCTGGGGTTCCTCGTCAACCACCAGCCTTGAATACTGGAACGATGTCCAGACATGGCGCTCCTTGAACATCCACCCCCTGTTCTCCATAGGCAACTCCGGCCCCAACCCGAACACCGCGGGCACCCCCGGGAACTTCCCGACCGTCATCGGTGTTGGAGCAACCGACAACGGAGATGTCATCGCGAGCTTCTCCTCCCGCGGCCCGGCACCGAACTCCAGCCCGTGGAACGACCCCACATACTGGCTCAGGTCGGACTGGAACCGGATAAAGCCTGACATATCAGCACCAGGGGTTAATGTCTACTCGGCCATGCCCGGAGGCGGATATGGCACCATGTCCGGGACATCAATGGCCTGTCCGCACGCGGCCGGTATGGTCGCGCTGATGCTTGAGAAGAATCCCACCATAGACATCTACACCATATACGACATCACTCTGAACACTGCTGTGTGGAAGTCTCACATGGGCACCAAACCCAACAACAACTATGGCTGGGGAAGGATAAACGCCTACGAGGCAGTCAACAACACCCCCGGGAACGCGGTCCCGAATGTGGTCATCCAGTCCACAGACCTGAACGAGCCTTCCGGAAACGGGCTTTGGGACCCCAACGAGCAGGTTTCGTTCGTTGTGACCCTGAGGAACACAGGGGTTGGCGTCCAGAATGTCAACGCGACCCTTTCCGGCTCGGACAGCTATGTGAGTCTTCTTGACTCAACCGCGAGCTACGGCGACATCCCACAGGGAGGCTCAAGGGACAACGCCTCCGATCCATACGACGCTTTCGCGAGCTCGTCAACGCCCTGCGGATACGGGAAGAACTTCAATATGCGGATAACGGGCACGAACCCTTCTTATCAGGTTGACAGGTCCCTCGCGTTCACCATAGGCGTCGCGCCAGGCCAGCAGTTCAACTCGTTCTCTGGCGCTGGCTCTGCGAGTGAGTATCTCTACGGGATCGCGTTTGACGGCAATAACCTCTGGGGAACCTATTTCTACGGAACCACCATATACAAGATGAACCCGGATAACGGGACGAGCCGCGGGACGATCCCCGCCCCCGGCGGACAGGCGACAGACCTGTCCTGGGACCCTGGTAGAAAGGCCCTCTGGGTTCACAATAACACGAACAGAACGATATACAGGATAGACACCCTCGGCAACATCCAGGCATCCTTCTCGTCCCCGGCCACAGGCTATCCCGTAGGCATAGCCTACGACCAGGTCCAGGACATCCTGTATGTGGTTGACCGCGACAACAACATGATATACAAGGTCAACCCGAACACGGGCGCAACCATATCCTCTCACTCGGTAGCCTTCGGCGGGCAGAACGGCCCGAGGTGTCTGGCGATAGAGCCTCGCGGGGCATCCGGCTCCGGAACCCTCATCTTCATCTACACCTTCTTCAACTCGGGCGGCGGGCTTGACTCCACGGTCATGTATGAGCTCAGCAAAACCGACTGCTCACGGACCGGCAAAAAATACAACTTCGGCGCCCTGAACCTGAGGGGAATTGAATACGACACCAGGAACGGCCTCTACTGGATAACATACATGGCGGACAACATCATCGCTGAGATAGGAGGCTTTTACTGCGAGTCCGGGACCGGCGTTGGCGGACAGAAACCCCTTATCCCCGTCACCCTGCAGGGCCCCTGGCCCTCGGTTTGCCGCGGCGATTACAGCCTGATGGTAGCCCTGCCATCTGACGCGCTCGTCCGGGTCTCAGCCTATGACATAACGGGCCGGCTCGCGGAGAGGGTCTTCACCGGCAGGCTTGATGCGGGGATACACACTTTGAACATAAGCTCCAACCTGGGTAATGGCGTCTACTTCCTGCGAACAGAGATAGGTTCTGATGCCTACACCAGGAAGCTGGTCATAGAAAAGTAAAACATAGCCGAGAGAAAACTAGCCCCTCCTTTCGGGGGGGCTTTTTTGATCGCGGGATCTCGTGTTCCTGAAATTGAAGGGCAAGCTACTTCAGGGGCTTTATTGCCCGGTCCGCGGCCTGGTTCAAAGAGCCTGACAGGTCTTCATAGACCAGCCCGCGCGCGGTCGCGTTGTATAGCAGGTCGCCCTTGCCGGCGTCAAATATCTTGAGCTTCAGGACTGTCTCGTAATACATGGGCTCAGCCGGGTCATTGTGCCTGTGGCCCACCTTTATGTCATTTATCTCAACGATACAGACCGCGTCTGCCCCCATCTCAAAAGCAACAGCCTTTGCCACCCCTTGTTCCGGGAAGTTCTCCCAACCAGGGGCCTTTTCGTTTATCTTTTGCCTGATCTCAATCGTGTCCATTGAGGCCAGCTGAAATCTGCCAGTTTTGTAAAGGGCCTCGTTTATGTGGAACCAGAGCCTTCCGCAGGGTTCCTTTGGCAGGTCGGGAAACTGCAGGTAACCGACCGGCGGCATCACTATGACCTTCCAGATTGACTTTGATGAGAGCGCGGGGGATGTCTGGTATTGAAGGTAATGCTCGTCCAGATCCGCCGCGCAGGCCAGGACAAGTGGCGCGAGGAAAAGGGTCTTTTTCATGTCCAAATGTTAAAGCAAAAGGACAGGGCCGCGCAGTAAGTCTACCCGGCTATTCTCCGTTTTCCTCCGGGTAATCCAGCTTATATATCCCCGGCGCCACGAGCCTGAACCCTATTCCCTCTATCACCATGTCCGGCGTCCTGCCCGCGAGGATCTCGGCAAAGCCAGCCTCAAAAACCTTTCTGAGAATCGTCCTGCGTGTCCAGCTGTTCTTCGTGACATCCGGGAGGCCAGCCATATAGTCTGGCCTGTAGTCCTTGAAGAAACCAGAAAGGTCGTCGCCCTTTTTTATGTAGGCATTGACTTTCCCATCGGTAACCCCATCAATCGCCAGAACCCTCCTGTCCGCGAACCAGGCTATCTGAACCTCCTTCGCGGCAACCAGGACATCTGGCTCCGTGTTCTGCCTGAACCACTGTCCCATTGCGGCGTAGTTTGCCCTCCCGTGCGAGGTGTATATCACATTCCTCATCTTCCTGGCGAACCCGAAGGCCCAGAAAGGGATCATCAAGAGGAGCAGATACCTCAATCTGAGGCCGATCCTCCTGGCCCCTATGCCAGCGAGCAAAACCAGAAGCGGGATGGCGGGCACGATGTATCTCATGCCGTAGGCGGTCGGGACGACTATGGTGTAAAAGATCAGGAAGAAAGCTATTATGACCCAGGCGATCCACAACCTCCTCCTGTATGCGAAAAGCGCGGTGATCGCCAGGGGCATGTGCGCGGCAAAGATGTAGTAGAGGCTGAGGCCAGTGAAACCGGTTATCCCGATGGGAAGGGCGTATTCCGTGAAAGCGGCCTGGACCCGCCGGGTCTCCCAGGACGCGGGAAATGGGGTCATGGTTGAGGCGTATATCAGGCCGTAATAGACCGCGCAGAAAAAGAAGGCCGGAAACAGGAGCTTGAAAATCGCCCTTGGCCTCAAGATGACAAAGATAAGGATGACAACGAGCAGTTCTGGCCTCAGAAGCAGGGCAAGGCCCATGACTAGGCCACAAAGCCAGTTGCGTCTCTTAACGAAGAGGAAAAATCCCAATGCGAGAGCGAACGCGGCGGCCGCGGCCTCCATGCCGGAGCCGGCCCAGAACATGTAGTAGGGGTCAAGGACCAGGATAAAGGGCAGGAGATAATCCTCTCTTTCGGCTGGCTTGAACCTCCTAACCAGCGCCAGGAGCAGGATGCCCGTGCCAAAGGTGAACAGGAGGCCCAGGACCTTCGCGCCGATGTCCATGAATCCTTTCCCGGTCAGGAAGTAAAGGCCGGAGAGCAAAAGAGTCCATAGTGGAGCGGTCGTCCCACCACTGGGCTCGCCGGGGTTGAACTGCATGAACATGCCGTGGGCCAGGTTCACCGCATACTGGTAGTGGATGTAGGAATCACCCTGGAACTGGGGAAAATAGGGAAGTCCGGCCAACAAGGTTATGGCCAACAGCAAGATGGGATACCACTTGTTCAAGGGGGAAATGATAAATCAGGGGCCCGGGGGGGATCAAAGGCCGGAGCTGATCTCACCCTCCCTTCTTCTTCAGCAAGGCCTCTTTTACAGAAGGCCCCAGCCAGTCAAATTTGTCACAGGGCTCCAGGTCAGGGCATTTCACGCAGTTGTCCAGGCTCCTCTCTTTGGCGCACTTCCTTATCCCGCAATCAGGCGGGCCGCCGCCTTCCTTGCAGCCAGGGCAGGCCGTGTTCTCGCCTATCCACGCGAGAGCCGCGTCCAGCTTCTCAAAATCTATCTCCTTTCCGCCTGGTACGAGGCCAGCCCACTCCGCGACCTGAAAGTCATTCACGAACCGCCTGACATCCTTCGCCTTCTGTGGAAACTCACCAGAACCCATCGGGCACGCCACACAGTCTATTCCGCAGTATCCCTTTTCCATAGCCTGAGATTATCAGGGCCCCCGGGCCCGAAATTCAACCCTGGTTTTTCTCACGGTGGCCCCCATTCCACATCAACGCCAGGCACCCCATGCCAGCGCCCAGGATGAAGTTGAAGCGGTAGGAATAGAGCATTGAGGTCGTCGTTCCGACGATGAAAGGCCCCGCCAGGAGAAGAAAAATCCCCAGGTATACGAAAGTTTCTGTTCTGTCGGGAGTCCTGAAGAGTCCCCTGATGGCCAGGGTGATTCCGGCCAGGTAAAAGAGGAGAAACACGACCGTCCCGACAACCCCGGTTTTCCAGAGAAAAACCAGAAAAGAGTTGTCCATGATGGGAACCATCTCCTTGCTCCAGCGTATCCATATCGGACTGCCCAGGCCTATTCCCAGGATGGGCGACCGGGAAAAGAGCTTCATGGCCATGGCCGAATCCAGGTAGCGGAGCCTCAGGGAGGGATCAGCAACCCCGTAGCCTATGGTGGTGAACCTGGCGTAGAAAAGCTCAAGCGTCCACCTCATGGGCGAAAGGTAGATGGCGAGAAGGATGAGTCCCGCGCCACCAACAATTCCAGCCAGCGACAGGATGAGGGTCCTGGTGCTCATGTATTTCCTGGCCCAGAGGAGTATGAGGTTCAGGGGCAGGAGTATGGCCATTGCTATCCAGACCGTCCTCTGCATTGCCGCGATGACCGTAAACAGAGCCGCGCCTGCGGCGACCAGCACCAGGATTCGCTCCCACAGGGGCCTTTTGCGGAAGAGTATCAAGTAGTTCAGCCCAGCGAAGAACGCGGACATGGTCATTGTTGTCTGCTCGCTCATCACCCGGCTGACGCCGTGAGCCATGTATATGTAGAGAAATTCAAAGGCCACGATGAGGCTTGCGGACAGGAGGGCCACAAATAGCGCGCGACCCATCCATGTTCCTCCTGACACGAACCTGGAAACAAGCCAGTAGGAGCCATAAAGCGAGAGCAGGGCGGCCTCTATGGCCACTGCCTTGAACTCGTTGTCGTTGTTAAGGCCTATCAGGGTTGCAAGGATGATCACCCCGACAAAGGCCAGGAAGAACCCGTCCAGGGCAAAAGCCCTCCTTTTTTCTGCCACAAGCGGGAGGGAGCCGAACGAAACGATCCCCACCACGAACAAAGCCGAGGCGGCTATAACCAGGTTTATTGGGGGGCCTATCTTGATTGGGGACATCCAGCCATAATGGAAGACCACCATCAGAAAGGCTATGGCGGCCACACCAAGGCCAAGAAGTTTTGAAGGATCCCTCACAACCTGAACCTCAGTATCGCGCCCGTGTCATTAACCTCCTTGGCAAGCTCGTCTTTCTGGGTAACAAAGACCTCGGCCCCCTGCGCGAGGCACTCCTCCATCATCTCGTCAATCAGGTCCGGGACCGGAACCGACCCGTCCTCGCTGGCGAGCGAGAGGGTTCCATCGGGCAGTCTGAACCCTGGGATGGTGTATCCTCTCCTGACTATCAGTGTGCGTATCTGTCCGTTATGAAGGGCTTCAAGGGTTTCTCCCACGCCGGAGGTTGCCAGGCCCATTTTCCTCTTTGCCCTGAACTCCATTAGGGTTTCCTCCTCCCACTGCTGTTTCTTCGCTTCCATGAGCTCGGCAATGGTTTCCCTGATCTGGTTGGGGTTCAGGTTCTTGGCGTCCCAGGATGCCGTGCCCAGGAGGCGCTCGGAGAGGAACGGGTGAAGGTGGTTCACCAAGTCTTCTCTTCCTGATCCGGCCACCACGAGCCAGTCAAAACGCTCCTTCTTGAACATTTCAAAGAGCCTGTCCGCGACCGCCTTGTAAAACCGCTGGTGTTCGTCCCTGAGGACGCGTTGTTTCGTGTCAAAGGTGTGGGGTGAAAAAGCGTTTCCCCTGCTCCTGGCCATTCCGGGCCTCTCTCCGGATATGCTATCGGACTCGCTCGCCTTCATGGTTCCGGCTTCCTCCACCTCCGCGGCTTCTGCCCTGAAGAACCTGGCGATCTTGCTGTCCAGGACAACGGCGTAGACCGTCCCTATCTCCTCGGTCATGGCTATGAGGCCCCTCACGAGCGGGCTGGTATCCACAACCATCCTGTCCATGTATCCGTATGGCAGTTTGAAAACCTCAAAAAGGTTGTCCCCCGCGAACAGGGCTAGACCCCCGCAACCCTCCAGGTTCTTCGGGGATTCAACGAAATCCTTTACCTTCGCTATCAACTTCTTTGCTTTCTCCAGATCGGCTTTCGTGAACCCTTTTTTCTCAAGTCGCTCCAGCTGGTTCTTGAGGAGGTTCTTGAAGGTTATCTTGTAGTTAGAGCCAGCGCGATCCCGGGGCCCCAGCTTCAGGTATAGAGAGACCACCGGGCTTTCTCCCTTGTATCCCATCAAAAAGTTTATTCTTTCCCTGGTTCCGTTCATGTGCTTTGCCTCCTTGCGAAATTATGGATCAAGGCTCTGGCCTCTTTCAATCCCGCAAGCCTGTTCATCCAGTATATTAATAAGGGTTTCCGGCCGGAAGATCAAGGCCGGGGCCGCTTCCGAGAGCCTTTCCCCGGATGGTCTTGAGGGCTTGAAATCAGCGCCAGAAGACAATTTAGCCGATCAGGGTCAAAAAACTCCGAACCTGAAGTATAGCCTTGAGTTCAGTGGTTTCAAAGCCATCCGGGTGAAGGATCACGGCGCTTTGAATCTCCGCGGGAACGATTCCATCTACAGCACGGCTCTCAGAGCAGACATAAAGGAGTCCATCTCCTCCGGGGTCCCTATCGTCACCCTGAGCCAGCCCTCAAGACCTTTCATCACGGAGGTATTCCTTATCCTGATACACTCTCCCAGCAGGCAATCGTATGTCCTTTTCGGGTCATGAACCTTGAACAATACGAAGTTCGCGAAGCTCTTTTGGTATTTTATGCCCTCCTGATCAAAGAACCGGTATAGCCTTTCCTTTTCGGAATTGACCACCCTGGCCCAATCAGCGAGAAAGGTTTTCAGTTTCGGATAAGCCCTTGCGGCGGCCAGCTGTAAAAAGTTCAGGTGATAGGGGATAAAGAGAAGCCCCTCGGCGAGGCTGACTATCTCCGGCCTGGCTACCCCGTAGCCCAATCTGAGGCCGGCAAGGCCTGATTTTGCAAGGGAGCGACCTATCATCAGGTTCTCGTATTCCGCGAGAAATGGGGAGTATGTCTTTCCCGAGAAATCGTGATATGCCTCGTCCGCGAAGACGAAGACGCCGGTTTTAAGTGCCGATTCAACTATCTCATCCCCCGCGAGCTGTCCTGTTGGGTTGTTCGGCGAGACTATGCTTATCAGGTGCAGGTCGCCCGAAAAATAAGAGGTGTCCCACACGAAATCCGCGCCAAGGTTGACCCTAAGGGACTCCGTGCCGGTGATCATGGCCGTATGCGCGAACATGGGATATGTTGGCTCAAATATCAGGGTCCTGCGCCCGGGCCCGCCCGCGAGCCAGAACGCCATTATTATAACCTGGTCGCACCCAACCGTAAGGAAGATGTTTTCTGGCCTGAAGCCCGCGGCCTCCGCGAATATCTCCTTTGCCTCGTAGTAGTCCCTGGGTTGTGGATACCGGTTCAGCCGGAACCTGAAGAGCTCTTCCCTGATGAGCTCTTTCAGGTCGTCCGGCAGGTCGCGCGCGCACTCGTTCTGGTCAAGCTTGGCCTTGAGCTTCTCTATCTCTGTTATCCCGAAACCAAAAGTGCTGGATATGTCGCTTCTGAGAAATTTCACGGCAGTCTCCTCGTTTTGGCCATCAGGTTGTCCCACTCGGCACTCGCTACGGCCAGAACCTCGTTCCGGCTGACCGGCGCGGCGCCGAACTTGCCCACCTTTATCCCCCCCGCTACCGAGGCCAGGCACGCGGCCTCGGCGAAACTCAAGCCTGCCAGGAGACCCAGGGTCGCGTAGGCTATCACGGTGTCCCCTGCGCCCGTGACATCGTAGACCTCCCTCTTCAGGGCGGGAATGTGCAGGGTGCCCCCATCATCGCAGGCTATTGCCCCTTCGCTACCAAGGGTAATAAGCAATCTTTCGGTTTCCATCTTCTGTCTGAGCCCGGCCGCGGCAACAGCCATTGAGACCAGATCATCGCTTACCCTCGTTTCGGAAAGGAACTCTCTCCTGTTCGGCTTTAGGAGGCCCACGCCGGAATATCGCGAAAATCCCCTGGATTTGGGATCAACTGAAACGAGTCTACCGGCCATTATCTCCTTGAGTCTGCTTATCAGCCAGGGAATCATGGTTCCCTTGTCATAATCCTCTATTATCAGCGCGTCCAGCTGGGCATTCGCTACTTCACTGGCCAGCTCTTCTGCCAGGCCTTGGCCTATATCCGAGCAACTCTCCCTGTCTATGCGGATGACCTGTTGGTTCTGGGCCACCACCCTGGTCTTCAGGGTTGTTGGTCTTCCTGGCTCATGGAGTATTCGGGCCTTGATGTCAGATCTCTCCAGGAGGGCAATCAATTCCCTTCCCTCCGCGTCGTCACCCACAACGCCAAGAAGAAAGGCCTCTGCCCCTGCGGCCACGAGGTTAGCGGCTACATTTGCCGCGCCGCCTGGCCCGTCGCGCTGATCCTGCGTTCTGACAACAGGAACGGGCGCTTCCGGGGATATGCGGTCCGCGTCTCCAAGGAGATACCTGTCAAGCATCACATCGCCGATAACCCCGACGCGGAAACGGGAAAAATCCTCAATGGCCTTCTCAATCAACATGGTAAGGGCGAAATTATATTAGTTGGTGGCTAGCGTTTGCCAGTTATCAGATCCGCCCACGAGCGGGATCATACCGATGTGAGGTTAAGGGTTTTCGCGCATCCATTCGGTTGATTTCTGGTCTTCTGATATTGAAATTTTTATTTCAGGAAAATGGTTTTGAGAACTTTAGCCAACCAGAAATAGTCAGCTCGCCGGATGCTCTCATTATTGAAAAGCGACCTGCTTACGGTTTAAGCTTTGATCCGACCACAGGACTTTTGCGGAGGTCAACATGCAAAAGTGGAATAATTTTTTACACCCGGACGCCGAGAGGTTTCCCTTGGTGGAACCAGGGGAACCGAACTTTTACAGGGAATACTTCCCTTATTCCCTGCCACCCAAGATAGCCTTTGAGGGGACCACAGTCGTTCCAGAGCTTCCTGAGGAGATCTACATAACCGACACTACTTTCCGAGATGGCCAGCAGGCCAGACCCCCGTTCTCCGTCCAACAGATAGTTGACATATACAAACTGATTTCTGAGCTGGGCGGCCCCAACGGCGTCATAAGGCAATCCGAGTTCTTCCTTTACACCGAGAAGGACAGGGAGGCGGTTGACAAGGTCAGAAGTTTGGGCTTGAAGTATCCGGAGGTTACCGGCTGGATAAGGGCCAACCCGAAAGATTTTCAGCTAGTCAAGGACATGGGTCTCGCGGAGACCGGAATGCTCACATCAATCTCCGACTACCACATCTTCAAGAAGATGGGCTTCAAATCAAGGCGTGAGGCCATAGACAAATACAAGGATGTGGTTCGGGCCGCGGCTGACGCCGGCCTCAAGGCAGTGAGGTGCCACTTTGAGGACATCACCAGGGCTGACTTCTGGGGTTGCGTGGTGCCGTTCGCGCAGGAATTGATGGACATCTCCGCGGAGACCGGCCTCTTCGTGAAGGTCAGGCTATGCGACACAATGGGCTTTGGAATGCCCTGGCCCAACGCGGCCCTGCCCAGGTCAATCCCGAAGATGGCCTATTACCTGAGACACTGCGCTGGGATACCCTCGGATCGGCTTGAGATACACGCCCACAATGACTTCCACCTGGTCATAGCGAACACGGTCGCGGCCTGGCTATACGGCGTGATGTATGCCAACACGACGATAATGGGCATAGGCGAGAGAACGGGCAACTGCCCGATGGAAGGGGCCGTCATCCACTACATAGGCATAAAGGGAGACCTGAACGGACTGAACCTCCAGGCATTGACCGAGCTGGCAAGATACATGGAGAGCGAGACCGGCCTCCCAATACCAACATGGCAACCCATCGTTGGCAAGAACTTCAACATAACCCAGGCTGGAATCCACGCGGACGGGCTCCTGAAATTTGAGGAGGTCTACAACGCGTTTGACACCACAGCCCTCCTGGGCAGGCCCCCGGGAGTCGCCATAACGGATAAATCGGGCGTTGCGGGTATAGCCAAGTGGATAGAGGACAACATGGGCCTGGAAGTTCCCAAGTCAGACCCCGGCATCCAGAAGATATACGAGGAGCTGATAGCCATATACAACGCTGGTAGGGTGACGACCATGTCCGACGAGGAACTCCGCGATCTGGTGAAGAAACACATGCCGGACAGATACGCTGAATACGAGTCCAAAAAGAAGTAGGCGATATGGCAGGGAAAACCATAGCCGAGAAGATATTCTCGGAAAAGAGTGGAACCGATGCGAGGGCCGGGGACATGGTGGTCGCCAGGGTTGACCTCGCCTTCGCGCAGGACGGCACAGGCCCCCTCGCTGTCCGTCAGATAGGGAAGCTGGGGCTTGACCGGGTTGCGAATCCCACTTCAACCATATTCTTCTTTGATCACGCCGCGCCAAGCCCGCGCAAGGAGCTTTCTGACGATCACATCTTCATGCGCGAGTTCTCCGGCAGGACAGGAGCGATAGTCTCTGAGGTTGGGGAGGGGGTTTGCCACCAGTTGGTAGCGGAGGAGCGCGCGGCCCCAGGCATGCTCATAGTTGGTGCGGACTCACACACATGCACGGCTGGCGCTTTTGGCGCTTTCGCGACCGGAATGGGATCAACGGATGTCGCTGTTGCCATGGCCACCGGCAAGACCTGGTTCCGCGTCCCGGAGAGCTTCAGGGTTGTTCTTTCGGGAAAGCTTCAAAAGGGCGTTTGTTCAAAGGACCTCATCCTTCACCTCATCGGAGACATAGGCGCTGACGGCGCGGACTACAAGGCCCTTGAGTTCTCAGGGGATATAGCTTCCCTTGACATGGACTCAAGGCTGACGGTCTCCAACATGGCCGTTGAGGCGGGCGCGAAGGCTGGACTCTTCCCATCCGACGAGATAACCAGAAAATACCTGGAGGAATGGGGCAGGGGCGACGCATTCAGGGAGATAGGCCCTGATCCGGACGCGGAATACGAGAAGACCCTTCAGTATGACCTTTCAAAGATAGAACCCACGGTCTCAAAGCCCCACAGGGTTGACAACACAGCGCTGGCAAAAGACCTTTCTGATGTCCGTGTCCACCAGGTTGTCATAGGAACATGCACGAACGGGAGACTCTCGGACCTCCGGGTAGCCGCCGACATTCTCAAGGGCAAGAAGGTCGCGCCTGGTCTCAGGCTTATTGTGGTGCCTGCTTCCCGGAAGATATACCTTCGGGCCATGAGCGAGGGAATCCTCGCGACCCTGGTAGAAGCCGGAGGACTCATCCTGCCGCCTGGTTGCGGCCCGTGCGTTGGCGTTCACCAGGGCGTCCTCGGCAAGGGAGAGGTTGTCCTGTCAACCCAAAACCGCAACTTTGAGGGAAGGATGGGCAACCCTGAGGGATTCATATATCTTTCGTCACCAGCGACGGCCGCGGCAACTGCTCTTACAGGAAGGATAACCGATCCCAGGGAGGTGCTGAAATGAAAATGAGAGGAAGAGCCTGGAAGTTCGGGGACAGCATATCAACTGATCACATCGCTCCGGGCAGATACTTTCACCTGCGGTCAAACCTGCCCGAGCTCGCGAAGCATGTCCTGGAGGACGCGCGCGAGGATTTCGCCTCAGGGGTCAAGCCCGGAGATTTCGTCGTCGCGGGTTGGAACTTCGGTCTCGGCTCGTCAAGGGAACACGCCCCTACGATCATAAAGCTCGCTGGGGTCTCGGCTGTTCTGGCCAGGTCTTTCGCCAGGATATTTTTCAGGAATTCCATAAACATCGGCCTCCCCGTGATCACGGTTGACACATCCTTCATAGACGAAGGCGATGAGCTTGAGGTTGACCTGGCAGATGGCACGGTGAAAGACATCACGAACGGCAAGGAAGCCCGGTTCAGGCCGCTCTCCCCCCAGCTCCTTAGGATACTGGAGGACGGCGGCCTTATTGAACACATAAAGAAACACGGGGACATAGTGCTTTGAGGCATTATGCGCGGAGACGATACCCTGAGATGGTTACAACAGGCTAAGCATGACCTCGCGGCCGCCGAGGATAGCCTGGAGGCCGGCCACAACGAGTGGGCCTGTTTCCAAAGCCAGCAGGCCGCGGAGAAAGCCCTGAAGGCTGTGTTTTACGCGCTGGGCTACGAGATGGTTTTCACCCACTCGGTTAGCAGGCTTGTCAAGGATCTCTCGGAAAAATGTGAGGGTTTCAAGAAAGGACTGGGACGATGGAATGCTCTGGACAAGTTCCACATTCCCACGCGGTATCCCAACCACTTTCCGGATGCCATACCCGCGGATGTTTACACGAGAGATGACGCTCAGGGAGCCATAGCCCTGGCCCGGGAGGTCATAGAGGAGGCCAAAAGATGCCTGCAGGAATTAGAAGAGGGCAAGGCTTAGACCTCGCGCCTGTGAGAGAGCTCCACGCCAAAGACCTGGAGCGGTGCCTCTTGGATATCGTTGAGGCTCTGAAAAGGGATGAAACCGTCAAAAGGATAGTTCTTTTCGGTTCATACGCAAAAGGAAGGCGAGACCTGTTCACTGATTTGGATATCATGCTCGTTGTTGAGTCCGATCTCCCATACCTGAAAAGGTTGGACCGCTACTGGAACCTGATAGGTGACCTCATTATCGTTGACCTTGATCTCTTCGTCTATACCGAGAACGAGCTTGATACCCCTGTGGCCAGGGAGGCTCTGAGAACGGGGAAGGTGCTTTACGAGAGGTAACGAGGCACAGAAATGCCCCAAGGGCTTTTAAAGAAGAGGTGAAAAAACCATGGCAGAAAAAATAAGGATAGACAAGGACAGGTTGGTTGTTCCCGAGAATCCGATAATCCCTTACATAGAAGGGGACGGGACAGGAAGAGATATAACCCCCGTGATGCTGAAGGTTGTTGATGCCGCTGTGGCAAAAGCTTACGGCGGAAAGCGGAAGATAACCTGGAAGGAGGTCCTAGTAGGCGAAAAGGCGAAAGAGGCCGTGGGAGAGTATCTCCCTGAAGCCGCGATAAACGACCTGAGAGAGCATGTGGTCAGCATAAAGGGCCCCCTGACAACGCCAATAGGCGGAGGTTTCAGGTCCCTGAATGTCAGCATAAGGCAGATCCTTGACCTCTACTCCTGCGTCAGGCCGGTCCGGTGGTATGGCTCCGCGTCTCCACTGAAGCACCCGGAGAAGATGGACATCGTGATATTCAGGGAGAACACAGAGGATGTCTACGCGGGAATAGAATACCAGTCAGGCTCGCCTGAGGCGAAGCGCATCCTTGAGCTCCTGAGGGAGTTCGGGGTGACGGAGCAGAAGGTTCTCTCGGATGTCGGGATAGGCATAAAGCCGATGGGCCCAACGAGGAGCAAGCGCCACATACGCAAGGCCATCAGGTTCGCCATTGAGCAAAAGAGGCGTTCGGTGACCTTCATGCACAAGGGAAACATCATGAAGTTCACTGAGGGCGCTTTCATGCAGTGGGGCTACGAGGTGGTCTCTGAGCCGGAGTTCAAGGATCGCTTCGTGACCGAGGCCGATCTCTGGGACAAGCACGCGGGGAAGATGCCGGACGGAAAACTTCTCGCAAACGACCGGATAGCGGACAACATGTTCCAGCAGATCCTTACCAGGACGGATGAATACGATGTGATCGTGACCCCGAACCTGAACGGGGACTACATCTCGGACGCGGCCGCGGCCGGGGTTGGAGGCCTCGGGATGGCGCCCGGCGCGAACATTGGCGATTTCCTCGCGGTCTTTGAAGCTACCCACGGAACCGCCCCGAAATACGCTGGCCAGGACAAGGTGAACCCTGGCTCTCTCATACTATCGGCCGCGATGATGCTTGAGTATATGGGATGGAATGAGGCCGCGGCCCTCATCCACAAAGCAACCGAGAAGACCCTTGCCCAGCGAAAGGGAACCTATGACCTGGTCAGGGGCTGGGTCGCGGAGGGCCAGAAGGGAACGGAGCTCAAGTGCTCGGAGTTCGGAGAGGCGTTAATTGAGAACATGTAGATAGAAACAGGGCAAGCACGCGAGGGCACCCGCGCTATCAATCCTATCGTAGGTTAGCTAGGGATCTCCTGACCCTGTTATTCAGCTGATCCCCCCAGCTCCATGATCCTCTCCACGAACAGCTGGGTCTTGGCCTGGGAGGGAGGGCGCAGGGCCCGGCTCTCGTAATAATATATCCCTCCGGCGCAACCTGCTATGGCCCCAAGGGCACTGCCGCCGCAGATAATCATCATCCCCAGGCCAAACTCGCACCAGGGATCCTCGCTGTTCCTGCAGGGGTTCGCTAAAAGCGCTACACCTGTCAAGGCCAGGACCATCACGGGCATCCCGGCCAGACAACCCCCTGCCCCGAAAACCGCTTCATGCGCCAGGTTTCTCTTCCTTATCTCATGCAGGGGCAAATAGACCCAGACGCTGTCTATCTCCGACAAGTCCAGCCTCACATGCTCCGGGTCAAGGCCTTTCCTTTCCTTTTCCCATCCCCATTCCTCCCACAACAGGCAGTCCGCGGCCAGGCCCTCAAAGCGAATTTTCCTGTTCTTCTCCCCGTAGAAAACCCTTATATCCTCGCCATCCAGGAGCCTTGCCACGACCGAGCCCCTCAGATAATTAGCAGGGATCAAGAGATAATTCGCTGAGACGATGGCCAGGATAACGCTCATTTCACTCCCTTAACTGTCTTCAGGAAAAGCTCGGTCTTGGACTGCGACTGGCTGGCGCGCTCCATGTATGTATTGGCCGGACAAACAGATTCCTCCAATAATTCCAATTACCGATGAGGCGAGGGAGATATACGCGACGGGTTCGTCCAGGTCTGAAGCATAAGGGTCCAGGACAGTCCAGAGAATGTAGTAAATAGGCCATCCAACCATAGCCCCTCCGACCACGAACGCCGCGGGAACCAGGAGGCACCCCCGGCCTTCGTGCAGGGGCAGATAGGCCAGGATGCTGTCCGTGTGTTTAAGGGGAATGATGGTTTTCGGTAAGTATTCCGATGTCCCGGCTGGCAGGATGACCGATCCTTCGTTTACCCCTTCCAGTTTTCCAGAATAAGTGCCGGTCTTTACACAGACCTTTATCCTCTTCCCAACCAGCAGAGGCCAGACCTTCTCGTTCTCAAGGACAGAGGGGTCACGCAGGACATATATTTCCCCTCCTCCGGTCGCGCAAGAGAGCAGAAGCAAACCCAAGCCCGCCAGCTTCTTCACCGGGAAATTCTAAGGCCTTCCGGGCAGGGTGGACAATCAGGGGTATTAGCGTGTGATCCTTCACCCGTATAGCGTTGGAATAGCTGAACTCAAGGCCGGGCAGTAGGTTATAGGATTTTCGGTCCCGATCAGGCAGATTGGCAGTTGGCGCTGGTTTCATGGTATCAAGACCAGCTGGGGGAAAGGCTCTCAGCGCTCATATGGTTTGCCCCGGGCCAGGGCTTCGGGTTATAATTATCCGGGTCGCGAGACCCTTTTTGGTTTATGATACTCGTTGGAGTTGATATAGTTAATCTGCCACGCTTCGCCAGGGCCCTTGAGCGCTGGAGCGAGAGGTTGACCAGAAGGCTGTTCACCGATGGCGAGATTGCCAGGGCAGAAGGGGCCCACAGGGCAAAGGAACTTGCCGGGGACTTCTCTGCAAAGGAGGCCTTTCTTAAGGCTCTTGGGACAGGGCTCGCGGAGGGAATACGGTGGCAGGATGTTGAGGTGGTGAGAAACGAGCTGGGTGCGCCCTCATACTCATTGTCCGGGAAAGCGGCACAGCTGTTCAGGGGCAGATCAGCCCTGTCAATCTCCCACGACGGGGACTATGTGATAGCGGTTTGCATCCTGGAGGAGAAGTGATCGTGCGAGAGAGGAGCCTTCCCGCATCCAACGGGGAACCGAAAAAGGCCGTGGTCGCGCTGGGCGGGAACGCCCTCCGGAACAAGGGCGAGAGCTTTGAGATAGAGGTCCAGGCGGCAAGGGCAGAAGCATCAGTCGCACCAATCCTGCAGCTCCTGGATGCTGGATACCGGGTCGTGATAACACACGGAAACGGACCCCAGGTCGGGCTTTCTTTTCTCAGGAACGCCATGACTGAGGACGAGTTTCCGGTCTACCCCATGGACGCCCTGAACGCGGAGACCCAGGGTTGGATAGGCTATGTAATAGAGCGCGGGTTGAGAAATCAAAGGCCTGATCTGCCGGTCGCGGCCATTGTCTCAATGGTGGAGGTCTCGCCGGATGACCCTGGATTCCAGAACCCATCAAAACCAATAGGGGAATTCTTTGACAAGGTTAAAGCAATGGCAATGCACGGCAGGTATGGCTGGCCGATAAAGGAGGACGCCGGAAGGGGTTGGAGGTTTGTCGTGCCATCGCCCGCGCCACTTCGGGTAATATCTGCACCTGCGGTCAACATTTTGCTTGAGCAGGGTTTCGTGGTCATTGCCGCGGGCGGCGGCGGAATCCCGGTTGTGCGCAAGAACGGGCGCTGGGAAGGGGTGTTCGCTGTCATAGACAAGGACAGGGCCTCGGCTGTTTTGGCAAGGGAAATAGGGGCTGAGCTCCTGATAATTCTCACCGCGGTTCGTTCGGTCTACCTGAACTTCGGCAAGCCTGATCAGCGTGAGCTCCGGCTCTTGACATGCGCGGAGGCCGAGAAATACCTCTCGGATGGCCATTTCCCCTCCGGCTCAATGGGCCCGAAGATAGAGGCCGCGTGCGACTTCCTCAGAAAAGGTGGCAGTAAGGTGATAATCACATCCATGGATGGGTTGCAATCCGCGCTGGGTGGCGAGACCGGAACAACCATCCTGCCTTGAACCTTATGGTGATCCCAGCCGGCCGTGCACCGCATCCCCTCTCTGGTTTATAATTTCGCCATGCCAACACTTGAGAACCTCCTTAATGTTGATCTATCATCGGTCTCCTTCTGGGCCGCTTGCGGATTTTCCTTCCTGGGAGGAGTCCTCTCGTTCCTCTCACCGTGCGTTTTGCCCCTAATCCCTGCTTATGTCTCTTTCATATCAGGCATATCCGTTGAGGAGCTGACAGGCCAGGGCCTCGGCAAATCAACCGCCCGCGTGGCCATAGCGGCATTGCTCTTTGTCCTCGGCCTCTCAACCGTTTTCGTCATAGCCGGCGGCATATCCGGCGCCCTCTCTACCTTTGTCGCGAACTACATGAAGATAATAGAGAAGGTCGCTGGTGTTCTCATAGTCCTGTTCGGCATATACCTTCTCGGGTTCTTCAAGTTCGGATTCATGGAAACCGAGCGTAGGATGAAGTTATCCAGGCCGGTGAACCTCATAGGCGCATATCTGCTCGGCCTCGCCTTCGCTTTTGGCTGGACGCCCTGCATTGGCCCGATAATCGCTGGGATATTGCTTATTGCCGCGACCCAGGGCGCGGTCAAGGGCATGATACTCCTCCTCTTCTACTCCCTGGGCCTGGCAATCCCCTTCATCATATCAGCCCTGGCCCTGAATGCTTTCTTCTCGGTCTTCAAACGGATAAAAAAGGCCTTCAGGGTGATAGAGATAGTTTCCGGCGTGCTACTCATTGCCGCGGGCATCTTGGTCTTCTTCGGAATCCTGAGCCAGGCGGTTTCGCTTTTGCAGTAGTGCCGATTCGTGGATCGCCCGTAGCCCTGAAAGTGAACCAAAACAAGTAGGAGCGGGGCATATCTCACCTAATCCCCGATAACCCTCCTGAGATATCCCTTTGCAACCGAAAGGGCTTTCTCATACTCCTCGCGCGTTATCCTCCTGTCAAGGGGCGGCCTCTCATGAGCATAATAGCATGGGTAATACTGATCCATCAGGTTCAGGAATGTATCAGGGGAAAGCTCCGCGAGGAATCTTACGACCTCTTCGGTTCCGGAAAGCCCTCCGGGCAAGACAAGGTGCCTGACCAGTAGCCCGCGCCTGGCTATCCCGTTCTCAATTACTAGATCGCCAACCTGCCTGTGCATCTCCCGCAAGGCCTCTCTACAGAAGTCCCAGTAATTGTCAATCCCTGAAAGTTCTTTCGCTATAAGGTTATCCGAATACTTCGCGTCAGGCATGTAGATGTCAACCAGGCCCTCAAGCAATCTCAGGGTTTCGGGTTTCTCGTATCCGCCTGGGTTCCAAACGATGGGCAAGTGAAACCCCCTTTCTCTCGCCATTCTGAGCGCGAGGATCACTTGCGGGGTTATGTGGGTCGGCGAGACCAGGTTCAAGTTGTGACAGGCCAATTCCTGGACTTCAAGGAAGACGAACGCGAGATCCTCCTCGGATATCGGTGAACCGAGCCTCAGCTGGCTTATCTCGTGGTTCTGGCAGAACATGCAGGAGAGGTTGCACCCGGCAAAGAACACGGTTCCAGAGCCCCTGGTTCCCACGAGGGCCCTTTCCTCACCAAAGTGGGGGCCAAAAGAGCTGATGAGGGCATATCTCCCCGTGCCGCAATCCCCTTTTTCACCCGACAGGCGCAGGGCGCCGCAATCCCTGGGGCAGACCCGGCAAGGTTCAAGCAAGGAGAGGATTTCGTCCAAAGCAGAAGATTATATAGATAGCGAGAGATCGACCTCAAGCCTTCGCTCAGCTCCAAAAATAAGATCACCGAAACGCGAACTGGTGTTTCAAAAATGTGATCACCGAACAGCTCTCTGTTTAAGATATGGAGGCA
>FWPU01007436.1_pt1 | contig 20190 bp, 15 predicted proteins | sample 2228361 | NCBI WGS metagenome assembly FWPU01 (sample SAMEA103939777, study PRJEB20133) | metagenome
AGCATAGTTCACCTCTTACCTCCTATGCTACTGAATTTCACCTCACCCGTCAACCTTGTCGGTTTGAGGCGAAGCTTCGTTAAGCAGTTACCACTATAAAACTATTCAGGTTCTTTGGGAATCGCCGTGATACACCCCCTGTTCTGGCGGCAGGTGCCCCCTACGAGGGCGACTGCCCTTTGGAACCCACGCGCAGATCGGCGCTTCGATGCCGCGCTCTATGAGGCGCATGGCGCAACTCGATACATTTTGACAGTCTTCGCAAGAGTCGCACGGCTATGATAGCGCAAATTCGTGTAGGACAACTCTTTGTAGGATAACTCTTAAGAGTTGTCTACAGAAGGAGGCAAGTATGACATCCCATCCTACCCGCTTTTGGTGGACGGTCGTAGCCCTGGGCTGGGCCTTCGACTTCTTGTTCTGGCGGCAGACGGCCGGCCTCAACTTTGGTCTGTTCGTGCTGCTGTGCCTGGTCACGGGCTTCCTGTTATTGCGCAGCGACGGTCGCCGCCCGGCGCGCAGCATCTGGCTGCTGGTAGCCTTGATTGTGTTCTTTGCCTGCCTGGTGTGCCTGCGCCAGGAGCCAATGACGACCTTCCTGGCAATCCTCCTGACCTTGTTCCTGATGGGTGTGACGGCAGTCTCGTTCCAGGGTGGGCGCTGGCCAGCCTACAGCCTGCTCGACTATCTGGGCAAATTCCTGCAACTGGCAGGGAACATGATCTCCCTTCCGCTGACGTTCAATGCCGAGGTCAAGAAAACGCTCGTAAAAGGGGAGCAGGCCGAGGCTGAGTCTCGAAGCGCGGCGCGGCACAGCGGTTCTCTCTGGGCAGTGGTGCGCGGCGTCCTCCTGGCGCTGCCCATCGTTGCCCTCTTCGCCAGTTTGCTGGCCTCTGCAGACCTGGTCTTCAACCAAAGGCTGGCCGACTTCCTCCAATGGTTCGACCTCGAAAAATTGCCGGAATACCTGTTCCGCCTGACGTATATCCTGTGTGCGGCATATCTGCTGGCGGGCGTTTTCTTGCACGCCGCTGCACGCAGCCAGGACGAAAAATTGGTCGGGCCGGACAAACCGGCTCTGCAGCCCTTCCTGGGCCTGACCGAAGCGGTCATCGTGCTGGGCAGCGTGGCGTTGTTGTTCGCGGCCTTTGTGACAGTACAGTTCCAATACTTCTTTGGCGGGCAATCCAATATCCACCTGGAAGGCTATACCTACTCGGAATACGCCCGGCGCGGTTTTGGCGAACTGGTGACGGTGGCGTTCTTCAGCCTGCTGCTGCTTCTGAGCGCCGGCAGCGTGACACGCCGCGAGGGAGAGACCCAACGCCGCATTTTTTCGGCCCTAGGGGTCGGCATTGTGGCACTGGTGCTGGTGATGTTGGTCTCGGCCTTCCAGCGCCTGATTTTGTACGAAACGGCCTACGGCTTCTCGCGCCTACGGACATATACGCACGTTTTCATGGTTTGGCTGGGACTGCTTCTGGCGGCGACGGTGGCGTTGGAAATTGTGCGCCGTGAGCGCGCTTTTGCCCTGATGGCCGTGCTGGCCTCGCTAGGCTTTGTGGCCAGTTTGGGTGTGTTGAACGTGGATGGTTTCATCGTTCGTCAAAACGTGAACCGCGCGCTGGCGGGGGAAGTCTTCGACGCCAACTACTTGATGGAACTCTCGGTCGACGCCGTGCCGGCGCTGGCAAGCGCGTATCGGACTCAGCCGCTGCCTGCTTCCGTCAAAGAAGGGGTGGGCGCGGCCCTGGCCTGTTACGCCGCCAACCGTCGCCCCCAGGAAGCACCCGCCTCCTGGCGCTCCTTCCACCTGGCGCGCTGGAACCCCGACCGCATTCTGGCGGGCCTGCGTCTCGAGTTGGAGGCCTACAGAGTGCGCGAGGAGGATTGGTTGCGCCAGATCATCGCGCCCTCAGGCAAAGAATATTTTTGTTATCGCTTTTGAGATTGACGTAATGCAGGCCGGAGTGGCCACAGCAACCCAGCGGCCATCTAACCTACTGTTTGGGGCGCTTTTGTTTCAAACGGGCGGTCAAGTCCCTCAACTGGACAAAGGAAATGGGCTTGATCAGCACGAAATCGGCCTGGTCGGCGTAGGTCTCTGCCATGCGCGCATCGGCAGTGGCCATGATAACGATCACGTTGCGCAGGCGCTCTTCTGTGCGAATCTTGTTCAACAAGGCGGCGCCAGAGAGATGCGGCAAGTGCATGTCTAGTGTAACCAGGTAGGGTGTCACTTCATCCAGCCTTTGTTGCGCCTTCAGGCCATCTGTAATGGTCTCTACTTCGTAGTCCACTGTCCGTAGCGCCTCGGCAAAGATGAGTGCCAGGTCTTCATCGTCTTCAATGATCAATGCCAATTCGTTCATCGTCATTCCTTTGTCATCAAATCTCGAGGGGAAGTATAACCGAAAATGTACTGCCCACGCCGGGTTGACTTTCTACGGTGATTTCGCCGTTCATCAGGGTCACCAATTGTTTGACAATCGAAAGCCCCAATCCCACACCACCATGTTCGCGCATCACCCCGCTGTTGACTTGCCGGAAGGGGTCGAAGATCATGGAGATTTGCTCTGGGGAGATGCCCCGTCCTGTATCGCTGACTTGTATCTGCCAGTGGTCGGTTCTGTGCTTCGAGAAATGAACCTGCACCGAACCCCGGTCGGTAAATTTGATGGCGTTGCCGACCAGGTTGACCAGGATTTGTTGCAACCGCAGCGGATCGCCAAGGATGGTTTTGGGCAAGGCAGGGTCGAGGCTGCTGGCAAGCAAGAGACCCTTTTCGGCGCTCGGTTGATCCATGGCTTCGTGCATGTTTTGGAGCAAGGCAGATAATTCAACCTCTTTGCGCTGAATGGACATTTTCCCGGCTTCAAGTTGCGCCTGATCGAGCAGGTCATTGATGAGGCCCAACAGGCGACGGGCATTGGCCATGATACGCTCGGTCATGTTCACTTGCTTTTCATTCACCGGGCCATAGACTTGCTCTTTGAACATCTCAGCATAACCCAAAATGGCGTTGACCGGCGTGCGCAGTTCGTGGGAAATCATGCCGATGAATGTGCTTTTGAGCCGTTCCACTTCCGCTTCGTGGGTGAAATCCCGGAAGACTGCCACCGTACCAAGCAGGCTGCCCTCAGCATCTAACACTTGTGACGAGGTGACCGAAAGGGTCTTCTGCCCCCATTCGATGCGTTGACTGGCCAGACTGGTCGGCTTGTTCAAGACTTGCATCAATGTTACGCGCTCGCGCGCCTGCATAGAGCTGGAAGCAATCAGCGCCTCGCGGGTAGAGTTGGTAATTTGGCTGAGCGGAACATCCAATAAATTCGCAATAGCAGAGTTGGCCTGAATGACCTTTCCTTGTGGATCAAACACGATGACGCCATCGGCGATGCTGCCCAAGATGGCCTGACTTTGTCCTTCCTGGATGCGTTCACGGATGAGAGATTCGGCCAGTTCGCGCGTGCGTTCTGCCACCACCTTGTCCAGATCCCGGTTGATGAGGCGGAGCTCACCCAAAGCTTCTTCCAAACTGCGAGAAGAGAGCCAGGAGATGATAGCAAAGATGAAAAAAGCCGCCATGGCTGGCGCATTTGGCACAATGTGAATGGATAGCGCCAGCACGGTGATGGCGGCGCTTCCCAGGGCCGCAAAGATGAAACTGGCAGAGGGAAACAGAAGCAGGCTGGCGGTAGCAATCGGAATGGTAAACAGGAAAAGCGAGCGGCCGTTCGCCAGTTGTTCGGGGGTATCGCTGAACAAGAAAGCCACCGTCAAAAACAGCAAGAGCGCAAAAGCAGCCACCCGCCCGGAGATGCGGTTGATGAAATACAGGCCAACAGAGCCTGCCAGGAAAGCGAACACGATACCCCACAGCCATTTGCTCTCGCCCGGCGCGATCCGTTTCAAGGATAGGGCGTCGGCCGTCAGTACACCGAAGCCACTCACTGCCGCCAGGAAAAGACCCAACAGTAAAATGTTAAGCAGGCGACGGCGGCGCAGGTCATCGGGATCAACCGAGGGGTGTATCTGAGGCGGTTCGAGGAGACGTTGGAGGGTATGCTTGAGCATTCAATCCCATCCCAATTGGGGAAGCCAGACGCCATTTGCCAGTTGTCCAATGCCAAGCGTGACATGCTGGTAGTCGCGGTAAAACTGGCGCAAATGCTTCCATTCCTGCGCCGAGAGCGTTTCGTAGGTCGAGTGCGATGCCTTGCGCAGGTAGAGATGATCATAAAGTATAGCGCGAAGTTGCCGTTCTGTCATGTACAGAGAAGGCGCTGTGGTGAAATACAAGTCTTCCTGCCCAGACGACAAAAGGGGGTAATCGTACACGGTAAATTGATCGAAACCGATGAAGATTTCGGCCAATGGCAGGCTTTCGCCGTAATAGAGTTGTATCAGAGTCTGTTTGTCGGGAACAACGCCATGTTCATGATGATATTGGACCGATAATTGCGCCAGAGAGGGCACGGCATCGTCTGCAAAGACGCCGTAGAACAAACGGTGGCGGTCATGGTGGCGGGTGCTTGCCATTGTTTCATCGAACATGGCAAGCAGGTTGGCATAGGGGGAGGACAGGATTTTTGACCGATAATCGCCGTAGAAGCGTACCCGCACGCCATATTCCTGGTAAAAGGACAGGAAATCGGGATGGGAGGCCAGATGTGCCAGTCCCCTGGCGCCCAATTTTTCCATGTAGTTCTCGCGTGTTTCCAGCATTTCATGGCCCAGCACTGGAACGAGCAGGGTGTGAATGCCGTGATCGAAGATCAGCCGATACAACGCAATCGTCCCCCGGCCTACCCTGTCTATGTAGGCTTCGAGCGGGTCATCCCATTGTTCATGACCATGTTCCAGCATGAACCAGCGCCGCGTGCCATTGATGGGGAAGACCACGACCTTGGGGCCAGATGCTTGCACCAGACTGGCCACCTCGCGGCAGGGCAATTGCAGGAAATCATCGAAAGTCATCATGGCCGCCTCCACAGGCGAGGCCAGAAACGCGGCGTGCGGGCCGCATATGCTGCATAGTCGGGCAAGTGTTCGGCCAGCAAAGTTTCTTCCTGGCGCGCGGCGCGTAAGAAATCCCAAAAGGTATACAGGAGCAAAAGTACCGTCAGGACAGAGGGATTGAGCAACAATAAGCCAATGGCCATGCCAAAAAAAGAGGTGATGACTGGGTGGCGTACCAGGGCGTATGGTCCCGTAGCGATGACCTGATGGCCGGTCTGCACCTCCACCCGCTCGGCATAGAAACGTCCCAAGTGCAGGCGCGCCCAGGTGTGCAAAGCCAGCGCCGCCAGGAAGATGAGACCTCCTACCGCCTGAAGCGCCAGCCCCCATCCTCCAGCAATATGTAAGCCTAAGAAGGGCAGGTATATCGGCTGCGCCACCAGCAAAACATCGACCGCCAGCATGAGCAAGGTGAAATCCCACGCTCGCCCGCTGCCTTGATCCGGCCGTTGACGGTCATAGCGTTTCATCAGAAAAAAGTCCAGCCCGTAGTACAAAAGAGCCGCTGTCACGAAAGCAATGGATTGATACTTGCCGGTCAACATCCCTTTACCTCAAGAAGATTTTGCATAACAAGCGCGGCAAAGCGCCGATGCCCGCTACCGAGGCATGATTGTTTCTTTCTAACGAAAAACCCAAACGCTGTTTGAACGCATACGCCCCGCTACCCCAGCGCAGCCAACGCACGTGTTTCTCGAAAGCCGTTTCCAAACTGGCATAGACCAACAGGAAGTAGACGTAAGGAACGTCCACCGCCAGACCAAGCACGGTTGTCATTTGAGCGTCGTTGTCGTCCAAGAGCAAACCGCAGCCAACCAGGCGGTCGTTCAGGCGCGCTTCCAGCCAGGTGCCGCCAATCAGAGATAAATTTTCTAGCAGGCTGCGCGCCCACGGATTGGGCATATTCCCATGCCGGGCATCTACTGTTCGAATGAGCGCCAGCGCCGCCTCCATATCTGGCACCTCGACATGTTTGGTTAAACGGATGCCCAGTTGCCCGGCTTCGCGCAGCGTCCGCTTATAGTGCTGGCGGTCCTTTTTATTGCCAGATGCCAGAAAATCGTCCAAGTCTCGCCAACGATTTTCCAGCACGGTGCTAGGATCGGAAACGGTCACCGCCTGAAAGACAGACGGCCAACCCTGGAGTTCCTGCTCTTCGAGGTAGTCGAAGACCGCCACCGACGCACCCTGTCGGCCTGCTTCCGCTATGGCAGCCTCTCCCAAGGCTGATAGCGTCTCTTTGCGCGGCGTATCGTCTCGCAGAATCAAACCCGTTGTATTGGCCAGCGGCGAGCGGCAAATGAATAGTGGCCAGCGCCGAAGCAAAGAGGTGGTTGGGCCGTGTAGAACAGGCGGCAGGTCGGGTAGAGGCTCGTTGATAATGCGCCAGAAAACAGCGCGTGCTAGCAGATCATTCCCCTCATAGGCCAAGAAATAGGTCGGCCGGCAATCTGCCATGACACGTTCACCAAACGCATACCAGCGGTGACTTTGGAACGGCCGCGCGTCGCTTAACCGATTCCAAGCCGTTGCTTCAATTTCACGAATGCTGGAAGCCTGGGAGATATCTATGCGCGTCATTGTGCCGCTATGCCTGACAAGGCAATTTTACATGAACGACAGCATTTGCAGCCATTTTGTTGCCCGACCTTACAATTTTGTAAAGTGACCACAGTGAGGAGATAGGACTTTTTAGGTAACTGCTCAGGTCAAGCCCCTAAAGGTCTCCTTTGCAATTGAACATGTGTTTCAAGCTTGACTTGCCTGCAAATTCCGCCTTTCGATTTGCGAGAAAGACCTTTAGGGTCTAAAGTGGCCAAGCAGTTACAATTCTTTTAAGAAGCCCTACCCATCAGGTGAAGGCTGAATAGTTCGGCACTGTCACATTCGAAAAATTGCCTGCTTTCCCTCATCCCCGTAGGGGACTTCCGGTGGGAGAGGTTTAGGGTGAGGGCGCAAAGTCATGCGAAAATGTGACATTGTCAAGATAGTTACAGCGTTATCGCCTTACAAAATCTTCGCGGTTGGCGTAGTTTTTGCAGGGTGATACCGTTCTCGAGCAGATTCAATTCGGACTATTTACATCGTGATATAATGTGGCACATGGAAAACACTCCCTCCCCTACCATTTCGAAAGATACTGTCACATTCAAGCGTAGCCATTTCTACGCAGTGATGACATTGTTCGCCTTTGCTGCGGGCTTGTTCGTGGGTTACCTGGTCTGGGGACGCGCCCTCCCTGCCCAGCCTGCAGCTGCTCAACCAGCGATAGCAGAGCAAGCACCGCCCGAAGCGCCTGCTTACACCCGTTACAAGATTCCTACCGATGGTTTTCCCAGCATTGGACCGGAAGGGGCTGAAATCGTCATCGTGGAGTTCAGCGACTTCGAATGCCCTTTCTGCAAACGCTGGCATGATCAGACCTATCGGCCATTGATGGAAGCCTACCCCGGCAAAATTCGCCTGGTGTATCGCAATCTGCCCTTGCCAGAATTGAATCACACCAACGCTGTTTCGGCAGCAGAGGCGGCCATGTGCGCTGGCGATCAAGGGTCTTTTTGGGAATTCCACGACAAGTTGTTCAGCGATGAATATGGGCTGGGCGAGCAAGCATACCTGAAATATGCCGCCGACCTGGGCCTGGATGTAGAGACGTTTAACGAGTGCATCACCAGCCGCCGCCATCAAGAGTTTGTGGAAAAAGATAGACAATTTGCTAAGCAATTGGGCGTAAATGGCACGCCAACTTTCTTCATCAACGGTTTGGCGATTGTTGGCGCTCAGCCACTGCAAGTGTTCCAACAGGTCATTGACAAAGAATTGGCCGGCGAGATCCCGTAACGCGGCTAGCCTCAGACAATGTAGGACAACTCTTCAAGAGTTGTCCTATAAAGATGCAAAACCTTTGCGGGTGTGAATGTCCTGGCAAAGTCCAGAATAGATTTTGTAAAGCAAACTAATCAACGCACCTTGCAAAGGGTATCGCCCTTTGCATTGCGGGAGAGGACATGAAGAAATTCATTGCAGTGGCGGGGAATATCGGTGTGGGCAAATCCACACTTGTAGAGAAGTTGTGCGAGCGCCTGGATTGGGAGCCGTTCTACGAACCGGTGACGGAGAACCCCTACCTGGCCGATTTCTACCGCGATATGGCGGCCTGGGCGTTCCATTCGCAGGTTTTTTTCTTGACCCATCGCCTGCGTTTGCACTATGAATTGTCCCGCCGCCCCAAGTCGGTGGTGCAGGATCGCAGTGTGTATGAAGATGCCGAAATCTTTGCCCAAAACTTGTATTTGCAGGGGTACATCCACGAGCGGGATTATCGCACCTACCGCGAATTGTATGAGACGGTAACAGAAATCCTGCCGCCGCCCGACCTGGTTATCTACCTGCGCGCTTCGGTGGAGACGCTGCTGGGGCGCATAGCACGGCGCGGCCACGAGTATGAGCGTTCGATTTCAGCGGAGTACCTCAAGAGCCTGAATCTTTTATATGAGAATTGGATTGCGCGCTTCACGCTTTGCCCGGTGTTGACCGTGCCGGCCGACGATCTGGACTATGTAGCGCATTCGGGTCATTTGCGTTTGATCGTGGCAAAAGTGGAGGAGAAATTGACCGGCAAGGACGAGGTGGTGTTCGCGCCGGAAGAAGTAGCCAACGCGGCTACGGATTGAAGGAGTAGGGCAAGATGAAATCTTGCCTTACTTTTTTCATTCGAAGATGATTCGTTCCTTCGAGGAGTCGTTCCACACAGGTAATTCGAACAGACCATATCCGTCCCAAAACTGCCGGTTCCAAATGCCGCCGCCGCTGGCCTCACATTCGGCGGCTACGAATTCCGGCGGCGTTGTGTCAGGCAGGAGACAGACAGGGAGGGGGGAGCCAGCCCCGGTCGAGGGAAGAGGCGGGAAGTCCCCGGTGAGGGCGTTGGGGTTGCCGGGGGTCGGGAAGCAGGGTTTGTTCCAGTAGCCCATCCGGTCGGGGATGCGGCAGGTGGATTGGTCGGGGTAGCGCACTACGCCGTAGGTGCGGGCGTCTACGACCGCGTTGTTGGTCTTGAGCAGGCGCACGGTGTCGCCGGCGTCGCTCAACAGGATGCCGGTCTCGGCGGCGTAGAAGACGGCACGCTCGCCAGGCTTCAGGATGATGGCGGGCAGGGTGTAGGGGGATGAGCCCTGTTCTTGCTCGTCGTCCAGTTCGTATTCGCTCAGGTCTACGTCGATGCGGCCGGCGTTGATGATCTCGATGAATTCGTCGTACACGTCCACTTTGCCATCGTTGTTCCAGTCATGGCCAGGGCGCGGCAAGAATTCGCTGATGCCGAGGACAGGAGGAATGGGCGCTACCGTAGGCGCTTTCTTTGCTGTGGCTGTGCGGGTGGGAGTGGGTGTACGGGTGGGCGTGGAAGTGGCAGTAGGAGTAATCGTGACGGTCAGCGCCCAATTTGCCTGACCTGGAGTACCCTTTACATTGTTGTTGTCTCGATCATGGGCATTCACAGTTGCACCCGCAAAGGTAACCCAGGCAAAGGGGCCATCGGGGACGTTTCCTATTCGTTCCATGCTGGCATAAGTCGGCGAGGCCAAACCGGCCGGCCAGGCGCCTCCATCGCTGTTGGCCGTATCAATCAATTGGTTGGTGGAGTCGTATAGCCGCAGGATTTCGCCGCTGTTGGATAGGGAGCCACTGTAAAACATGTTAGCGGTCACATCCGCCACAGTATCGTCGTCGCCCCTTTCGAGCAGGAAATAGCCACCAGCCGGGAGCGTACCGCTCAGGGTGATGCTGAAGCTGCCGTCGCTGGACTTCAACATCCAACCAACCAGATTGACATTCACCCCACTGGGGTTGTAGAGTTCGATCCACTCGTCGTCTGAGGAGGCTTGCGTGCCGGCCCAGGCAACTTCGTTGATCACCACGGTAAGCGCAGCGGCAGCAGTGGGCGGCGGCAGGGTATTGGTTGGAGGAAGTGTGGCCGTTGGGGTAGGCGCGTTGAGGTTCTTGGGCGTACCCCAAATGGGGTTTCCATCAGCGTCCTGCCCATTTTTCATGACCCCATCATTGGTGTGCCAGGCAGTGTCACTATCGGGCAGTGCGCCGATGCGTTCCATGGTGGCGTGCATGGAAGAACTGCCAGCCGGCCACGGGCCGCCATCGGCGTTGGCGGTATCCACCAGGGTATGGAAAGTCACCGAGTTGTCATACAGCGCCAGTCGCATCCCGCTGTTGACCAGCGTACCGCTATACAACTGGTTGGCTGCCACATCGGCAACCGCGTCCTCGTTCCTTTCCAACAGGAAGTAGCCATAGGCTGGGATGGTTCCCGATAATGCAACGGAAAAAGTGCCATCCAGGGATTCAAGTGTCCATCCGTTGAGGGGAATATCGCCGGAAGTGGTATTGTATAACTCTATCCATTCGTGGTCGGTGTTGGCGGCCGTGCCGGCCCAGGCAACTTCGTTGATGAGGACCGAGCCTAGAGCGGCGGGGCAGGCGCCGGAAAACGTAATATTGTCCAACCGCCAGGTGCCAGTTGTCCCCCCTGCATTGTAGCCATACAATCGAAAAGTTACAGCAGGTTGATTGTTTAAGGCCGAGGCAGAACTGAAATCAAAGTTTAAGGTGTACCAGGCCGAATCGGCAACAAGCGTTCTAGACTCAAGATCTACAAATGGACTGCCATTGGTAGAATATTGGACAGTGAGCGCCTTAGGCCCATTTCCAGACACGCGGGACTTGAAACTGAAAAGGATGGCGTTCATTCCGGAGGTATCTACCTGGAATTCCAAATAATCGTTTTCGTTGGTATCCAAAGAACTACTTGTACTCCAACCAGTAAAACTTATTGCCGGATTTTCAGATGGAATCTCGCCATCAAAATAAGTTGGGCCATTGATAGCGGCACCTGCCGTTAGTGTCCCTGCGCCACTTGAAGGAGAGGGAATGGCAGGCGCAACTGCACCAGTAAACGTCCACTGTGCAATGATGGGATCGGGGCAGGCAGTCAGAGACTTCTCTCTCGGCGCGGCGCGCGCCGAGAGGCCGGCGCCGCCCAGGGCCCCCAACAAGAATGCAGAGAGCAGGAGCAGGCCCAACGTCCAGCGGAAGAAGCGTGATCGCAGTTGTCGGGTCATTTTGTTTCGATAAGCAAAAAGTCCGTCCAGGCGCCTTCCTTTGCGCCTCGACGGGAAAGATTCTATGTCCAAAGAGGCTCTTTCGATTGCCTGGGCCGACTAACGAGGCGTCACCACCAACTTGATGGCCGTGCGCACCTTGTCGTCTATCTCCACGTCCACGAACTCAGGCACGCAAACGACCTCGATGCCATCGTTGCGCAGGTAACCGGTGGCCAGTACCAGCGCCTTGACAGCCTGGTTGACCGCCCCGGCGCCGATCGCCTGCACTTCTGCCCGTTTATGCTCGCGGATCACGCCCGCGATTGCCCCGGCGACGGCCGATGTGCGGGAGTTGGCAGAAACTTTGATCATGTCCATTGTGAGCCTCCCATCAAGGTTCAAAGAAGGGGCGAACTATGTCTTATCAAATTGTACAAGATTATGGGCTGAGATTCAAGCCGTTCGAATAGGAAATTGGTAAGAAAAGCGTCCCGAAGGTTACGAACCTTCGGGACGATGACAGTTCTTTAGGATGCGCATCAATCGGCGGCGCTTTCGGCAATCTCAGTCCAGGGCGATGAACCGGTTTCTGTGACCGGGCCGGTCACTTTGAAGCGGCCGGCTGTGAAGCCCGTGCCAGCTGGGATGAGTTTGCCAATGATGACGTTCTCCTTCAAGCCGAAGAGCGGATCGGTGCTGGAGGCGATGGCCGCTTGCGCCAACACTTTGATGGTATGCTGGAAAGAGGAAGCCGAGAGGAACGAATCAGTGGACAGGGAGGCTTTGGTCACGCCCAGGAGGATTTCCACGAAGCGGGCGGGCTGTTTGCCCTCGGCCAGCATTTGCTCGTTCACGCGCCGGATCTCGAGCCGGTCTACCGCGTCCCCAGGCAGGTACTTGGTATCGCCGGGCCGGGTCACCTGTACTTTGCTCATCATCTTGCGGATGATGACCTCGAAGTGCTTGTCGTGGATATTCTGGCCTTGCGAGCGGTATACTTTCTGTACTTCGCGCAGCAGGTATATCTGGCAGGCCTCGCGCCCCTGGATGCGCAGGATGCGATGCGGGTTGAGCGAGCCTTCTGTCAACGGTTGGCCGGCTTCTACATGGTCGCCGTTTTTGACCAGCAAGCGCGAGGTCGTAGGGATGTCGTAGGTCTTTTCTTCTTTTTGGTCATACGACACAATCACCTGGCGCTCCTTTTTTTCGACGCGCACCCGGCCGCCATGTTGGGCGATGATGGTGGCCTCGCCGAGGGACGCCAGCACATCGCCAGCCTTGACCTCGTCCTCGTCTTTCACGGCAAACTTCCAGTCTTCAGGAATGGTGTAAGCGTCGCTTACCAGTTCACTGTGTTCGATGGTCACTTCGCGCAGGTCGGCATAACGCTCGGATTGTACGATACGCACAATGCCGTTGATTTCGGCTACCACGGCTTCACCTTTTGGTTGTTTGCGGGCTTCGAAGAGCTCCTCCACACGTGGTAAGCCGGTGGTGATGTCCGAACCGCCGGCCGCTACACCGCCGGTATGGAAGGTGCGCAGGGTCAACTGGGTGCCAGGCTCGCCAATGGATTGAGCCGCCACGATACCTACGGCTGCGCCCAATGTCACCATGTCGCCGCGCCCTAAGTCAATGCCGTAGCATTTGGCGCACACGCCATGCGATAGTTCGCAGGTCAACGGCGAGCGCACTTTGACTTCCGTGATGCCGGCAGAGACGATTTTGCGGACCAGTTCATGGTCTATGATGTCATCTGGCTCACCCAGGACTTCGCCGGTTTTGGGGTCAATGACGCGCTCGGCAAGCAAGCGGCTGTACAAGCGCACGCTCAGGGATTGGCCGGCGATGTCGTCGGACTTGCGCAGCCAGATGCCGTCCTTGGTGCCGCAGTCGTACTCGTTGATGATGATGTCCTGGGCAATATCTACCAGGCGACGGGTCAAGTAACCGGCGTCGGCGGTGCGCAAAGCGGTATCTGCCAGGCCTTTGCGCGCGCCATGCGTCGAGATGAAGTATTCTAGCGCGGTCAGCCCTTCGCGGAAGTTGGAACGAATCGGCAACGGAATGATACGCCCAGACGGGTCAGCCATCAGACCGCGCATCCCGGCCAACTGAGAAATGGTGGAGAAGCCGCCTTTGGTGGCGCCGGAGTTGGCCATGGTGGCCAGATTACCATCCGGGTCCATGTGGTTCTTGACTGCTTCGGCTACCCGGTCGGTGGTGGCTTGCCAGATGTTGATTTCGCGCTCGTTCCTCTCCTGCTCGGTCAACAGGCCGCGCCGGAAATCACGCTGCACGACTTCGATTTGTTTCAAGGCCTCGGCAATGATGTCTTTGCGCTCCGGCGGGATGGTGATATCGGCCACAGCCAGGGTGGTGCCAGAGCGCATGGCAAACTCGAAGCCCATGCTCTTGATGCGGTCTGCAACGATGGTGGTGGTCTCGGCGCCACATAGTTCGTACACCTCGGCAATCAGGTCCTTTACGCCGCCTTTATCCAATTTCTCGTTGGTGAACTGGACCTCCGGCGGCAGAATGCGATTGAAAAGCACGCGGCCGACCGTTGTTTCGATCAGGCGCGTCTCCGGTTGGGCCAGGCGGCTGCCGTCTTCCGCATACCAGGTGACGGCGCGCACCTTGATTTCCGTATGGACATCTACCTGACCAAGCTGATAGGCCATTTCGACTTCATCCAAATCAGCAAAGATGCGTCCATCGCCGCGATGAGCCGCTTTGTGTTTCATCGTCAGGTAATAGACGCCCAGCACCATATCTTTGGATGGCGAAATGATCGGCTCGCCATCAGCGGGCTTGAGCAAGTTGCGGGAGGCCAGCATCAACTCACGGGCTTCCTGAACGGCTTTTTGTGAAAGAGGCACATGCACGGCCATTTGGTCGCCGTCGAAGTCAGCGTTGAAAGCGGTTGTGACAAGCGGATGCAACTGAATGGCGCTACCCTCGATGAGAATTGGCTCGAAAGCCTGGATGCCCAGACGGTGCAAGGTAGGGGCGCGGTTGAGCAACACCGGCCGTTCTTTGATGACCTCTTCGAGCGCCTCCCACACTTCGGGCCGATTGCGCTCGATGAGGCGGCGCGCGCCTTTGACATTGGCAGCGTAGTTATGCGAAACCAGCCGGGCAATCACGAACGGGCGGAAGAGTTCCAGGGCCATGTTCTTGGGCAGGCCGCACTGGTAGAGTTTCAATTGCGGGCCCACCACGATCACCGAGCGACCACTGTAGTCCACACGCTTACCGAGCAGATTGCGGCGGAAGCGTCCCTTCTTGCCTTTGAGCATGTCGCTCAGAGACTTGAGTTCGCGGCGGCCACGCCGGCTGAGCGCCTTGCCACGCTGACTGTTGTCGATCAGGCTGTCCACAGCCTCCTGCAACATACGCTTTTCGTTGCGGATGATGACATCTGGCGCGCCCAGTTCGAGCAGTCTCTTGAGCCGATTGTTGCGATTGATGACGCGGCGATACAGGTCGTTCAAGTCTGAGGTAGCAAAACGCCCGCCATCCAATTGCACCATCGGGCGCAAGTCGGGAGGAATGACCGGCAAGACGGTGAGAATCATCCATTCGGGACGATTGCCAGAACGGCGGAAAGCCTCCACTACTTTCAAGCGGGTGGTGGCTTTCTTGCGCTTCTGTTTGGATTTCGTGGTGCGTACCTCGTGCCATAATTCCTCAGACAGTTTGTCCAGGTCGAGGCGGCGCAAGATGTCGAAAAAGGCCTCAGCACCCATATCGGCGCGAAAGACTTGCGCCCAGCGCTGTCTGAGTTCGCGATAGCGCGCCTCGCTGATGAATGTAAAGGGACGTAATTCCAGCAATTCATCACGCAGGCGTGCGTTTTGATTTTGGGATACAGAGGATTGATCTTCCAATTGCCCACGCAGGGATTCCATTTCCAGGTCGGCTTCGGCTTTGATGCGGGCGGCCTCGGTCTTCAAATCCTCGAGTTCGCGCGCTTTTTGATCCTTGAGTTCGTTTTCGATGGCCTCAAGTTTCTTCTGGACGATTTTCTGCACCTGACTGATGTGTTTGGCTGCGATCGCCGTGCCAGCGTCTACAACCAAGTCGCCTGTCACTTCGAAGATGATGGGCTTCTTAGCCGGTTGCCCCATCTCATCCTGCATGAGTTTTTCCAGGCGCTGACCTTCCTTGATAACTGGTTCGAGTTGGGCAGCGATCTGCTCATCGTAAGAGCGTTCGATGGCAGCCTGTTTTTGCTTGATGTCAGCCAATATTTGATCGCGATGGGTCTTGACTTCTACAATCCTGGCATTGATCTCTGCCGCCTGCTCGCGCTCGGAGACAGAGATTTCATCCTCCAGGCGCTTGAGGGCTTTCTGGCGGGCTTCTTCATCTACATAGGTAATGATATATTGCGCAAAATACAGTACCCGGTCGAGGTTGCGACGCGAAATGTCGAGCAATAGACCCAGGTAAGAAGGGATGCGACGCGTGTACCAGATATGGGCAATGGGCGTCGCTAGGGCGATATGCCCCATACGTTCACGGCGCACGGCAGCGCGCGTCACTTCCACGCCGCATTTATCGCAAGTAATCCCCTTGAAACGCGGATTTTTGTACTTTCCACAATAACATTGCCAGTCACGGGTCGGGCCAAAGATGGCCTCACAGAACAGGCCGTCCTTCTCCGGCCGCAGGCGGCGGTAGTTGATGGTTTCGGGCTTGAGCACTTCGCCGTACGACCAGGACAAAATCGTTTCCGGCGAGGCCAGGCTGATGCGTAACGCGGTCAGTCCTTTGGTTTCCACAGGTCCACTCCTCATCCAATAATCAGGATTATTGCAGGCAAACGTTATTTCTACATGGCTTCTATCAAGCGCACATTAGAGACAAACAAAGGCAAGCGCCTTGAGACTTCTCGTCCCAAGCGCTCGCGGATGATTGACTGGGTTTTCACTTCTAATGAGATGATTATAAGCCCAAACAGACGGGTGTCAAGGGCTATATAATTATGTTTTTGGCTTCCAGAATTCGTCGTCACTGTTTTTGATTTCGAGCATTTCACCCGTAGCAATGAACACCGTGCGCTCACAAATGTTCGTCACTCGATCGGCAACACGTTCCAGATTATGCGCCACCCACAGTAACCAGTTGGCGCGTTCGATGGTCTTGGGATCAGAGATGACATAAGTCATCAATTCGCGATACACCTGGTTATACAAAGCATCTACTTCATCATCCTCGATCGGGATAGCGCGGGCAGCCTCGGCATTCTCATTGACGAACGCCGTCAAAGCGCGATGAAGCATATCCGTCCCCTTTTCGGCCATGCGCGGGATGTCAATGAGAGGCTTGAGGAGAGGTTGATCGCCCATGCGAATATTGATGTTGGCGATTCCTTTAGCGTAATCTCCCATGCGCTCCAATTCGGAAATGATTTCCATGGAGGAGGCCAGCAAGCGTAAATCATGTGCCATTGGCTGCTGAGTGGCAATCATGATCATCAGTTGGTTTTCGATACTGAAGCGTTTCTCGTTGATTTCTTTGTCGGCTTCCAAAATTCGATGGGCAGCAGCCAGGTCTCTCTTCTTGAGCGCCTCGACAGAGGCCAAAATGGCCTGTTCCACCATGCTCCCCAAGATCAAAATATCATCTTTGATCTGCTGGATTTCTTGATTGAATGTCTTGCGAATTTCCATAAAAAGCCTTCTTCCTGGTAAGTTACCCGATTGTACTCGATTAATCAAGGCGCGCCGGTTCGATGCTTTATTCGCGTAGCCAGGACTGGATTTTTCGGCCATCTGGCTGCAGGCCGAGTTGCCGGTGCATAGAAATAGTACTTTAGGTTTGCTCATGGTTATTCCTTGGTGTTAGGTACACAGGTACAAAGGTATACAGGTATACAGGTATACAATCTGCCTACGTGTGTACGTGTGTACCTGTACCTGCCTACGTGTATACCCCTACCTCTACCCAAACCTTCCTGTGACATAATCTTCCGTGCGTTTGTCTTTGGGGCGGGTAAAGATAATGTTGGTTTCATCGTACTCGATCACCGTGCCGGAGCGCGTGCCTTCATAGAGCATCATCATGGCGGTATAGTCCGAAACGCGCGCCGCCTGTTGCATGTTGTGAGTGACGATGATGATGGTGTAGTTTTGCTTGAGTTCTTGCATCAACTCTTCTATGCGCAGGGTGGAGATGGGGTCAAGGGCCGAGGCGGGCTCGTCCATCAAGATGATTTCGGGCTGCACGGCAATGGCGCGGGCGATGCACAGTCGTTGCTGCTGGCCACCAGAGAGGGCGTAGGCGCTCTGTTTCAGTTTGTCTTTCACTTCATCCCACAGGGCAGCAGCGCGCAGAGACTGTTCTACCAGTTCATCCATATTGCCTCGATAGCCGTTGATGCGCGCGCCCCAGGCTATGTTTTCGTAAATGGACTTGGGGAAGGGATTAGGCTTCTGGAAGACCATCCCGATGCGGCGGCGGACTTCCACCGGGTCGATTTCCTTGCTGTACAGGTTGATGCCGTGCAGCAGAATTTCGCCTTCGACGCGGCTGGTAGGCACGAAATCGTTCATACGGTTGAAGGCCCGCAGAAGGGTGCTTTTACCACAGCCGGATGGGCCGATAATGGCGGTGATTTTTTGTTTTTCGATTTGCAGGTTGACATTTTTTACGGCTTCGAACGAGCCGTAAAAAATGCTCAAATCGCGGGTTTCGATGGCATATTTGCCGTTTTCGGATAACATGTCTTACTCCTAGTAACGCCGCTGGAAGCGGTTTCGTAGCAAAATAGCGGTGGCGTTGAGCGTCAACAACAAGACGAGTAGGACGATGATGGCCGCCGCGGCGATGGCATGAAACTCACCCTGGGCGCGCGAAGTCCACTGGTAAATTTGAATCGGCAGGGCGGTAAATTTGGTGAACGGGCTTTGCGGATCCATAGTGATATACGTCGAAGCGCCCACGATAATCAATGGTGCGGTTTCGCCGATGGCGCGGGACATCGCCAGGATGCTGCCGGTCAGGATGCCGGGCAGGGCATTGGGCAGGACATGACTCCACACCGTTTGCCAGCGGGTCGAGCCGACCCCAAACGCCGCCTGGCGGATCGAATCCGGCACGGCTTTGATGGCTTCCTGGGCATTGATGACGATCAGCGGCAGGACGAGGATGCCCATCGTCAACGCGGCGGACATGATGGTGCGCCCGTTCGTATCTGTGATGCCAAACATCGCGCCGCTGGTGAAAGCTTCGAAGGCGCGGACGAAAATTGCCAGGCCCAACATCCCATACACGATGGACGGCACGCCCGCCAGGTTGTTGATGTTGGTCTGGATGACGCGGTTGATCAGACTCTTTTTATTGGCATATTCCTGCAAATAGATAGCAGCGCCCACGCCCACCGGCAGGGCAAAGCCAATGGCAATGCCAACCAGCCAGAGCGAACCCAGGATGGCGGTACGCACGCCGGCAAATTCCGCCCGGCTCGATTGGGGCGACGTCAAGAATCGGGGCGTCAGCCAGGAGCGAAATTCCAGGCGCGCTTCGGGGTATAGTTCTTTCACTTCCGCTTCGATGGCTTCCCGGTCGAAGAGAGAACGGAAAAGCGGATAGGTCTCGCGGGTTTTGATCTGGATGATGCGCTCGATGACCAGGTTGTAGAGTTCGCCCTGACTGCGTTGTTCCATCGGCTTTTCGTTGTTCAGTTTGTTGTACGCGCCGCGTGAGAGATTGGCTTGCAAGATGGCGATCAGTTCTTCCTGAGTCAGTTCGTCCAGCGGCTTTTCGCTGATGGTATAAGGGTCTTTTTTGAATTCGTAAGCCGTGTAACCGAACGCGCCGTCAATCACATTGAGCAGCAACGCCAACAGGCTGACGATGGCAATGATGAGCGAGGTGAGAAAAATCGTTTGCCAGATCCACGCTTTGCGATAGCGGGCCTGGACGAAACGTTGTAAATCTTGTTGTTCTGGGTAAGTGTATCTGGCCATAGGGATTACTCATATTGTTCGCGGAATTTCGCCACAGTCCACTGGCTGATAAGATTCAATAGAAGCGTGACCAGGAAGAGCATCAGCGCGATGGCAAACAAACTGGTGTAATCCACCGTGCCGTAGGGCAGGTCGCCGCCGCTGATGCGGGCGATATGACCGGTCATCGTTTCGGCAGAGTCCAGCGGGTTGAAGGAGAATTTCGGACCCGCGCCCGAAGCGATAGCCACGATCATCGTCTCGCCGACCGCGCGCGAGATGCCCACAATCACCGCCGCGCCAATGCCCGAAAGGGCCGCCGGAACGATGACCTGCGTGCTGGCCTCGAAGGGAGTCGCGCCCATCGCATAGGCCGCTTCGCGCAGGGAATTAGGCACGGCGCTCAGCGCGTCTTCGCTCATCGAGGAAATCAACGGCAAAATCATGATTCCCATCACCAGCCCGGCGGAAAGCATGTTGTACACACCCAGTTTTTCAGGCCCCAGCAATTGGCGCAGGAGGGGCGTGACGAACAAGAGGGCGAAATACCCATATACAACAGTGGGAATACCCGCCAGAATCTCCAAAACCGGCTTCAGGATGGCGCGCATGCGTGGATTGGCGTATTCGCTCAGGTAAATGGCGGCGGCTAACCCCAGCGGCAGCGCCGTCAGAATCGCAATTGCGCTGGTCGTCAGCGTGGCGCTCACCAGTGCCCAAATGCCAAAAAGCCCGGCTTGCGGCTGCCAGGCTGTGGACAGGAAGAATTCTCGAAACGTCACTTCTGGATCGGCAAAAAACAGGTAAGCCTGGTCACCCAGGACAACGACGATGCTGATAGTGACAAAAATGGTCAGAAAGCCAACCAGGAAGAGCAAACTTTCGATGGCTGATTCGCCAAACCGGAACTTTTTACGCAAGCGTTCAGGGTCGAACGTTGAAACGATTTGTTGGGGGATTGACTTTGCTTCGATGGCCATAATCTCTTATTATAGTATTGTTGGGCTTTGGTGCATGAATAATTTTCTTCCCATTCAGAGCCAATTTTCGGTGAAATTTTGACTAGTTTCTCCCACAAAGCACTGTGAAATCGC
>FWPU01007437.1_pt1 | contig 20190 bp, 17 predicted proteins | sample 2228361 | NCBI WGS metagenome assembly FWPU01 (sample SAMEA103939777, study PRJEB20133) | metagenome
CACACGCCACTCCAGCCTGGCCCCTCCCCGCTGGTCTCGATACGGGCTGCGCCGCGGCGGCGCGCCGATCGAGTAGGCCCGCGCCGGGCGTGATCCAACAGGTCCGTATCGAGATCGCGCGCCGTCCCGATCTGCCCCTCCTCGCAGGTCTCGATACGGGCTGCGGAGCGGCGGCGGGGGCGTTCCCACGCAGGAGCGTGGGAACGAGGGAGCGTTCATGGCCCCTCCTGCGGCGCAGCCCTACTCGACCAGCGGCGCGTCGATCGAGCAGGCCCGCGCCGGGTGAGCGCCGCGTTGGGAGTGATCCAGTAGGGCCGTATCGAGATCGCGCGCCGTCCTGGCCCCTCCTCGCTGGTCTCGATACGGGCCGCGGAGCGGCGGCGGGGGCGTTCCCACGCGGGAGCGTGGGAACGAGGGAGCGTTCATGGCCCCTTCTCGGCGCAGCCCTACTCGACCAGCGGGCGCGCCGATCGAGTAGGCCCGCGCCGGGTGAGCGCCGCGCCGGGAGTGATCCGACAGGGACGTATCGAGATCGCGCGCCGTTCTTTGAGGAATCATCCGCCCATACCTATTGACGCGAGCTGATGATCTGGTTATACTGGACTCAGCGAGAAGGATCAGCACCCGGTTTCTCCAGCATGGCGGTCGCGAGAAACCGGGTGTCTGCACTCAGCCAATATCCACAAAATAAAATCGTTCAAGCGGAGGGAATTATGCCCAGAGTACGATGCCCACAACGTCGCTGCATTTTCTGGGAGGAAGACTACTGCACAGCCGAAGAGATCGAGCTTGATCCGGAGCAGCTCTCGTGCCTCACAATGGAGGAGCTGGAGGACGGAGTCGTGGAAGACGAAGAGATCTGGGACGACGAAGACCTCCTGGAGGACGAGGAAGAGTGGCTCGACGATGAAGAAGACGAGGACGAGCTCGATGAGGACGAGGAAGAGTGGGCCGACGACGAAGAGGAAGACGAGATCGATGGGTTCGCCATCCGAGGCAAGGATCGCGACCAATGGTGATCCTCATCGCGCCCCCGCGAACGACGCGCCGAATGGGAGAAACCTTTGATCGCAGTTGACGTCCTCTTCAGCGGCGGCATCGTGGTGACGATGGATCGTCGTCGCAGCCTCTACCTGGATGGCGCCATCGCCGTCCGCGGCCGCGATATCGTCGCGGTCGGGCCGACCGAGCAGATCGTGAGCCGCTTCCAGGCGCCGGAGACGATCGACTGCCGCGGGCTGATCGTCACGCCAGGGCTGATCAACGCGCACACCCATGTGCCCATGAGCCTCCTGCGCGGCCTGGCCGATGACCTGCGGCTCGACGTCTGGCTGCTCGGCTACATGATGCCGGTGGAGCACGAGCACGTCACGCCTGAGTTCGTGCGCTGCGGCGCCCTCCTCTCCTGCGCCGAGATGATCCGCTCCGGCACGACCACCTTCTGCGACATGTACTATTACGAGGAGGTGGTCGCCGAGGCGACGGAACAGGCGGGCCTGCGCGCGATCCTGGGCGAGACGATCCTCAAGTTCCCCAGCCCGGACGCCCCTTCGTACGACGAGGGGTTGGCCCGCTGTCGCCGGTTCATCGAAGCCTGGCGCGGACATCCCCGCATCATCCCGGCCGTCGCGCCTCACGCCCCCTATACCTGCACCGACGAGATCCTCCAGGAGGCGACGGCGCTCGCCGTCGAGATGGACGTCCCGCTGCTCACCCATTTCTCGGAGACGGCGAACGAGGTGCGCGACAGCCGCCAACAACACGGGGGACTCTCTCCCATCGCCTACGCCGACCGTCTGGGGCTGTTCCACGCTCGCGTGATCGCAGCGCACTGCGTGCACGCCACCGACGATGACATCGCCATCCTGGCGGCGCACAATGCAGGGGTCGCGCACTGTCCCACCAGCAACCTCAAGCTGGCCAGCGGCGTCGCGCCGGTCGTCCCCATGCGCGCGCGCGGCGTCCGCGTCGGCGTCGGCACCGACGGCTGCGCCAGCAACAACGACCAGGATATGTTCGAAGAGATGCGGCTGGCGGCGCTTCTCCCCAAAGGAACGCGCTACGAGCCGACCGCCTTGCCCGCCGAGGAGGCCTTCGCGCTCGCCACGATCGAAGCGGCGCAAGCGCTGCGCCTGGATCACCTGATCGGCTCGCTGGAGCCAGGCAAGCGCGCGGACCTGGCGTTGATCTCCCTCGATGCGCCCCATGCGATCCCTCGCTTCAGCTTGAGCGACGCCAACGTGTACTCCCACCTGGTGTACGCCGCTAAAGCCGCCGACGTCGTGGGCGCCTGGGTCGATGGCCGTCCCCTCCTGCGCGACGGTCAGCTTCTGACCATCGACCTTCCCGCCGTCTACCGGACGGCTCAGGAGATCGCCAACGGCATCAACGCCTTCCTCAAGGAACGCGAGTCGAGCCTCCTCAACAAACTGCTGGCGCTGGGCGGACTGGAACAACAGGAGATGTTCGAGGTGCAGGTCAAGGCGCGCGTCGACGATCTGGCGGCAGTTGAAGCGCGCTTCCGACAACTGAACCTGGCGGAGATCAAACGCAGCGTCCGCGAGCAGTTCGACTCCTATCTGATCTTCCGCCCGATGGATCAGGGGATGATCCGCTATCGCGAGGACAACGTCGTCCGCCCGCGCGACGACGAGCTGGGCGGCGTGGCGGAGCCAGCGCTCGAGATCATCCCAGAGTACACGCTCACCCTCATCGGTCCCAAGAAGGAACGCGAATACGCCAGCCTGGCGATCCTGTCCCGCAGCCGCTTCACCTCACGCGCCGCGCACTCCCTCCGCTTTTACCGCGAATACTTCCAGCCCGACTCGGTCCAGGAGATCGTCAAGTGGCGCACGCGCTATCGCTTCCTCTACAAAGGGGAGGAATTCGCCCTGAACCTGGATCGCATCGTCAAGCCTGAGGAAGCTGGCTCGTTCCTGGAGATCAAGAGTCGCACCTGGTCGGCTGCGGACGCCATGCGCAAGGCCGAGCTGATCGGCGAATTGCTCGAACAACTTCACATCCCGCGCGAGACGATCATCCGGGGAGAGTATCTGACTCTCGTCAGCTAGACGCTGCAGGACGGAGAGTTCGCCGATGACGGCCCGGTCGCGGGCCGTTGAGGGCGAACTTTTTATTGAGGAGCGACATATGTTGCAATCACCGGCCCTGGTCTCGATCCAGGTCGGCCAGCCGCGTCAGCTCGGTCAGGAGGACGCAGCCGACCCGGCCGATCGGCCATGGACGACCGCCTACCTCAAAGAAGCGGTCGACGGCCCGCTGTGGCTGAGCCACGCGGGCCTGGCTGGCGACTGCCCGGCCGACCTGCGCCATCACGGCGGGCCGGACCAGGCGGTGCTGGCCTACGCTGCCGCCCACTATGATCTGTGGCGCGCTGAGCTGGGGCGCCCCGATCTCCCCTACGGCGCCTTCGCCGAGAACCTCACGATCGCCGGCCTGGACGAGGACCACGTCTGCATCGGCGACGTGTACGCTATCGGCGACGCGATCGTGCAGGTGACGCAGCCGCGCCAGCCGTGCGGCAAAATCTCGCGCGCGTTGCGGATCGCCGGGCTGACCGAACGTACGGAAGCGACCGGACGCACCGGCTGGTATCTGCGCGTGCTCCAGGAAGGGGCAGTGGCCGCAGGGATGGCGGTCACGCAACGCGAGCGCCCTTATCCCCAGTGGACGATCGCCCGCGCGACGGCGGCCCTGCGCCAGGCAGGGATAGACGTCGCCGCGGCGCGAGAGCTGGCAGCCTGTCCGCTGTTGGGGATGCGCTGGCGCCAGGCGCTGGAGAAGAAGATCAGCCATGAAACCAGACCGTGACGCGCCGCCCGTGCGCATCGCGCTGATGACGCGCGATGATATCGACGCCGTCCTGCGCACGTTCACCGTGTGGCACAAGACGCGCCTGCAGTTCGAGACCTACCTCGACGAGCAGGCGCGCGGCCTGCGCACTGCGCTCGTCGCCTGGAAAGGCGAGGAGGTCGTCGGCTACACGACGATCGTCTGGCAGTCGCACTACGACCCCTTCCGCGCGCAGAACGTCCCGGAGATCGTAGACCTCAATGTGATCACCGAACATCAACGACAAGGGATCGGCACGGCGCTGATCCGGGCGGCGGAGGAGCTTGCGCGTCGTCGCGGCTACAAAGTGATGGGCATCTCGGTCGTGCAGTCGGAGGAGTACGCGGCGCCGAACCGGCTCTACCCGCAGTTGGGCTACGTCCCTGATGGACGCGGGATCACCGTGTTCGACAATGAGCTGCACCTGACGCGGCGGATCGCGCCCGACGAGAAAGGTTCGAGCGGGCAATGAGCCAATATGGCTGGCGCGACGGCCCGCGGCCGACGCGCGCCCAGGTCGAACGCTGCGTGGCCAGCATCCAGGAACCGCTGGCCGATGAGCTGGTAGGCGTCTATCTTCATGGCTCGCTGGCGATGGGCTGCTTCAACCCGACAGGCAGCGACCTCGATCTGCTGGTCGTCACGCGACGCAGCCTATCGCTCACGGCCAAACGCGACCTGGCCGAGCTGCTGTTGCGCGTCTCCGCGGCTCCCCACCCCATCGAGATCAGCTTCCTTGCCTGGGCGCAGCTTCATCCCTGGCGTTACCCAACCCCGTTTGACTTTCACTATAGCGAGGACTGGCGCGCGGCGACGGCCGAAGCGTTGGCCAACGGCGCGTGGCGCTCCTGGAACGACGCTGAACACTGCGATCCCGACCTGGCCGCCCATGTGACGATCACGCGAGCGCGCGGGATCTGCCTGTGGGGCGCGGCGATCGCCGATGTTTTTCCGGAGGCTCCCCCTCAACACTATCGGGCGTCGATCGTGGAGGACCTGTTCTGGGCGCAGGCCAGGATCGATGAGAACGCGACCTACGCCGTGCTCAACGCCTGTCGCGTCCTATGGCACCTGCGAGAACGGCGGATCAGCTCCAAAGAGGAGGCTGGCTGCTGGGCCGCGAGCGCGCTGCCGTCAGAACATCGCGTGGTCATCGAACAGGCGCTGGCAGCATATCGCGGCGACAGCCCGGCAGGAAGCGTCGATATCGCGGCTGCGCGCCGGCTGGTCCGCTACATCGCCGATTCGCTTCCTCGCTGATCCGTTTTCTCGCTGATTCGCTCCCCCGCTGATTCGCTCCCTCGCTGACTCACCGGCTTGCGCGGGCTGCGGCGCGCATCGGCCCCCTGGCCAGCGAAGCGAAGATGCCCAGCACACAGAGAAAGGTCAGGATGGCGAACGCGACGCGCGCGCTGCGCACGAACATCGGGTAAAGCTCGGGCGTGATCTGCCCCCTGCCGATATAGAGCGCGAAGACGAGCGCGGCGATCCCCAGGCTCAGCGTCTGCCCGATCTGGCGCATCGTCCCCACCATGCCGGAGGCGATCCCGTAGAAACGGCGATCGACGGAGCTCATGATAGCGTTGGTGTTGGGTGAGGAGAAAAGGGCGAACCCCACGCCAAGCAGGAGCAGAATCGCCAGAATGAAGGGCAGGCCGGTGTCGGCACCGAGCTGCGTCAGCAAAGCCAGCCCGACGACGGTCAGTCCCATGCCAGCCGAGGCGACGATGCGCGGCTCGATGCGGTCGGAAAGGCGGCCGGCCAGCGGCGAGAAGAGGGCCTGCATCGCTGGCTGGGCGATGAGGACGAGGCCCGCCATCTGCGGGGTCAGTCCCTTGATGTACTGCAGGAAGAGGCTGAGCAGGAAGCCCACAGCGGTCGTGGCGGCGTAGTTGATCAGGGCGGCCAGGTTCGAGAAGAGAAACGCCTGATTGCGGCGGAAGAGCCGGATATCGAAGATCGGGCTGGCCACGCGCGTCTCCCAGATCAGGAAGCCAATGATCCCAGCCACGCCGAGCATGACCATCCCCACCCCTAGCGGCGTCGCCAGACGCGAGAAGCCGAAGAGGGCCGCGGACAGGGCAAGGCAATAGATCGCTGAGCCGGCCAGGTCAAACCCCTCGCCGCGCGCCTCGGCCCACTCCCCCTCCAACTGCCACAAGACGAAGGCCAGCGTGATCACCCCCAGCGGCACGGTCACAAAGAAGATGCTGCGCCAGCCGAACTGCTGCGTCAGCAGGCCGCCGAGGAACGGCCCAAGCGAGAGGCCCAGATAGACCGTGGCCACGTTCATGCCGAGGACGCGGCCGCGTTCCTGGAGGGGGAACACGGAGGTCAGGATGGCGACGCCGGTGCCGAAGATCATGGCGCCGCCGATCCCCTGCAGGGCGCGACAGGCGAGCAAGGAAGCCGCATTCGGCGCCAGGCCGGTCAACAGCGAGGCGACGGTGAAGATCGCCACGCCGTAGGTGAAGACGCGCTTGCGGCCATAGATGTCGGCCAGGCGGCCAATAGGGAGTTGCAGCGCGGCCGCAGCCAGCAGGAACGAGGTCGCCACCCAGCTCAAGGCGACGGCGCTCATGCTCATCTCCCGCCCAATCGACGGCAGGGCGATGTTCAAGGCGGACCCCATGAAGGGGGTGAGGAAAGCGCTCAGAAGCGAAGCGATCAGGGCGGCGCGACGAGTGGAGTCTGGCGGCATAGAGGCTCCTTGGGTCATCGTAGCTTGCAGCTCATTGTGAGGCCGACTGGTACGTGACGATTGATGGGCGACGAGGGATCGTCAATCTGGGATCACCACCTGGCTGAAGTCGATCGTGGGCTGCGGGTAGCGCATGTCGAGGCTCTCCAGCGTCTCGACGATCACCTGCAACAGGACGACGTCGCGATACCACTTGTGGTTCGCGGGGACCACGTACCATGGCGCCCAGGCCGTGGAGCAACGCGTAATGGCGTCCTCATACGCCGCCATGTACAGGTCCCACTTCGCGCGCGTCTTGAGGTCGGCGGGGTTGAACTTCCATCGTTTGTTGGGCTGGTCCAGGCGAGCCTGGAGGCGCCGCTTCTGCTCATCTTTGGAGATGTGGAGGAAAAACTTGAGGATGGTCGCGCCGCTCTCGGCGAGCAGGCGCTCGAAGGCGTTGATGTGGTCATAGCGCTTCTCCCACACGGCGCGAGGGACCAGCTCCTCGACGCGCACGACGAGCACGTCCTCGTAGTGCGAGCGATTGAAGATGCCGATCATGCCCCTGGCTGGCGTGGCTTTGTGGACGCGCCACAGGAAATCGTGAGCCAGCTCCTCTGCGGTCGGCACCTTGAAAGGGGTGACGATGCATCCCTGGGGATTGACGCCGCGCATCACGTTCTCGATGGCGCCATCCTTGCCGCCGCCGTCCATCGCCTGCAAGACGATGAGGAGGCTGTGCCTGCCTTCAGCGAAGAGCAGCTCCTGCAGGTCGATCAGCCTGCGGCGCAGCCGCTCGATCTCCGGCTCAGCCTCCTGTTTGCTGCGAAAGTGGCCCGTGTCGTCAGGATCGACCTGTGCGAGCCGGAAGGGCCGGCCCGGTGCAACCAGATGGCGATGAGACATGAGAGTCCCCTCCTTCTTTAGTGATCCATCATGCCAGGGCCGGCTGCGCTGTCAGCGCTGGCTCCTCCTCCACCAGCGGTCGGTTGGCGAACTGTGTCATGTACAGCCGGTGATAGAGGCCGCGTCGCTCCAACAGCTCGGCGTGCGTGCCCTGCTCGACGATCCTTCCCGCCTCGAGGACCAAAATGCGATCGGCAGCGCGGATCGTCGACAGGCGGTGGGCGATGATGAAGGCGGTGCGCCCTTCGAGCAAGCGCTCCATGGCGCGCTGGATGGTGCGCTCCGTCTCCGTGTCCACGCTCGACGTCGCCTCGTCCAGGATGAGGATGCGCGGGTCGGCGAGCAAGGCGCGGGCAAAGGCCACCAACTGACGCTGCCCGACCGAGAGGCGTCCGCCGCGCTCCTGCACTTCGTAGTCGTACTTCTCCTCCAGCGTCTGGATGAAGGGGTCCAGCCCCACAGCCTGAGCCGCCCAGCGCACCTCCTCATCGGTGGCGTCCAGCCGACTGTAGCGGATGTTGTCGCCGATCGTGCCCGAGAAGGTGAACGACTCCTGAAGCACGATCGCGATCTGCGAGCGCAGGCTGGCCAGCTTGACGTCGCGCAGATCGTGGCCGTCGATGAGCACGCGGCCCTCGGTCGGGTCGTAGAAGCGCATGATCAGGTTGATCAAGGTGCTCTTGCCGGCGCCTGTCGGGCCGACGATGGCGATCGTCTCGCCGGGGCGCACGTGCAAATCGATGTCGTGCAACACGTGCTGCTCGTCGTCCTCGTAGCGGAAACAGACCCCCTCGAATCGCACCTCGCCCTGAATGCGCGGCAAGGCGATCGCGTCCGGCTTGTCGGCCACCTCGGGCGCGGTGTCGAGGAACTGGAAGATACGCTCGGCGGAGGCCATCGCGCTCAGCAACATGCTGTAGGTGCGGCTGATCGCGCTCACCGGCCCCCAGAAGCGCCACAGGTAGTTGACGAAGGCCATGATGAAGCCGATCGTGATCTCGCCGTGCATCACCAACCAGGCGCCATACCAGACGACGAGAGCGCTGCCGACGACGCCGATGAAATCGACCATCGGCCAGATCGTCATCTCGTACTTCACCCCGATCATGATACGATAGAGCAAGTTATTGTTCAAGCGGTCGAACGTCTCGATGTTGCGGCTCTGGCGGTTGAACGCCTGCGTCACCAGGATGCCGTTGATCGACTCGTTGAGATTGGCGTTGATGTTGGAGACGCTCTTGCGCACGTTCATCCAGGCCGCCTCCATGGCTGGCCGCACGCGCACGACGAGCAGGACCAGGAACGGGAAGACGGCGAACGACGTCAACGCCAGGCGCCACTCGATGCTGAAGAGCATGATGACGATGCCGACGAGGGCGATGCTCTCGCTGGCAGCCGTCACCAGGCCGCCGCTGATCAAGTTGTTGATGGTATCGACATCGCTGGTGATGCGCGACATGATGCGTCCCACCGGCTGATGATCGTAGAAGCGCAGCGACAGCTTCTGGATGTGCGTGAAGAGGGTCTGACGCAGATCGTAGAGCACCCCCTGGCCGATGGCGTTGGTCAGCGAGATGCGCAGATAGCTGGTCAGCCAGACGATGAGGCGGAGGCCGAGCATGGCGAGCACGGCCAGATCGATCGTGCGCAGGTTCCCGGCCAGAACCCCCTCGTCGATCGCCACACGCAGGAGGTATGGCTCAGCCAGGCCCGCCAGCGCGCTGATCGTGATGACGATGAGGGTGTACCAGGCGAGGCGTCGATGCGGGCCGAGATAGCCCATCATGCGCCGGAAGTGCTGGGTGTTAAAGGGGGCCTTTTCGGCCTCCTCCATTTCTTCTTCGAAAGAATCGAATGGCATGAGAAGCTCCTCCGTTTCAGGCCAACGTCGGCGCTGGCTGCCAGAGATGCCCATTGGCCCTGGCCGCCATCTCCTCCTGCTCGCGGAACTGCAGGTCGTACAGGCGCGCGTACTCGCCGCCGCGCGCCAGCAACTCGGCATGGGTGCCCTCTTCGGCGACGACGCCATCCTTGAGCACCACCACCTTATCGGCGGTCTTGATCGTGGAGAGGCGCTGCGCGATCACCACCGCCGTGCGCGAGGCCATCACGCGCTCGAGGGCCTGCTGGATCTCGTACTCGGTCTCGGTGTCGACGCTCGACGTCGCTTCGTCCAGGATCAGGATCGCGGGGTCCATCAGCAGCGCCCGCGCCAGGGCGATGCGCTGTTTCTGTCCCCCCGAAAGCCCGATGCCGCGCTCGCCGACGCGCGTGTCGTAGCCTTTGGGCAGGGCCATGATGAACTCATGAGCCTCGGCCAGCCGCGCGACCGCCTCGATCTGTTCCTGGCTGGCGTCGGGCCGGCCGAAGGCGATGTTGTCGCGCACCGTGGCCGAGAAGAGGAAGGTCTCCTGCGGCACGATGCCGATCTGGCTGCGCAGGCTGGCCAGTTGCACCGTGCGCACATCATGGCCATCCACATACACCGCGCCCCGCACAACGTCATACAAGCGCGGGATGAGGTTGATCACCGACGACTTGCCCGATCCGGTGCCGCCCAGGATCGCTACGGTCTGGCCAGGCTTCACGGTGAGGGTAAGTCCCTTGAGCACCATACGGTCCGGGTCATCGGGGAAGGCGAACCAGACATCCTCGAAGCGGATCTCGCCGCGGATGGGGGGCAACGGCTGGGCGTCATCGGCGTCGCGGATCGCGATCGGCGCGTCGAGGATCTGATTGAGGCGAGGGACCGCGGCCAGCGCCTGGCGCATGATGCTGAGCAGCCAGCCCATCATGCGGACGGGCCAGATCACGCCCCACAGATACCACTGGTAGGCGAAGAAGATGCCCAGGCTGACCTCGCCGGCCATGACCAGGCGGCCGCCGTACCAGGCCAGGATGACGAAGCAGAGGCCCATCAGGAAGTCCATCGTCGGGAAGGCGCGCGCCTCGACGCCAGCGCGGTGCAGACTCTTGCTACGGTAGGCGGCGTTCTGCGCGCCGAACCGGCGTGCCTCATACCCCTCGCGGGCGAACGCTTTGACCACACGGATGCCGCTGATCGCCTCCTGCAGCACCGTCGTCAAGCGGCCCATCTGCTCACGCACCCCCTCCCAGGCCGGGCCGATGCGCCGATCGAAGAGATAGACCGCGATGGCCAGCGGGATCGTGGGCAGCAACACCCCCAGCGAGAGCTTCCAATGGATGAAGAGGAGGACCGCCAGCGTGCCGACGAACGAGGTCAGGCCAGCAGCCAGGAAGAGCACGCCCCAGGCCACGAACTCCTGCACCGCCTCGACATCGCTCGTCAGGCGCGACATGATCTGGCCAGTCGGCATCGAGCGATAGAAGCTGAGCGGAAGGTCCTGCAGGCGCACATAGAGCTGGCGGCGCAGGTCGCGCACCACCCCCTGGCCAGCCTTGTTCTGGAAGTAGCCTTGCAGGAAAGCGGCGAGGGAGCGTATGCCGCCCAGGGCGATGAGCAGGAGCGTGTACAGGATCACCAGATCCATGCGCCCTGCGCCCAGGCCGCGATCGACGACCCAGGAGAGCGCCGCGGGCGTGGTGAGATCGCCCACCAGCGTGACCAACGTCAGAACGCCAGCGATGGCGACCTGAACGCGATACGGTTTGAGCAGGCGGATCAGGCGTAGGAAGTTCTGCATGCTCTTTGCCTCACAACAGAGAGAGGGAACGGGGACCGGACACGGGGAACAAAAAGCCCCGCCGATCGACGAGTAGGCGGGGCCGGATCAGGTCCAGGGGAAAGGTCAGAACCTCAGGTCGGGCGACCTCCCGGATCGATTGCCCACGCCGCGCGCGCGAAGCTAGCGCCGGCAGCATCGCCAGCCGCTGCTGGCCGACGCTCTGCGTTCAACATCCGCAGCATGGCAACCTCCTGAAAGGGATCGCAGACGCAACCTTCGCGTCTGCAGCAATGGCCATTGTAACAGAGGGGAGGGAATCGGTCAAATCATCATACGGCTCACTTGAAGCCGGTCGTCGCGATGCCCTGGATAAAGGTCTTCTGCCCAAAGAAATAGATGACGATGGACGGCAGGGTGGTCAACGTCGCCGCCGCCATCAGCAGTTCCCACATCGTCTCGCGCGAGGAGCGAAACTGCAACAGGCCCAGCGTCAGCGTCCAGCGCGCCGGGTCGTTGAGGTAGAGGAGGGGGCGGAAGAAGTCGTTCCAGGTCCACATGAACTCGAAGAGGACGAGGGTGGCCAGGGCGGGCTTGGCCAGCGGCAAGATGATCTGAGCGTAGATGCGCGGCTCGGAACAGCCGTCGATGCGCGCCGCTTCGGACAGCTCGCCGGGGATCGTGCGGAAGAACTGGCGAAAGAGGAAGATGGCGTAGGCGTAACCAAACCAACTGGGCACGATCAGCGGGTAGTAGGTGCCGATCCACTCCAGGCGGGTGAAGATGATGTAAAGCGGGATCATCGTCACCTGGAAGGGCAACATCATCGTCGCCAGCACCAACAAGAACACCTTGTCGCGGCCCGGCCACTCCAGGCGCGAGAAGCCATACGCCGCCAGCGAGCAGGAGATCACCGCGCCGATGGCTTTGGCGACGAAGATGAAGAAAGTGTTGAGGAAGTACTGGAAGAAGGGGATGACCGTGACCGCCTGGACGTAATTCTGCCATCGCCACACGCGCGGGAAGAAGGGCGGCGGGATCATGGCGATCTCAGCGGCGCTCTTGAAGGAAGTGAGGACCAGCCAGACGAAGGGGAAGAAAAAGATGATCCCCAACCCGATCAGCAACAAGTGTTTGAGCGCCTGTTGCCCCCAACGACTCCTTTTGAGGACCAGCCACATCGGCGTTGGAGCGGCTGGCCGCACGCGACTTGAGACGGTAGCCATGATTTTCCTCTTCGATCAGGTCTCGTAATGCGTCCAGTAGGCCGAGGTGCGGATCATCACGATCGTCACGGCCAGGATAATGAGAAAGAGGATCCACGCCATGGCCGCGGCGTAGCCCATCTTCAGGTACTCGAAGCCCTGGCGATACAGATAGATCGCATAGAAGAGCAGCGACTCGCGCGGGTTGCCGGAGGTGCCAGCGCCCGTGCCGCCGATGATGTAAGCGGTGTCGAAGATCTGGAAGGCGCCGATGAGGCCCGTGATGAGCTGGAACAGCGTGACCGGCGAGACAAGGGGGATCGTGATCTGCAGCAGGCGCCGGAACCAGCTCGCGCCGTCGAGCATGGCGGCCTCGTGGTATTCGACCGGCACACCCTGCAGAGCAGCCAGGTACATGACGGTGCCCGCACCCGATCCCCACATCCCCATCAGGATCAGCGCAGGCTTGGACCAGGCGGGGTCAGCGAACCAGGCTGGGGAATGGAGGCCAACCGTTTGCAGAATATAGTTGAGGATGCCGAAGCGCGGGTTCATGATCCACAGCCAGAGCAAGGTGCCTGCCACTGGCGGCACCACCGTCGGCAGATAGTAGATCGTCCGGTACACCGCCATCCCACGGACCTTCATGTTCAGGATGGTAGCGACGGTGAACGCGAAGATGATGTTGGCGGGGACGCCGATGACGACCATGTACAGGGTGTTGAGAAGGGTCCTGCCGAAGTATTTGTCCTGGCCCAACAGCTTGAGGTAATTGTCCAGGCCGATCCACACCGGATCTTTGACCACGCTGAAGCGAGTAAACCCATAGTAGAATGAAGCCATCGCCGGATAGAGGTTAAACGCAAGGAACCCGAGGATCCAGGGGGTGATGAACAATAGCCCCCACATCATATCACGGCGAGTCTTCTTGGATCTGCGCAGAGTCGCCAGAGTCATCCTGCAACTCCTGTCAGCGGCGCTGGTCAAGAGACCAGCGCCGAACACAGATGACGAACAGGGCCGTCGGTCGGGAGACCGACGGCGAACGGGAATCGACGGCCTTGTTGCCAGCCGGTCTCCCGACCGGCTGGCCCTCCCGCTCCCAGCGAGCCTCCCGACCTGCCGCCCACGGAACGGGGGAACAAGGGGCAGGGCTTTTGCTAGAGTCCCAGCTCCTCCAGGGCGGCGTCGAGTTCGGGCTGGACCTCCTCCTTGACCGTCCGCATGGCTTCGGCGGGATCCTTGCCCTCCTGCATGACCAGGTCACGCTCGCGCGCGAAGACGTCCATGTACAGCTTGCCCACCGGCGAGTTGATGGTCATCGGCTTGACGTTGGCCTTCACCCATACCTCTTCGAGAAGCCACTTGTACATGGCGTTCTCGGTGGCCGCCGCCTGCAGCTCGACGCCCTTCTTCGACGGAGAGGCGTTGCCCACGATCTGGCACATCTCCGCGGAGTTCTCGGGGATGGTGATGAACTCGATGAACTTCCAGGCCGCGTCCGGGTTCTTGGCCTTGCTGGGGATGACCATGGGGTTGGAGTTGGCCGTCATCGTCCCCTTGACCTGCGGCCTGGCCTCGGGATAAGGCAGGTAGGCGGCGCCCACGTTGATCTTGAGGTTGGGATCGCTCTTCATCAAGGTGTCGAAGAAGGACGGCATCCACTCGCCGCTGAGCTGCATGCCGCCGTCGCCGCTGTAGAGGGGGTTGATGGGGCTGTCAGCAGCCATGTTCATGCTGCTCGTCCAGGTGCGAATCTGGTCGACGCCATAGTCAAGGTAGAACTTCTGCATCCAGGTCAGCGCTTCCAGGTTCTCCGGGCTATCCGGCGTCACCGTCTTATAGTCGTCGCTGTAGATCGTGCCGCCGAAGGCGTAGGCCATGGTCAACGGATGGCCATCCTGGCCGGTGAGGATCATGTATCCCCACTTCTTGATCTCGTTCCCCTCGACGACCGTGATCTTGTCGTGGTAAGCGCGCACCTGCTCCCAGGTCTCCGGCGGCGTGTCCGGATCGAAGCCGCCACGCGCCAGGGCGTCCCGATTGTAGTAGAGCACCGAAGTCAGATAGTTGGTGAGGGGCAGGCCGATCTGCTTGATCCCCATGAGGTTGCCGGAGGCGACGCCGATGGGCACCAGGGCGTTCAGGTCGAACTGACTGGCGTCGATGTAGGGTTTGAGATCGAGCAGCGCGCCCGCGAAGCCCCAGGAGCCGACCGCGGCCGCATCCCAGGTCATCAGCAGGTCCGGCGGCTCGCCAGCGCCCATCGAGGCGACCATACGGGTGTGATCGCGCACCGGCAGGAAATCGACCGCGATGCCGGTCTGCTCGGTGAACTTATCGACCTGCACTTTGAGGGCGTCGGCGTCTTTGCCGCCCCACTCCGGCCAGAAGACCATCTTCTGGGCGGCAGCGGCGGGTTGGGGCGCCTCGGCCGGCTGTTCGCCAGCGGCGGGCGCTGCGGGAGCGGCGGGCGCCGAGGGCGCACAGGCCGCAGCCAACGCGCCGAGCGCGACCGTCCCTGAAAGCTGTAAGAACTGACGACGGTTCAGGCGTGACATTGGATATTCCTCCTCGTGGTGTGAGTTTGTCAGAAGGCAGAGCGTAGACGGGTATGCGGGAAAAGCGATTGGGAAAGCACCTGCACAGGCCAGCGGGCGCAAGCCTTGAACTATCGCTTGCGCACAGATATGTTATCATGTAACCCTTGAGGCGTCAACACTTCTTATCATGACTGAGCATCAGTCAGAAGACGCCAGCGCGCGAGAAAATCGATACGGGATCCTTGCGCGCCGATCGGCAACTCCAGTCCCAGCCAGATCAAAGGAGCATAGACATGTTCAAGAACCTGAGCGTGGGCGCCATCGGCATTCGCGGGATGGCGCTGCCGGAGCAGATCGCCCTGGCCAAACGGACCGGCTTCGACGGCATCGACTTCGACATCCGCGAGGCCGCGCGCCTGGCCGAAGCCCATGGCATCGCTTACGTGCGCGATCTGTTCGCGCAGGCCGGCGTCAAGCCCGGCCAGTGGGGCCTGCCAGTGGCCTGGAACAAGGACGATCAGTGGGAGGCCGACCTGGCTGAGCTGCCCAGGCTGGCCGCCGTCGGCCGCGCCCTGGGGTGCACGCGCACCGCCACCTGGTGCCCTCCCGCTTCCGACACGCGTCCCTTCGCCGAGAACTTCGCCTGGCACGTGGCGCGCTTCCGCCCCATCGCCCAGGCGCTCAAGGACGCCGGCTGTCGCCTGGGGATCGAGTTCATCGGCCCCAAGACGCTGCGCGCCAACCGCAAGTATGAGTTCATCTATACCCTGGACGGGATGATGGAGCTGGCAGCCGCCATCGGCGTCGGCAACGTCGGCCTGCTGCTCGACGCCTGGCATCTCTACACCTCGGGCGGCACGGCAGCCGACCTCGACAAGATCCGCGCCGACGACATCGTCACCGTTCACGTCAACGACGCGCCGGCCGGCGTGCCGCGCGACCAACTGGTCGATAACGTGCGTTGCCTGCCCATGGAGACAGGCGTCATCGACCTGCCAGCGTTCATGCGCAAGCTGGCCCAGCTCGGCTACGACGGCCCCGTCACGCCCGAACCGTTCAGCGAACGCGTCAACACGATCGCCAGCCAGGATCCTTTGCAGGCGGCCCAGATCACGGCGCAGGCGATGGATCAACTGTGGCGGGCGAGCGGACTATAAAAAATCAGGAGAGGCAATCTATGACACTCAGGATCGGTTTGATCGGCTGCGGGGGGATCACCCACGGCCATGTGGAAGGATGGAAGACGGTCGCCGAACGCGCGCGGATCGTAGCGGTGGCCGACGTCTCCGAGGATGCGGCGCGGGCGCGCGCGGCCCAGATCGGCCACGAGGTGCGGATCTACCGCGATTACCACGACCTGCTGGCCAGCCCCGACATCGACGCCGTCGATATCGCGCTGCCGCATCATCTGCACCGCGAGTCGATCGTGGCGGCGGCCGAGGCGGGCAAACATCTGATGACCGAGAAACCGCTGGGCCTCAACCTGGAGGAGGCCGCCGACATCGCGCGCGCCGTCAAGCAGAGCGGCGTGATCATGATGGCCGCGCACAACCAGCTCTTCTTCCCGTCGGTGCTCCAGGCCAAGCAGATGATCGTCAGCGGCGACCTCGGCAAGGTCTACATGGTCCACTCGCTCGATTGCGGCGCGCGGCGGCGCCCTCTCAGCCTCAACAAGGCGACGTGGGGCCAACCAGCGCAGCGCTCGGCCCATGGCTGGCGCGCCGACCCCAACAAAATGGGGGGCGGCGAGCTGATCGACACCGGCTACCATCCCACCTATCGGCTGCTGTTCCTGGCCGGCCAGCAACCGACCGCGGTCACGGCGATGCTCGGCACCTACCGACTGCCGCTGGAGCGCGAGGACACCGCCAACGTCCTCGTCAAGTTCGCCGACGGCATGACGGGCAAGATCTTCACGAGCTGGGCGATGCGCGCGCCGGGCGCGCGGCCGACCCTCTTCAACGTGATGGGAGAGGCTGGCCAACTGTGGGGTGAGATCGACCGCCTCTATTACCAGCCAGTCGGCTTCGACTCGCCCGCCGTGGTCGAGTACAAGGGGTGGGACTATGGCCGCTCCTTCGCCGCCGAGATCGCCCACTTCGTCGATGCGATCGAGGGGGGCTTCGAGCCGCTGCACTCGGTGGCGGAGGCGACGGAGACGTTGCGCGTGATCCTGGCCGCCTACCAGTCGGTCGCAGAGGGCAAGATCGTCAGCCTGACCTGAGCCGATTCGCTCGCCCGCTGACTCGCCGACTCGCCGACTCGCTGATTCGCTGATTCGCTAATTCGCTGATTCGTTGACACGCTGATTCGCTCATAACGACAGAAAGGTGAGCCAATGGAAGGCATCTGGGTCGCTTGTGGACAGATCACATGGCCGCGTGGGACGCCAGAGGAACAGGTATTGGCCGAGATCGCGCAGGCCGGGTACGAGGGCGCGCCGGCTGGCCCCTGGTCGGGGCGCTCGCCGGAGGAGACGGTCGCCCTCTACGCCCGCTATGGGCTGAAGCCAGCGCCAGGCTACCTGGGCGCCGAGTTCTGGAAGAAGGACAGGCAGGATGAGATCGTCGCACGCGCGCAGGAGATGGCGCGCTTCGCGCGGGCCGTCGGCTGCGGGGAGCTGTACGTGGCCGCCAGCGGCTTCGATTATGTCACGCGCCGCGGCCTGACGCGCAGCCAGACGGCCGGACACGTACGTCCGGAGGACGGCCTGACCGACGCGGAGATGCGTCAGTTCGCCGAGACCCTCACGCGCGTGGGCGAGGCCACGCTGCGCGAGGGGGTGCGCAGTTGTTTTCACAACCACGTGGGCACCCCCATCGAGACGCGCGCCGAGATCGACCGCCTGTTCGCGCTGGTCGACCGCGCGGTGGTCTTTCAGGGGCCGGACATCGGCCACCTGGCCTGGGCCGGGGTCGATCCGGTCGCGTTCTGCCGCGACTACGCGGCGAGCATCAAGACGCTGCACCTCAAGGACATCGATCCGGCCGTGCGCGCCGAAGGGAGCCGCGCCGAATGGGACTACGCGACCTTCTCGGCGCGCGGCATCTTCGTCGAGCTGGGCGAGGGGCTGGTCGACTTCCCCGCGCTGTTCCGGGTCCTGAACGAGGCAGGCTTCCAGGGCTGGATCGTGGTCGAGACCGATGTGACGCAAAAGGCCAGCGCCCTGGAGAGCGCGCGCTGCAGCCGCGACTATCTGCGGTCGCTGGGCATTTGAAGTCTGAACAAGAGAGAGGGAACAGCGGTATGGCTGTCTATCGTGTGGGCATCATTGGCTGCGGCCGCCCGTGGAAGAGCGCCGGCGCGACGGGGTTCGGCATGTCCCATCAACACGCGCGCGGATACGCCGCCTGTCCTGAGACGCAGATCGTCGCGCTGGCCGACATCAATCTCGACAACGCGCGCGCCTTCCAGGCCGAACATGGCGGCGATCGGATCTACGCCGATTATCGCGAGATGCTGGAGCGCGAGCGCCTTGACATCGTCAGCATCAGCACCTGGCCCCATCTCCACGCCGAGATGGTGATCGCCGCCGCGAAGGCGGGGGTCAAGGCGATCCACTGCGAGAAGCCGATGGCGCCGACGTGGGGCGAGGCGCGCCGCATGGTCGAAGTCTGCGCGGCGCGCGGGGTGCAGTTGACCTTCAATCATCAGCGGCGCTTCGGCGAGCCGTTCCGCAAGGCCAAGGGGCTGCTCAAGGCGGGCGCCATCGGCCGCCTGCTGCGCCTGGAGGCGAGCTGCGACAACCTTTACGACTGGGGCACCCACTGGTTCGATATGCTCTTCTTCTACAACGACGAGACCCCGGCCGAGTGGGTGATCGGCCAGGTCGAGGCGCGCGGGACGAAGCCGATCTTCGGCGTGCCGGTCGAGGGGCAGGGGATCAGCCACTTCAAGTTCCGCAACGGCGTCCATGGGCTGCTCGTGACCGGCTACGAGGCGGGTTGGGAAGCGGCCAATCGCCTCGTCGGCGCCGACGGCGTGATCGAGGTCGGCCACGATGAACAGACGCCCTTGCGCATGTGGGGCCACGGTCAGACTGGCTGGCAGACCATCCCGACCAGCGAGGGGTTGCACGGCGACGATTGTCACGTGCGAGCGATACGCGATCTGGTCGACGCGCTGAAGACAGGGCGTGAGCCGGAATTGTCGGCCCGGCGAGCGCTGCAGGCGACAGAGCTGATCTTCGCCACCTACGAGTCGAGCCGCCGCCGTGGGCGCGTCGATCTGCCCCTGACGATCGACGATTCGCCTTTCTTGAGCATGTTGGAAGCAGGGCAGCTCAGCGGCGGAGCGTGATGGTCAAGGTCATCGGCATCGGGGTCGCCTGCCTGGATTATCTCCTGCAGGCGCCTGATATTCGGCGGGTGCACGAGGGAGGGCGCCTGCGGGGATTCCGCATCCAGGGCGGCGGCATGGCGGCGACGGCCATGGTCGCTGTGGCGCGGCTGGGCGGCCAGGCCGAGCTGTGGACAGCGCTCGGCGACGATCTGCATGGGCAATGGATCGCCGCCGAGCTGGCGTATGAAGGGGTTGACCTCAGCCAGACGGCGCGCGTCCCAGGGCGGGCCAGCCCCTTCAACTTCGTGATGGTGGACGGCGTCACCGGCGAACGCGTCTTCCTGTCGCCGGGGATCGGCTGGGAGCGCGAGTGGCCGGGTACCCCCGTCGCCTGGGAGCGCCTCGACGCCGCCGACGCGCTGCTGGTCGATGGCTTCTGGCCGACGCTGGCGTTGGAAGCGCTGCGGCGGGCGCGCGCGCGGGGCATCCCCACCTGCGGCGACATCAACCGCGTCGCTGGCAACGAGGAGCTGCTGCCCCTGATCGACTACCTGGTCGCGTCGCGCCACGTCGCCGAAGAGGTCGCTGGCGGCGCGAGCGAGCAGGCGCTGCGCGCGCTGGCCAGGTGGGGCGCGCGCCTGACGGCGATCACCCTGGGCGAGCAGGGGCTGATCTACCTGGCCGATGGGGAGCTGGGCGAGATGCCCGCGTTCTCCGCGCCGGTCGTCGATACGACGGGAGCGGGGGATGTCTTCCATGGCGCGCTGGCGTTTGGCGTCGCTCAAGGGTGGGCGCCGCGGCCTCTGTTGCGGTTCGCCTCGGCGGTCGCTGCGCTCAAGTGTCGAGCGCTGGGGGGGCGCACGGCCTGCCCGACGCGCGCGGAGGTGGAGGCGTTCCTGGCGCAGCATCGCTGAGATCGGCGCAGCGCTGGTCGAGTAGGGCTGCGCTGAAGGAGGGCTACGGAAGCTTGAGTATCTCAGCGCAGGCCGTATCGAGACCAGCGAGGAGGGGCAGATTGGGACGGCGCGCGATCTCGATACGGCCCTGTCGAACCACTCTCAGCGCGACGCCCACCC
>FWPU01007440.1_pt1 | contig 20182 bp, 18 predicted proteins | sample 2228361 | NCBI WGS metagenome assembly FWPU01 (sample SAMEA103939777, study PRJEB20133) | metagenome
GTCGTGCACGTGGTCGTAGAGAAACATATTTTGGTAGTTGTTGGCAATATTTGGACCCAAAGGGCTAACCATTACGGTATGATTGTTAGCAATTTTGAGTTGGTAATTTCCATTGAAAAATTTGAGGAAATCTGCTATCAAATGCAAGGAAGGAGTTTTCCCCTGACGCACTTTAAGGCGGTCGTTACCAAAGCTCAATGTTACTTTGCGTATGCAGTTGATGGTAGGTGTAGAATACCCGCCAAAACCTCCAATATGATAACGGAACTTACCATCTGTCGCCGCAGATTGAGGCGAAGTACCTTCAAATTTCACAAAAATATAGCCTGTATTCCAACTCCAATACATACCTTGTGCCGCCCCTGCAATATCCAAAACCCCTGTACGCTCTGAAACAGGCTTGGTATTGCGTAAGCTATCTACCCCCACCAAGAAAGAAATTTCGCTGTAATCGCCTTCGGGAATGCCTGCTATCATACATTTCTTGCTTGCGGCGTTTTCTTGGTCTATCAGAAAATAGCTCTGCTCTTGGGGAACAACAAAAGTAGCACCGCTGGCAGTTTTTAGCTCAATATTGCTGATAAAGTATTTGAGCAAAGTAGGCGTAAAAGTTTCACCTGTAAGAGGATTGGTGTAAGAAACATTCAATTTGAGTTCCTGTGTGCCTACAAAATTATCAAAATACACTTCGGCACTACCACTTTTGTTGGGGTCGGGACCTGGCTCTACGTTTTTCTTCTTGCAAGCAAAAAAGCCCACAGCAAGAGCTAAAACACCAATTTTCAAAATAGATTTGTTCATACGTGTAGATTTTTTGGTTTTAGGTTAAAATTTTAATGATTTTCGTTTTTGCAAAGACCTACGATTTCGTGAAATACATCGTGCAGGGCAGAGAGTTTCTGCTTAATGCCTTCATCAGTAGCTTTTGGGCTTTTGATAAAAGCATCTAACTCTTTGCTTCCCTTTTGCAGTTTTTTTACTGCTTCTTTAATTTTAGGCGTGTTGTATTCTTTGGGAATAGCAGATTTTGCCAAAAGATTGGCTTTTTCAGCCATTTCACTGCTTCGTTTCTTGATAGGCTCTAAATTGCCCTCTTCCGAAGGGTGAAAGGTTTGGGACATTACTACGTGAAACTCTTTGAGTTCCTTCCATTTATCCCAAATAGATTGAGCCTGCAAGAGATATGCAAAACTCATCAGAAATACTAAAACTGAAATTCTCTTCATCATAATTTTTTGGATTTGCGGGTTTGTAAAAAGTTTTGGCTACCTCTTGATTGTTTTTCGGCAAAGAAAAGTCCAATCCTGACCACAAAAAACAAAATAACTCCTATTAAGAGGGTTAGCACAAGGTATGTTTTCCAATGAGCTTGATGTAAAGTAGGGTTTTGCATCATATCATAAAGTTTTATTAGGCAAGCCCCTTCTATAATCGTAAGCCCAATGAGCGTAAAAGAGAGCATCACAGGCAAAGTCTGGAAAATTAGCAGGGTTTGGGTAAGTAATTTTTCCAATTTACTTTGCCTTTTGCACAAACGTCCTTTGGCATCTACATAGTAGATACGGGAAAGCTGAGGCAACCTCTCGCTTTCTTTGATTTTTGAGGTTCGCATCTGACTGAAAGCATTAGGATTTCAGGCAAAAAATGATTTTTTGCTAAAAATAGAACAGAAGTAAAGCAACAACCTATCAGATGCTATACGCGTGGCGGGTGAAAAGTATCAAAAAGATATTCTTGATGAGGCAAAAGCAAGAAGAAAGTCGGAAAAGGACTTTTGATTTCGTTGAAAGACTGCTGGAAAGTGAAATTGGGTAGGTTTTCTGCAAAAAGCGTGAAGGAAAAAACTTCTATGCGTTCTTTTTGAGTTTCTTTTTCTTGTTTCTGCTTTTCGGCAAGTTTTTTCATCAAATAACACTTACCACCGCATTTGAGCTCAGGCTTGAAACGATTTTCGCAAAGATTTTTGGCTATGTAACTTTTGTTGAGTTCAAAAGAAACCTTCACCCAAAACGTTTGTAAGGGTTGCAGAAGCGTAGCAGTAAGCAATAATATAGGAATAAAACGCTTCACTATTTTTACAACTTTGTTGCAAAGGTAAAGACTAAAAAAGTATTTCACAAAAATTTCAGGCTGATTTTTATCAGCAATTTTTCTTTCTTTAATGAAGCCTAAGTACTTCTTTTCTGCATTTGAAAAAATTTGGGAGATTTTTTCTCTTGTATCTTGATATTTAGCTTATTTCCTGTTTCCTGTATCCTATTTCCTGTTTCTAATACCAAAAATAGCTTTCTTGTTTTAGAAAAATTCGTAACTTGCACCGCTCAACATAAACACAAGCAAAATGAGTTGGTTTATCAGACAAGAAAAAGGCATTCAGACCCCTACTTCGCAGAAAAAGGAATCGCCTGATGGGCTTTGGTATAAATGTCCTTCTTGCAAAAAGGTAATGCTTACACACGAATTGCAAGCCAATTACTACACTTGCCTGAATTGCAATTATCACGAAAAAATTGGCTCTGCTGAATATTTTGCCATACTCTTTGATAACAACGAATTTACCGAACTTCACCCGAATATGACCTCCGCCGACCCGCTCAAATTCGTGGATAGCAAAGATTATCCCACTCGTATCGCCGATGCCCAAAGAAAAACAGGCTTAAAAGATGCTATCCGTATCGCTTACGGCAAAATGAATGATATAGAGATTGTGATTGGCTGTATGGATTTTGAGTTTATTGGTGGCTCTATGGGTTCGGTAGTGGGTGAAAAAATTGCTCGGGCAATAGATTTTTGTTTGGAAAAGCGTTTGCCTTTACTGATTATTTCACGCTCGGGGGGGGCAAGAATGATGGAAGCTGGTTTTTCGCTTATGCAAATGGCAAAAACTTCTGCCAAACTGGCTCTTTTGGATAAAGCGGGCTTACCTTATATTTCCTTGCTTACAGACCCTACCACAGGTGGCGTTACTGCCTCTTTTGCTATGCTTGGCGATTTCAACATTGCCGAGCCCAATGCTTTGATTGGATTTGCAGGTCCAAGAGTAATTCGTGAAACGATTGGTAGAGATTTGCCTTCGGGCTTCCAGACCGCAGAATTTGTTTTAGAACACGGCTTTTTGGATTTCATTGTTCATCGTAAAGACCTTAAAGATGAGCTTACCTCACTGCTGAAAATGATTTCACCCAAAAACGGCAATGGAAAATAGGCTAAACAAGACTTTGGTCAAATATTTTTTGCCAAAGTTCGTATAAGTGCATTGCCTCTTTTATACATTTTTTACTCATAAATGCAGGAGCTTCGTTTCTTTGAATTTGACTAATCAACCGCTCCAAATGCAAAAAACGAAGTTCTTTTTTTCCTTTTTTGCTTCCCCACAAGTACGTAGGCAATACCTCTACCCTACTGAGTTGGGTGTGCGTTTCCTTTCCACAAGTACCTTTTGTGATATGCAATTTTAGCAGGGGAATAAGTCTATCCCAAACAAAAATATCGTAAGCTACAAAATCGGCAAGGGAATAAATGGCAAAGCCCTGTTTCTTTTTTTGTGTAAAAGGACAAATAAAGTCGTATTTTTCCATTGGTTGCGGGTTGTGCGGGTGGCTTCCCAAAATAATATCCACGCCACACTCACCGAAAATTCGGTGAAAAATTTGAATGGTATGCTCCGAAGGATACATCTGGTAGGCGTTTCCTGTATGTAAAGAAAGTACAACCAAATCGGAGCCTCGTCTGTGGGCATTTTCTACATCTTTTCGCAATTTTTCCAAACTGCAATCAGGGAAATTGAGCCTTTCGTAATTTACTAAATATTCTTTGCCTTCGGGTAAAACTTCTCTATTCAATGAGTATGTGTAGGCGATAAAAGCAATTTTAATGCCCTCTCGTTCCAAAATAGGGAAATTATCACGCTCCTGCCAATTGCGGGCTGTACCTGTAAAAGCAATTTTCTTGCTTTCCAGAAATTCAATTGTTTTGTAAATACCTTCCTCTCCCATATCCAAACTATGGTTATTGGCAGTAGAAAGAATATCATAACCTTTGTAATGCGGCTTTCCACTGAAAATTTCAAACATTTCGGTATTAGCATTGAAAAGCATATCTGTTATCATCACTTCGGGAACGAGTGAAGCTGATTTTTGTAAGTGGATGGGTGTTTCTAAATTCGCAAAAACAATATCTGCATCAAAAAAGAACTCTCCTACTTCGTTCCAAAGATTTTGGGTATAGTTTTTTTGTATCCAAGCATAAGGCATTAAATCGCCTCCGACAGAAAGGGTAATTGTATTTTGAGCCGTAAAACTTTCAGGCAGAGAAAATTGGATTTTTTGACTTCTAAAATGCTCTACAATAGACTTTAAAAAGTAAATTGGTGTTTGGAAATAGTATTTGTAGCCTAAAAAAAATATATCTTCACGAGTGCAAAAAGGCGGATTTTCCTCAAAATTGGCAAGAGGCATTTGCCATTTTTTGCCTTTTAGCATTCTGAAAAAGCCAAAAAATATTTTCAGAACAATAAGCCAAAGTTTGCCTCGTAAGCTATAAGGCAAAATTTGTGGAAAAGGATTTTGGAAAGAGATTTTTTGAAAATTTTTAGGCATACTTTGTAAAAGCGTCAATGAGCAGTTTTATGCCAAATCCCACAAAAATAACCCCCGAAACCTGATTGAAGCGTTGCATAATAAGTGGTGTAAATAATTTGCGAAGTCTTGAAGCCGAAAAAGAGATGCCCACTTCTGTCAGGAAAATAGCGAGCAGGCAAAAAATAAAAAATACAATTTGCAAATTGAAAGGGAAATACTTTTCTGTTTGCAAATGAGCTACAATAGCCACCCAAAAAAAGAAGTTTACGGGGTTGAGAGCATTTAGTAAAAAACCTTGTCCAAAATAATATAAAGCATTCCCCAAATGCGTTTTTGTGCGTTTAATTTCTATTTTTTTCTTGAAAATACTACCTGCTCCTAAACCTACTAGAAGCACCCCTCCTACCAAACTGCTGTAAAAAGGCATTTGAGGGGTATCGGGCAAGAAACTCGTACCCGCCATAGCCGCCGAAATAAAAAATATATCTGAAAACACCACTCCCGAAGCTATGAAAATACCACTTTTGTAACCGAAATCTATACTATTTTGGATAAGGGCGAAAAATACTGTTCCGAGCATACAGCTTAAAACTACCCCTGTTCCAAAGCCCGAAATAATTGCATCAAACATTCACTCTTTCAATTTGGGGCTGAAAATAGTAAATTTATACTAAGATTAAAATGATTTTCGTAATTGTTTGGGTATAGTTTGCAGTAAGGAAACAGGAAACAAGAAACAGGAAACAAGATTTTAGAAAATAGATGTCAGGCAGAAAAAATACAGAGAAAGCCCAAGAATCAAGAATAAAAGTAAAAATCTCAAATTTTAGAAATTTATGAGTTAGCATTTTACAAAGCCGATTTAGTTGAGTAATTTATCATTGAAGTAAATTCAGCCTTTATTTTGCTTGAAAGTGATTTTTTGGTTACTTTTGTTTGGGGTTTGGTATCAATTTAAAAGTTTTGACTATGAAAGTTTTTTACGCCCTTACGATTAGCTTATTTCTATTTTCTGCAAATATTTTAGCACAGTGTATTCCCAGTGGCACAAGTTCCTTTGGACTTCCAGCACTTATTTGTCCTGATGAAAACGTAAATTTTTCCAATCCTCATAGCTCAGGCTTTACTTATGAATGGGATTTGTGTGGCAGAGATATGGAAGCCCCCCCACAAGTAACCTTCCTGACAGGAATGATAGGCAACGAAGGATTGGGACAAACCCAACTTGTGAGCGAAAATGGAGAGTATTTTTTATTTGTAGTAGCTTACAACACTTCTCGTCTTTATCGCATTGATTTAGGGAATAATCCTCAAAATCCACCACAAGCCATTCACAATTTAGGTAACTTATCAATTTTGAACAGACCTTGGACACTGGAAATTATCAAAGACGAAACATCAGGGATTTGGTATGGAGTAACTTGCAACTATCTCTCTAATCAATTCATTCGTCTTAATTTTGGAACTTCTATAAAAAATACTCCCTCGGCGAGTTTTATGGGAAGTTTAGCCCCTTCATATACTTTTACAGCCGCAACTAAACTGATAAGAGATGGGAATAATTATTACTTTTTCATTTCTGGATATTTTGCAAATGCAATTGCAGTAGTTGATTTAGGAAATAGCTTAAACAATAATTTTTCAATGAGTAACATTATCAACACAATAAGTTTAACTATTTCAAATCCTGAAACTATGGATGCTATCAATGATTGTGGCGTATGGAATTTACTCATTGTATCATCAGTAGGCAATAGACATATCATTTTTGATAATGGCTTAAATAATAGTCCCTCTATTGTTAATGAACCCTATAGCACTGGATTTGGAACAGCAACAAGTGTAAAACTCTGTAAAGAAAATGCTAATTTTTATGCTGTTACCACAGATGCATTAGGCAGAGTACAGGTCAGTTCTTATGGCAATAGCATTAGCAATAACGCTGTCTCAAATACTTTCTTGGGTACGATTTCATCATTAACAAACTTTCAACAAATGTACGGTGTATGTGTTTTAAACTATCAAGACAATTTTATTTTCATAGGAGCTAACTATTTTGCTAACCAACTCTTTCGCATAGATTTTCAGCGTCAGTGTGGTGAAAATGTTTCTTTTTCTACGACTTACAATCCTTCTAATATACGTTATCGCAATGTAGGCTCGCACCCCGTTACCTTACAAGTAAAAGATAACACAGGGAATATTGTACATTTCTACGAAGGAAATGCTAATATCAATCCAACTACTACCGTAGCTAATTTTGTTGCTAATGATGTTTGTATCGGCTCACCAGTCGTATTCAATAATACTTCTATTGGTAGCGATAGCAATGTGCTTTCTTGGCAATGGAATTTTGGCGATAGCAATACTTCTTCACTCAAAAATCCCACACATACGTATAGCAGTGCAGGCAATTATACCGTAACCCTGACCGTCAATAACTTAAATGGCTGTGTAAATAGTATTAGTAAGGTTGTAAGAGTATCAGGCGGGGTAACAGCCGACTTTCAAGTCCCAGCAACAGCCTGCGTAGGACAAGCCATTAGTTTCAACAATTTTTCAACTTATACCAATGTTCCTTTTCACGCCGCCACTGGCTTTTATTGGAACTTTGGCGATGGCACTTACTCCCCTTTTCAGAATCCTACCAAAACCTACAATACCGCAGGAACTTACAACATCACGCTCACCGTACAAGATTCAGCAGGTTGCACCAATAGCATTACTAAAAATATCCAAATTTTGGATAACCCCGCTGTTTCTTTTAGCTTCCCGCTCAATATCTGTGCAGGCGTACCTGTGCAGTTTATCAGTTCGGCAACGAATGCTACCGAATATTTGTGGTTTTTTGAAGGGCACGGCACAAGTACCCAAGCCAACCCCACCATCACTTTCCAACAAGGTGGCTTTTATGATGTAACCCTACAAGTAAAAAATAACAACAACTGCATCAATACTTTCACTATTGAAAATATCCCTGTCTTTGATGCTCCCGCTATTATTTTCACAACCCAACGTTTTCTGGATAACCCCTTGCGGGTGCAGTTCAACAATTTTACTTCGGGGGCTACTAGCTACGAATGGAGTTTTGGCGATGGTAATACTTCTTCTTTGCCTCAACCCACTCACACCTTCTCGCAAGCAGGTGAATATCTGGTAAGGCTCAAGGCTATTAGTCCTAATAATTGTGAAAGTTCGTTTAGTCAGATTGTAGGAGTTGGGACACTCAAACCCAATATAAGTCTCAATGAATTAGGTTTTGAAAACAACCAAATCAAACTTACTTTGGAAAACAAAGGAAATACCTTACTCAATAATTTACAAATTTTCGTTGAAATTGCCGATACTACTTTCAGCGAAACCTACGCTCCTATTATTGGAAGAGGTGAAATAGTAGATTATACCTTGCAAACTATTATTCCGAATGAGATTTTAGAGAAATCAAGGTATTTTTGTGTGAAGGTTTTGCCTAAGCCCTCTTTACAAGATACCGACCTTTCGGATAATCAAAAATGCTTCAATCTTTCCAATCGTTTGTTTGTGTATGAGCCTTATCCCAATCCTGCTCAAAATGAGGTAAAAATAGCTTTTACTGCTCCCAATAGCGGTGAATTACTTTTCAGAATTACAGATATGCTCGGAAAGTCTATTGTCAAAACGGGCATTGCCAGCCAAGGCTATAATGAAGAAGTTTTAGATGTAAGAAGTTTTGCCAAAGGGGTGTATGTAATTACTTTGGAATTTGGTGGAAGTATTATCCACAAAAAATTGGTTATCAATTAGTTTTCTGACAAAATTTTTGATAGCTTTCTATTGCTTTGGCGTGTTTCAAATCTTTAGCTTTACGAAACTCCAAACACGCTCCCGAAGTATCCTTGAACTGCAAACGCAAAAGTCCTCGCTGAAAGTAGGCTTCTGCTTCTTTGGGATTTAGAGAAATAATTTTATTGAAATCATTGATAGCCCCCGACTCATCTCTCATACTGATTTTCACTTTACCTCTCAAATAATACCCTGCTATGTTTTGAGGCTCTTTGCGTAAAAAAATGTTAATCGTTTCCAATGCATCCAAATAGTTTTGCAAACTATCCAAAATATAGGCTTTTTGAAGCAAAAGCTGATTTTTATTTGGGTTTTGCAAGATTTCTTGTTCTGTTTTCTGCAAGCGTTTTTCTAAAACCTGCACATAGTTTGTTTTCGGACTTTCAGCGGTTTTTTGAGCATTGCAAGCACCAAGCAGTAGTAAATTACAGCACAAACAAAGCAATTTTACCGCAAATTTCTCCTGAAAAAGGAGAAACTTGCGGCAAAAGCAAAAGGGTAAATACGCAAAATAATTATTTAGGTTTGTTTCCACCTGTTTTGGGAGCAGGTTTAGTATTAGGAGCGGGCTTCTTGGTATTATTAGCAGGTTTCACATCAGGAATAGCCTTCAATTTGAGCAAATCCTCTGCTTTTTTCAAAATATCTCCGTCATTCTTTTCATCAACAATTTTTTGGGCAAATTCTTTGGCTTTGGGCAAATCTTTTTTAGCGTAGTAATAGCCCATCAGATAGTTGTAGGCAGAGGCTCGGTCTTTGCGATATTTGGCAAGTTCTTTTTCTTTGTCTTGTGCCTTTTCAATGAGTTTATCTGTTTCGGCAAGGTAGGTTTCATAAGGCTCTTTTGCAAGTGCCTTGTCATTGATGTCGTTGCTATTTTGCGATAAGCGGTTGTTGGCTCTATAAATCAAAAGTTTTGGATAATCAGGGTATTTTTGAAAACCTTGTGCAAAGATTTCATCAGCTTTTTCGTAGTTTTCCTTGCTAAGCATATACGAATAGCCCGCAAATACATAGTTTTCTATGCCAAACTGCTTTTTATTGAGTTTGTTTTTAGCAATTACTTCCTCAAAAGTCTTACCTGCTTCGGTGTATCTTTTTTGGCTGTATAGCGAATCGGCTATACGGCGAATATAATAAATGCTTTCTTCATCATCGGGGTTCAAATCGTAGGCTTTGCGAAGGTTGGCAAAAGCTTCATCATTGTTTTTATTGAAGAAAGCAATATCTGCCAAACACTCATAGTCAGAAGAGAATAGTTTGATACCCGATTGTAAAACTCTGCTCATATAGTTTTGAGCCTCAGCAGTTTTACCATTTTTTTGCAAAGCATACGCCATCCAGCGGTTAAATTCAGGATATTTTACTTTACCTTCCATAGCTTTTAGCTCTTGCAAGGATTTTTCGTATTTTTCAGTCTTATACAAAAATATGGCATATCTATAACGCACTTCATCACTTTTTTCGGAACGAGCCATATACTTATCGTAATAAGCTATGGCACTATCCAATTTGCGTGCTTTGGCATACAACTCCGCAATTTTGCGATAAATAGGGGTGTAATCAGGTGCGGCTCGCATAATTTCTTTGTACTCCTTCAAAACATCTGTATAGTCGGGATTTTTGCCAAAAAGATTAAACTCCATACGTTTGGTGAGAGCCTTACCGCTTTTACCATTGCTTTTAGCTTTGGCAAAATCATAATTGGCGATAGCTTTGGGACCATTTTCTGATTTTTTGGTTAGCATATAAGCATCGCCCAAGAAAATATAAGCATCTTCTGTAACGTTTTTGTGTTTGATAGCCTCTTCTAAAATCTTGATAGCCTCAAAGGGGTCTTGGTAGGGGGTATCGTGGCTGATATATACCTCGCCAGCACGCAAAAGCACATTGTAGTCTTTGGACTTGGTTTTCTTGATAACTTCATCAATCATAGCTTTTGCACCCACTTTATCGCCTTTCATTAGCTTTACTTCTGCAAGCCCAATTTCGTTCAAGGGGAATTTTTTATCTGCCTGCAAACCTTTCTCAAATTGTGCTTGTGCTTGGTCAGTTTCGCCTGTTTTGGCATAAAAATAGCCCAAATAGTAGTAATGCTCGGCGGTGGGTTTGCTACTTACGAGTTGTTCAAAAACTTTCTTGGCAGAGCTAAATTGCTCCATATCCATATATTGCAAGCCTTGCTGAATGGTTTGAGCCTGCAACACATAGCTGAAAATAAAAGCCAAAGCCAATAGACTAACTTTTTTCATTTGTGTTTGAATTTTATGGTTTGAAAACTATTTAACTTCCAAATTTCGTGTAATAATTTCCACTTCACGCGTAGGAATTTTCTTGGGTAAAAGTCCTGCTTTCAGAAAAATTCTTTGTCCTGTTTCTTGCCCCAAAAAGCTCATAAAGGCATACGAAAGTCCTATTCGGTTATTTTTTACGATGCTATACACTTCTCTTGAAAGTGGATACAGATTTTGTGCCAAACTGGTTTGCGAAGCAAAATAAGCCTTTCCTGTGCTATCTTGCACGGGTAAAATTTTTACACCTGCCAAGAGTTTCTGATTGGCTTCGTTATCTTCGCTTATCCAGCTAAAACTCACAACTCCCAAAGCATTTTCTCGTTTGGCAACCTGCTCTACAATAGCCAAATTAGATTTTGTGCCAAAAATTTTCAGCTTGCTAATATCGGCAATTTCAAATTTATTTTTCAAAAAGTTATGATTGCTGGAATTGGCATTATCCAACACAATAACGATTTCACTATCAGGATTTTGGGGGTTAATTTCTTTCCAATTCTTGATTTTTCCTGTAAAAATATCTTTGAGTTGCGAAAGGCTAATGCTTGTATCTTTGATAGCAGGGCTAACCACCACCGAAATAGCATCTACATAGCTCACCCAAGCACGTGTAATGGTTTTTTGTCTTTCAATTTCTTTCTTTTCGTTGCTGTTCAAATCCCTGCTGATAATGACGGCATCAACACTATCACGCAAAAGCAAAGCCACCGCTTTATCTTCGGGGGCTACTACAAGATTGATTTGTGCTTGCTCATATTCATTCATAAACATTTTCGCCTGTTGCTGAATGATATGGTAAAATGCCTCATCTACGGCAATATACACACTTCCGCTGGTTGGCGTATCATATTTTTTTTCAGCGTTTGGCTTTTCTTGGGTAGTAGAATGACAAGACCATAAAATAGCCGCAGAAACGAAAATTAGGGAAAGATTTTTCAAAAGTGTTTTCATTAGTTAAAATTTTTGGCAAAAATAAAATAAAATTCCTAAAAACTCATGTAATTTCAAGCATTATTTTGTCTTTGGGCAACTTTCAGCTTTTCCAAAATTGAACCCAAAACCATTCCCATAATACTTGCCAAAAACCCTGCCAAATTCGCAGGTAAAAGTTCTATGGGGGAAATTAAGCAAAAAATCCATACGATAAGCCCTATAAATGTAGAAAGCATAGCCCCCAAACGAGAAGGATTTTTCAGATACAATGCCGCCCAAATGGGTACAACCAAAGTTACTAACCCCGATGAAGCCGCAAAGCTGGCAAGCTCAAAAATACTTTCACCCAAATTTGCCAAAACAAGCGAAAGAAGCGTAATTATCACCACCGAAATACGCAAAAGCCACAAAAGCGTTTTGTCAGTCTTGTTTTTGATAAAAGGTAAAAGAATATTCTCGGCAAGCACCGTAGCAGGAGCTAAAATAGCTCCACTCGCCGTACTTAAAATTGCCGATAGCAATGCTCCTAAAAATAAAATTTGCACGCCCAAGCCGCCAATTTGTAGCACGAGTACAGGCATTAGGGCTTCAGGATTTTCTTGCAAAAGGTTTGGATATAAAATGCGGGCATAAAGGGTAATAACAAGTGGTATAGCCGTAATGAGCAGATACACCCCTGCTGAAAGAAATGAGGCTCTTACGGCAACTTTTTCAGATTTTGCAGAAAGAATACGTTGCAAGACATCTTGCGAAGGAATTGAACCAAGCCCCAAGGTAAGCCAAGCAGAAATATATGCCAGAATATCCGAAAAATTACGTTCAGGCAATACCTGAAAATATTTTGGGGGCGTTTGGGCAAGCACTGCGTCCAAAGATATTTGCTCCGACAAATTCCACCAAATCGCTATCAGCCCTGCAACAATAATGAAAGATTGCAGAAAGTCTGTAACCGAAACTGCCCACATTCCGCCGATATAGGTATAAATAAGCACTACAAATGCCCCTACTATCATACCCGTAAAAATGGGCAATCCCATTACACTTTCCAAAACTTCTCCAAGTGCTTTGAGTTGTGCCGCCACCCACCCAAAGTAAGTAATGACCATTATCAAACTGCTGATGAAAGCAATTTGTGTATTGTATCGTTTTTCAAACAAATCGCCAAAGGTTAGTAAGCCCAAACGATACAGCTTTCTTGTAAAGAAAAATCCTATGATAATCAGAGCCAAAACCGCTCCCAAAGGCTCTTCAATAATTCCCAAAAAACCATTTTCAGCATACTCCGAAGGGCTACCCATTATCACCTCCGAGCCGAACCAAGTAGCAAACAAACACGCTACCGAAACACCCAAAGGTAAATTCCTACCTGCCAAAGCAAAATCTTGGGCATTTTTTACACGTCTGGAAGCCCAATAGCCCACCAGTAGCGTAAGCAACAAATACAGCAGTATAAATATCTGTAAAGCACTCAAAATTTCTATGTTTTTGGCTGAAAACGGCGAAAGTAAAAAATGAAGGACAAATTTTCAATTTTTTCAGTATTTTTTCTGCAAATTTCAGCCCTGAAAAGTTACTTTTTTTGCGTTTTAGGAGTTTTACTCTTTGCTAAAAGCTTTTGTTTAGGTTTGTGATGAGCCACAAAACAGCAAGAACTACTATGTTCCAAATAGCCATCGCCTTGCCATAGGGCGGCGTTATCGTGAGGGCGGGCTTGATATTTTTGCTGTTTCCATTGTTCTTTTTCTTGTTCTAATTCTTTTTGCAATTCTTCATTAGAAAGGGCATCAATGAGTTTATTCAAATCGGGTTGCCCTGCATCTACCCAAGCCGTATACCAAAAATCGGCAACCGCCTTGATAGAAGCCCGCATACGCCTTTCTACTTGCCCATTGAGCCTATCGTGATAGGCTCTGGAAAACTCACGCGAATAGGTACGTATCGTGATTCTGTTGCGTTCTTCAAAGACGTATTTTTTATCTTCGGGAAACTCTTTGGTAAGTTCTTTTTCAAAGCGAAGCACCGAATCCAAGGCTTTGTGAGCATTGATAACATAATCCCAAGCACGCAATTGGGTGTTTTTGATATATTCGGCTCTTCCTACAAAAAGGTCGTAGTCTTGTGAGAAAAGTTCGGGTAAACGCGATTCCCAAAAGCCGTGAATACCCACTTGTCCTGTTTTTTGTCCGTTGTAGTTTTCGGTAGTATGCAAAGGCACATTGCCGTCGGCAATATAATGCCCCAAATCAGCACTCAGACGTAAAATTCGCCTTGCATCTCTTTGTTCAAAAGCCCTTGTAAGGTCGTGTTTCATTTTTTCAATATGCCAAGGCACTATGCCATAGGCTTTTAGGGTATCTTCTGTAAAACGCTCCACAGCTTGTTTCCAATAACGAGGCATCTTATAGACGGCACTATCATTGAAAAATTTATCATACACGTCTATATCTATGAAATGTCTTTCTGCCTCGCCTTCTACGGCATACCTACGAGAATCAGGATTTACGGCTTCTTCTGTAATGAAAGTGATATAAAATTTAAAAAAACGAATCATTTCGGGTGGTAAACAAAATACCGCCAAACGATTGATTTTTTTATGTCCAAAAAAGCCCCATTGAGGCAAGCTTTTTTGTGTGCCGCTCAGTATGAATGTGAGTACGATAAAAAGTAAAAATGTTTGCAAGTATTTTTTTTCCATAATCAGGTTGTCTGAATATTTTGAGGTTCAAGGGGTTTAAGAGTTCAAAGGTTTTAGGGTTTAAGGGTTTAAGAGTTCAAAAGTTCAAAAGGTTTAAGGGCTCAATGGTTTGAGAGTTCAAACTTCAAACTTTTAACTCTCAAACTTAATTTACTCTTCATTTTTATCCCAAAAATCCCAACCAAAGAAGCTAATTTCAAAGATTACTCCTGTTTGCCTGAACGGATTGCTGGGCGTAGTGGTTATGCCTCCCAAACAAACCTGTATGCGACTGGTAGGATTGAAAGAAATACCCAAAGAAGCTATAGAATTAGATGTATTGGCAAAGGTAGCATCGCTCATCAAAGCCCAACGCTCACTAAAAGGGACTTCAATTCCTGCAAAGATACCTAAATTATCGCCATTACCCGTAAAAGCATCATTGGCTATGTAAGCCCCAAGATTGATATGCCAATCTTCCATAAATTCGGAAGCAAGCATTGTGTAAAAAGTATAAGCCCAATGCCAATGGCCCTCATTGATAAGGTTTGTACCCATTTGCGTACCCAAATTGATACGCAGTTTGGGATGTGGCAAAATCGGAATACCTTTTTGCATATTGAAAAGCACCAAAGGGGTTACCGACTCCAATCCGAGTGTATCTTCTACCGCCAGAAACTTGGCATTTCTTCTCCAAGAAAGGTCTGTATCCAAATTAAAACCTAACTCCCAATGATGCCCTATGCCGTAATCAAAATCAAATTTGGTTTGGGCTGAATGAAGATGCCAAAAGTTAGTCTGAACTTGATAAAAATGCTTGCCTTTATGCGTAATTTCTCCCGAAGGAATGGTAAAAAAAGTTTGCTGAGCCTGCAAAATCAAGCACTTGCCAATAAAATACAAACCCAAAATCCAAGTTCTAATTTTTTTAGGATTGATAGAGCCAAGCCAAAGCGGCTTCTTTATTAGGGAAATTCTGAAAATCAAAATTTTGAGTAGAAGTAGCAAAATGCAAAATACTTTTCTCCGAAGCCAAACGATTGAAAATATCTTGCGACTCTACCCTTGCGGCTCTCAGACGATAGCCTAACTTGTGGGCGTGCTTTTCGGCAAGTGGAGCAAATTCATTGATGAGCCACTCCTCTGTACCCGTAGGAATGATACGCTCTTAGGAAGCATCTATGAAAAAATAAGGGGCTTTGTGTGTTTCAATCAAAGCAACTGCTTCCAGCCATACCTGCTTAAAATCTTGCTCATTCAGAAAGCCCTCAAATATTAAAAAAACCGTTTGAGAGGCTTCCTCATAGTGCAAACTATACTTTCGCATACCCAAACTTTTGGAGTAAAGGTAATAAAAATCTGCAAATCAGAAAAATAAAGCCCCATACTTTTTTAGGCTAAATTTAAGCGACAAGTTGGATTTACAAGATTATTTATCAACAACTTACCAACACAGGCTTTTGCCCAAAGGCTTTCATTGTTTTGATATGTGAAACAATCGCGTGCCAAAGCGTAGGAGCTTCGTAATAAGGTACATTATAGCTTTCGCAAACTTCTTTCACAATTTTACTGATAGCAGGATAATGTACGTGGCTAATGCGTGGAAAAAGATGATGCTCTATCTGAAAGTTCAAACCACCTACTAGCCAAGAAATGAGTTTGCTTTGAGGAGCAAAATTGGCAGTGGTACGTACCTGATGCTCTGCCCATTCGGAATCAATAAAAGTGCTTTCTGCTACAAAATGCTCGTGTTCTACCTCTTCTACCATATGAGCCAGCTGAAAGGTAAGCGATAAAGTAATGCCCATTACTACGTGCATCAGGCTAAAACCTATTGCCCAAGCACCCCACCCCACAAAATACACAGGAATTGCCACATAAAACACCACGTACAAAATTTTGCTTATCCAAAAAATAATATGCTCTTTGAGCGGAATTTTGCTAATAGGGCTATTGTGAATTTTACGCTTAAAGTATTTTTGCATATCTGTCAGGAAAACCCAAGCAAACGAGCTAATAGCGTACAAAAAGAAAATATAAATGTGCTGAAAGCGGTGAGCGGGTTTCCAAACTTGTGTAGATGCCATTCGTATCAGGGGACTTTTGGCAATATCATCGTCTAATCCGTCTATATTGGTATAGGTGTGATGTGTGATATTGTGTTTGATTTTCCAAATAAAAGCATTTCCCCCAAGTGCATTCATCGTAAGACCTAAAATTTCGTTGAGTGTTTTACTTTTGGAATAACTGCCGTGGTTGGCATCGTGCATTACATTGAAGCCAATAGTTGCCAGTACAAAGCCCAGCAAAGCACTGCCCAGCATACCTGCCCAAGCAGGCAAAACGTTGCTCAAAAGCAATACATACAGCCCCAAAGCAGAGGCAATGAGAATAATTGTTTTAGAAAACAAACGCCAATCGCCTGTTTTAGAGAGTTTTTTTTCTTGAAAATAAACTTCAACGGCATTTTTGAGCGTTTCGTAGAAGTTTCCTTTGCGGTTGTTGAATGTTACTTTGGGCATAAATAAAAAGGGTATTGAAATTAAACTTTTTCAAGTTACGAACAAAAAAATTCTGCTCCTAACAAAAAGTGCAAAATAAAATTTTATGCTTTGCTATTTTGCAAAAAATTTGCACTTTGCTAAGAATGGATAGGATAATAAGGGAAAATAAAATGCTTCCTACAAGTTCCTCATCAAAAAATCTGTCATTAGTTGGTAGAGATGTAAGCGGGTATTTCCGCCGTAAATGCCGTGATTTCGGTTGGGGTAATAAAAACTTTCAAAATGCTTACCTGCCTTGATGAGAGCCTCTTGTAAAGCCACTGCATTTTGAAAATGCACGTTATCGTCACTAGTGCCGTGTATAAGCAAAAACTTGCCTTTTAGCTTGCTTGCGTGGGTATTGGGAGAGTTTTCATCGTAGCCCGCAGGATTTTGCTGGGGCAAGCCCAAATAGCGTTCTGTGTAAATAGTATCATAAAAACGCCAATTTGTTACAGGAGCTACGGAAATAGCGGCTTTGAAAATATCATTGCCTTGCAGAATACAATTTGCCGCCATATAACCACCATAACTCCATCCCCAAATACCTATACGGCTGGCATCTACATAAGGAAGCGTTGCCAAGTATTTTGCCGCTTGTATTTGGTCTTGCACTTCTAATTTGCCGAGCTGTCCGTAAGTACATTTACGAAAAGCCTCTCCTCTGCCTCCCGTACCACGGTTATCTACACATACAATCATATATCCCTTTGCGGCAAGATGCTGATACCAAAAATAATCAAATACATTCCATTCGTTTTCCACTTGTTGCGAGCCCGGTCCGCCATATACAAACATCAGTACAGGATATTTTTGCGAAGCATTAAAATTCAAAGGTTTGATTTGCCAAGCGTTTAGTTCGGCATCAGGGGTTTTTATGGTAAAAAACTCTTTGGGGGAAATATGATACTCTTCTAATACTTTGCGTAAGGTGCTATTGGTTTCCAAATCTTTGATTTTTTTGCCTGAAACCTCGTACAAGCTATACGTAGGAGGCGTATTGGCTGTACTAAACTCGTCCATAAAAAACTGGCAATCATTACTCATCGTAACTTTGTGCATACCTTTTTCGGCGAGCAAGATTTTTTCAACACCTTTATCCAAAGAAATCACAAATAAGTTACGCTCCAAAGGTGAATTTTTTGTAGCTGTAAAATAGAGCAGTCGCTTTTTTTCATCTATACCCACTAATTTGCTGGCTTCCCAATTCCCTTTGGTAATTTGTCGGATTAGCTTTCCGTTTATATCGTAAAGATAAAAATGCTTGAAGCCATCTTTTTCCGAAGCCAAAATCAGTTCTTTGCCATTTTGCAAATAGTGTAAATCTTCACAAAATTCAACATCAACATAAGCCTTATTTTCCTCGTTGTAAATGGCTTGTGTAGTATTTTTGGCAAGGTCGGCGTGAATAAGTTCCAATTTATTTTGCAAACGATTGAGTTTACGAATAGCAAGCACATCAGGGTTGCGTGTCCATTGCAAGCGGGCAATATACATATCTTTTTCTGCACCCAAGTCAAGGGTTTTGGTTTGCTTAGTATCCAAAAAATAGACTGAAATTGAAACAAAAGCATTTTGCTCTCCTGCTTTGGGATATTTGAAACGATAATCTTGCGGATAAAGCCCTTTCCATATTTGCATATTATACTCTCTGACGCGGCTTTCGTCGAAAGTATAAAAAGCTATTTTTTTGCTATCAGGCGACCAAAAAAAGGCTTGTGCAAAACCAAATTCTTCTTCATACACCCAATCCGTAGCACCATTGATGATTTGGTTAGGCTTTCCGTTTGTGGTAATTGCTGTTTCAGTTTGCGAAGCAATATCCACTAAAAAAAGATTGTTTTCTCTTACGAAGGCAATTTTTGAGCCATCAGGCGAAAGGGTAGCATAAGATTGCTTGCCGTTTGGAGAAACTTGAATAAGTTTTTGGGTTTTGAGGTCGTATAGATAATATTCTGCTTTGAAAGAGCGGCGATAAATAGCTTCTCGCTGAGTATAGAGTAAAATTTTATCTTCGATAGCATTGAATTCGTAGCTATCAAAATCAATGGGCAATTCGGCAATTAAACCTACATTTTTACCTGTACGAGTTTCGTACTTGTATATTTTTCTTTTTTCGGAAACCGTATAAAAGCGGCTATCCTTCATATAATCAAACCCCTCAACGGCTTGCGGGTAAAATAAATATTTCTGCCAAATATCCTCAACGCTAACGGTTTTCTTTTGAGCGAAAGCCGAAGCAAAAGCAAAAAGAGCGAAAAGTAGGCTTTTAGTAAATTTTCGCAAAAAAATCTGATTAAAAAGTTGATTTTGGCACATAACTTGCTCTGATTTTGGCAGATTTGAATGAAAGAACCCAAGCATATAGTTTTGTTTGTTTATGTTGTTTAATTGTTTCAAAGAAAACCCCAAGTATTTTACTTGGGGCTTTTTGATTTTTTAGCCTTTGGTCAGGTATTCAATCATTGCCTCGCGTGAAACTTTGGTAAAGCTCTGACCTTCGTGCCAATTGGCAGGGCAAGCCTCTCCGTGTTTTTCTAAATAAATGAGTGCATCAAGGGTACGCAAACATTCATCTACGTTACGAGCCAAAAGAAAATGATTGATGCTTTCGTGCTGAACGACACCATTTTTATCAATCAAAAATGTGCCACGCAAAGCAATAGGAGCACCTACAAAAGTAGCATAGCCTTCTTCGTCGTAATCTTCGTAGCCGCCTAATACTCCGTAGTTTTTGGAAATCGTTTTAGCAGTATCCGCCACCAAAGGAAAGGTTGTTCCTTGTACGCCACCTTTTTCTTTGGGGATAGAAAGCCATACCAAATGCGTGTCTTCGGTATCGGTAGAGCAACCTACTACTGCACAATCTCGTTTTTCAAATTCGGCTAATTTTTCCTGAAAAGCCCAAATTTCCGTAGGACATACACCACTGAAATCTTTGGGATAAAAGAACAAAAGCACATATTTTTTACCTAAATACTGCTCCAAAGAAAAATCTTTGACAATTTCCTTGCCATTGATAACAGCAGGAGCAACAAAATGAGGGGCTTTGCGTGTAACAAGCATAATGCAAAAAGTTTAGGTTTGATGGTTCAAATTGAAAGTTTAAGGGTTCAAGGGTTCAAAGGTTTGAAACTTTAAGAGTTCAAAGGTTCAAAAAGTTTAAGGGTTCAATGGTTTGAGAGTTCAAACCTTAAACCTTAAAACTCTCAAACCTGTTTTCATCAATGAAGTTACTACTTGATTGCGTAACTTGTATTTTTTCTGGATTTTTTCTTGCCTTTTTCAAAACCAAAATCTAATTTACCCAAACGAATACCCGCACCACCTACTTGATTG
>FWPU01007441.1_pt1 | contig 20180 bp, 20 predicted proteins | sample 2228361 | NCBI WGS metagenome assembly FWPU01 (sample SAMEA103939777, study PRJEB20133) | metagenome
TTCCCAAAATACTTTAAGCCTTATCCTGGTTTACAAACAGATAAGACACAAACTCTTTTAGTAAGAGAAGTTGGTGATTATACAAATCCAAATCACCCTATAATTATAAACATCGGTAGTTATATTGCTGATTTTAATCGGTCTCCAACTGAATTCATTAATGTTACAACTCCTGTCCAAGTAGATTACCTTTCATCAATGTTTACTGTTCAATACCAAAACAACGGCCGAGCTTTTATTCAAATCACTTCAGAAGAAAACCCTGGATCAACAATAACCGTCGGATTACGAGAAGACCCCCAGCAGCACTCATCACAGCCAGAAGCGGTCCATCAGGCAATTCAACAAACTTACCAACCAATGATTATTATTTCTATTTGATAAATCTTACCTCCAGTATTATTCCTTCTTTAATGGATCTGGTTATTAACCATCAAATGAAAAATCAATTTTCATCATTACTTGCTTTGTTCGAAATGATAAGGAATCTATAACTCAATATATAGTTAAAAAAACTATACAAGTGAATTCAGGCTATAATATAAAAAGTTAATTAAAAATAGACTAAAAAACCAATGAAAACGCCAAAAAATCCTCCTGCCAAAACATCAAGCGGATAATGAACACCAAGATAAATCCGGGAAAAACCAATTAAAACCGCCAGCAGGTAAAAGTAGAAACGACCTTTAGGAAAAATCCGGCTTAAAACAACGGCAGCGGCAAAAGCAGTTGTGCTATGGCCTGACGGAAAAGAAAAATACTCATTAACCCAAGCATAAACCAAAACAGAATCCAAAACCAGTTCTGGCCTTAATCGGCCGAAAAAATCCTTAAGAAAACCGCTGACAAAAATAGCGGTTAAAGCAGTCCATAAAAACACCATTAGAATCCTTGGATGATGCTTTTTCTGCCAAACCAAGAAAAAGGCTAAAATAAGCCAAATTAAACCTAAATTACCCGCTCCGCTTAAAAGCCGGGCTAAAAAAACGAAAAAAGAAGGATGAGGCAGTTTATTAATACTTAAAAACAAATTTTGATCAAGAGTTAAAACAAATTCTTTCATAATTAAGAACAAAAAACTCTGTTAATTTTAAACTCAATTTAATCGCTTAATCTGTTAAAATGAAAAATAATAACTGATATTAAGTCATATTCTAACACAGCTGAAATTCTAAAATGAAATTTAAAATTATTTTTTGGCTCGTTGCTTTTATGCTGCTTGGTTATTTAATCTTTCACTGGCAGACTAAAAAAAGTCAGGCTGATAAAACCATTATTATAAGCGGAAATAACCAAGAAGATAAAACAAAGGCTAAAGCTTCCCTTTACTATCCAGCCTTACCCAAAGAACAAAAAGAAAAAGTCAATATCCTTCTTATCGGACTTGATGCTCGAGCCGGTGATAATCGGCCTCGCTGTGACGCTATTCATATGATTAGTTTTACTCGATCTAAAGGTGAAATAAACATTATCAGCGTTCCGCGGGGTACACCAATTGAGGCAAAAAACCTATCAGCAGAAAGCGCTTATCTTGGCAACCTGTGCCATGTCGAAGGAATTGAACCAACCATTGCTCAAATTGAAAAAATTACCCAAACTAAAGCTGATTACATTGTTAAAATTGGTTTTTCCCAAACAATGGGTATTTTACGCCTGCTTAATTTACCTGCTGTTGATACGCTTCAGTTTCTGCGCAACCGGCAAAACCCGCTGGGCGATGTTCAGCGAAGTTATAATCAAGCTTTGTTTCTGAAAGATTTTTTTCTTAACTATTTTGAAAAAATCAGCTCAATGCCCGATTTTTTAAAATACCGGCTGTTTAATCTGCTTGATACTAACATCTCTTATACCACTGCCCTTGATCTAGCAGAAGAGCTTAAAAAAAGTCAGCTTCACCAAAAACCTCATAAAATCACTATAACTCTTAAACCCAACCCTAATCTGCCAGTGGCTAACATTCATTATGATTTTAAAAAAACTAACAATGTAATCACTGATGATCCGGAATACCAAAATTATCAAACAGAAATAAAAACTTGGCTGGAGAATTTAATCAACAACGCCCAAAACCAATACACCAATCACAATAAAAATGCTGCTTTTCAAATAATCAGTGTGCCTTTTAAACAAAAACTCTGGGAACAGATTGAGGATAAAGAAAAAAGAAACGAACTTTATTTTCAGGTTTTAGAAATTTTTGTGCTTGCTTCACCAAACCCAGCCAAACAGCAAAAACTACTGCTTGATTTTATTGAGGAAATGAAAAGTGAACAGGCTTATGAACTAGTTAATAAAGCTCAAAATCTTCTCCAACAGATTTCTTCTTAAGGTGTTAATTTAGCTGTTGGCGTAGCGGTGACAGTTAGCGTAAGATTAACTGTTGGTTTCGGTGGGCTGGTTGGCGTTTTGGTTGCTTCAGTTTTGGCAGAGGTTGGTTTTTCAGAAGAAGTGGTAGAAACCGCTTCAGTTGGCCAGGGTGTGTTGGTGGGCGGCGGTGAGGTAAAAATTACTTTAAGACTACTGCTTTCCGGTAAAGGTGAAATCAAAGTCTGTTTGCGCAGCAGAAAAAAAGCCACAGCTGTAATAAGAACTAGAATTAAAATAAGAAAAGCTACCAAACTAATTTTTTGTTCTTTCATAATTAAAAAAATCAACTGATATATTATAACACAGATCAAATTTTAACGAATTTTAAGTAAACCTTCTTTCACTAAACAATTACTAAACTCAGTTTCATTTTTTGCTTGCTCATTACATTGATAATAATACCAAAGGTATTCACAATAACTCATTCCCAACCGAACACAAGCTCTGATAGAATGCAAATTATAATTACCTATATTTAAATCAGGATCTTTTTTAAAAGGATTACAGGCAGCACAAGTTCCGTAATAAGCTCTACCTGCATTAGCTACCGCTTTTTTATCCCAATTGGTTACATTTGCTAAAGTAGCACTATTATTCTTAAGCTTACTGCCTGCTGCATAAAAAGAATCAAGGATATTACATCTTTGAGGAATCCGTGTTTCATAACCGGGCACTTTAGTAATAGCATATTGATAACCTTCCCAAGTTGACTGAATAAACTGCATTGGCCCAGCCGCACCAGAAGAATTTTCTTTACAATTAATGGGATCTTTGACTCCCTCCTGTGAATAATTTAAAATCTCCTGATCAGAATAAAACCAAACATGTCGGCCTTCAATCCAAGAAACAGCCGCAATTATGGCTGGCGGCACTCCATAATAACGACCTACTTGTTCTATTAGATTTTTCAAACTAACCGAACCTAAAAAATCAAGTAGACTGGTTTGTCCACCAAAAACAGGTAACGGTGTTGGCGATAAATGAACTATCGCTGGGCTTATACCAGGAGAAATACTAGTTGTTATCGCTGATGTAACAGTTAGTTCTCCCCATTCTTTAATGGCTGGTTCTCTACCATAGGGCAATAGCATTTTTTGACTGAAAATATAAGCGTCTTTTACTTCTTTAGCTTCCGGTTCGGCGTCAGAAGCAGTTTCTTCAGAAGAAACTGGCTGACTAGTAGTGCTGTTTTGACTTTCAAAAGCTAAAGATTCAGGCCGAAAAGCATTAAGACTACCCGTCTCTTTTTGACTTGTCTGCGGCGAAATAAACTGGGCAAAAAAATTGGTAATTTGACAACCTAAAGAACACTTTTTTACTACACTAATTACTTTTTCATCAGGTACAAAAACCGGCTGAAATTTTTCCGTTTCCTCAAGAAGAACCGCCTGCTCATCGTTACCTAACAAACAATTATCGCCTATTTTTAGGCCTAACCGACAGTTATTATTTTTATTTTTTTGCTGATAGTCATCCTGAATTTCTTTGGGCAAAAGCCGCTGGTTGGCTTTTTTTGTAATTTCGTATTCCTCACTTTGGGCCAAAACCAGAAAACTACCTGTTATTAAAAAATAAGTGAAAAAAAACAAATTAAACAAAAAAATTAACTTTTTCATAAATCGTGCCTACTTTAAGAATAACTGATCTTGACAAGATTATCAATTCAATTTAAAATCTCATAATATGAGGAAGTATGAAATTTATTCCAGATTTAATTGGTCAATTCTTACCTTCCGTTTATTAATAAGGGGAGGTTAATTTTATTTTCTTTTGTTAAAAAGATATAAACCTCCCCAACGGGAGGTTTTTTTATTTTGATTTTTAAAACAATATGTTGTTAGAACTAGAAAATAATCAATCAATACAACCGCCGCCCTTAGAAGCGCTATTACACCAACCTGACGAATTAGCAAGACTAATTTGTCTTGTGTCTCAAATAGCTGGATGGATCAATGACGAAGATCGAAACGCTCGGCTAGAACGCTACACCCAAAATGCAGTTATTTTAGCCAAGAGTGCCTATTTGGATTTAATTACAACTTTCTTACCGCCTGAACTTAGACAACCTGTTGATCTTCATCCTGATTTAAATGAAAATTTAGATACAATTGAAGAATTAGCCGGAATAGCTGGTCAAACAGCTGATCTACATCTAAAACACCAAGCAAGTGTATTATTATGTTGCTTTGTCCCAGCTTGTGTGATAGTTGAGTTAAACAGTAACCTTCAAGAAGAACAAAATACACTGCAGGCTTTTGAGGCTGATTTAGCCAGAATTTTTAGATGGGTTACCCCATACTATTTTCAATTTGCAATCAATCCTCAAGGTGAGATTTGCTTATATCGCTTAACTCCAAACCAACCTGATGATGTTACTTATGATATTTATCGAAAACAAAGGATGGCAGGAATATCACAATCAGCGGTTAATTCCATTCCAACAATTCCGTTAACAGCTTATGGTGATCAACCAAATGCACCTATTTTCTGGGAACACGGCAGAGTAAAAACACAATCCTCCCGTTTTTTAAAAGCATTAAGAGGCAGACCGCTCAACGACCAAGTGGGTGTCAGAATAATTACCTCTTCTCCTGACCAGGAGGTAATGAGGAAAATACGAAAAAGACTAACACCAAAAGGTTGGCAATTGACTCCTGACCAAGATCAAAATCCAAACCCTTCCTCCAGAATCTATATTCCTAAATGGTGGGCTACCCAGCCAGGAAAAACACCAATCGAAATTCAAGTAGAAACTTTCCCTGAGGCTTGCTCCCGATGGTTTGAACCACTAACTAACAGTCCCTCCGGTCACTGGGTGGATACTCATGTTTATCCGCCTTTAGGTCCTAATAAGGATTATCCTTGGTATGAACCATACTATAAAGCAGGTCAAGTAACAGAAGTTTACAACCAACTCTTTCCCTATGATTTATATGGTATCAATTGGTCAAACCCCAATGTACAAACAGCTATCAGAAACCATCTTTTAAGTAAGATATTACCAAGCTAACTAGCTGGTTTCTGCCAGGAGGCAAACTGACAAGCAGGATAACGGCTGCAGCCAAAAAACGACCTGCCCTTTTTGGTTTTTTTAACCACCACTTCTCCTTGTTGGCAAAGCGGACAGACCAAACCAATTTTTTGGGTAAAACTTTTCGTAAAACGGCATTGGGGAAATCGACTGCAGGCCACAAAACGGCCAAACCGGCCTTCTTTGAAAACCAAAGAACTACCGCAAGAAGGACAAGTCTCTCCTGTTGGTACAACCGGCAAAACTACTTTGCTGGTGTTTTTCTTCACCTTATCCACCTCTTTGGCAAAAGGCTGAAAAAATTCATCAATCACCGGCACCCACTTAAGCTCTCCCCTGGCAATTTTATCCAAATTTTCCTCCATTTGGGCGGTAAAATTAAAATCAACCACTTTCGGAAAAAACTTAACTAAAAAATCATTAACCATAACTCCTAAATCAGTGGGTTGAAACCGCCGCTCTTGTTTAATTACATAACCCCTTTCCTGAATGGTGGAAAGGGTGGGTGCGTAAGTTGATGGCCGGCCGATTCCGTATTCCTCCAAAGTTTTGATTAAAGAAGCTTCAGTAAAACGAGCCGGTGGTTGAGTAAATTTTTGCCAAGGTAAAATTTTCACTAAATTTAACTTATCACCGCAAACTAAAGAAGGCAGTTTAATTTTTTCACCGTTATCTCCATTTAAGATATCACCTTTTTTTACTCCATAAATGACTCGCCAACCGGGAAAAACTGCTACTGTTCCCACCGCCCGAAACAAATAATCACCTGCTTTAATATCCACGGTTGTCTGGGAATAAACTGCCTCTTTCATCTGACAAGCAATAAACCTTTGCCTAATTAGCTCATAAAGCCACTGATGATTGATATCTAAATTAATTTCTTGAGCTTGCCGATCAACTCGAGTTGGTCTGATTGCCTCATGAGCTTCCTGGGCGTTTTTGCTTTTGGTTTTATAAAAAATCGGTTTAATTGGCAAATAAGACTGGCCGTACTCTTTTTCAATAAAAACCCGCGCTTGTTCAATTGCTGAAACTGCCAAGTTTAAAGAATCAGTTCGGTGATAAGTGATCAAACCCTCTTCATAAAGAGCTTGAGCCAGCCGCATGGTTTGTTTACTTGAGAAACCCAACCGATTAGAGGCCGCCTGCTGTAAAGTAGAAGTGGTAAAAGGCGGAGGGCTGAAGCGTTTAACTTCTTTAACCTGTACCTGATCAACCACATAAGAAAGGTGTTTTAGCTGTTGACAAATCTGGTCAGCTTCCGTTTTATTTTTAATTTCAAGTTTTGTGCCGTTTTTAGCTATTAAATCAGCCAAAAATGATTCTTCTTCTTTTAATCCTTTGGTTAAAGCTACCTGAATCAACCAGTATTCAGCCGGCTGAAAAGCTTTAATTTCTCTTTCCCGCTCAACAATCAGCCTTAAAGCAACTGACTGAACCCGACCAGCTGATAAGCCTTTTTTAATTTTATACCACAGCAAAGGCGAAAGATTATAACCAACCAGCCGGTCAAGCACCCGCCGGACTTGCTGAGCGTTAAAAAGATTAAGATCAAGACCGCGAGGATTGTTAAGAGCTTCTTTAATCGCTTTTTCCGTAATTTCGTGAAACACAATTCTTTCAAATTGCCAATCAGATTTTTTTTTCTGCTGACTACTGATCAAATACCAAACATGATAAGCAATGGCTTCTCCTTCCCGATCTGGATCGGTGGCTAGAATAATTTTTTCTTTACCAATAGCCTCTTGTTTGAGAATTTTGACATTTTTGCTTTTGTCTTTAGGTACAACATAATGAGGTTTATAACCGTTATCCACTTCAACTCCCAGCTTGCTTTTGGGCAAATCCCGCACATGACCCATTGAGGCAATAATTTTAAAATCATTACCCAAAAAACGGCTCAGGGTTTTGGCTTTAGTTGGTGATTCAACAATAATTAGTTTCATTTTTTTATGAATTAATTTTTAATTTCGGACCTTCTCCTTCTCAATTCAGACTCTATAGGTGTAATATTTTGAATTATCGCTTCTCTTACAGGATTAAACCTGCCTCCCCCAAACTCATAATACCATTCAATTATAGTTAAAAACGGCCCCAGTTTTTGTTTAATTTGTTCAACAAAAGTTAACCTTGATAATGGACAACCATTTGGCAAAGAATAATAAAATTGCTCAAAATTAGAATAAGGAAAATCAGTACCATTTACCCTAGCTGCCTCTTTTAATTCTTTAAAGAGTCTTTCTTGCCTTCTTTGATAATCTGCTGGATTAACAGCTAACCAACTACATAAGTCTGCGTATTTTAAAAAAGCCCGATTAGAAAAATTTAACAAAGATAGTTCTCTTTCACCTATTCCAAATGACAAAGAAGTAGCATTAATTAAAGCAAAATTTCTTACCAAAAACTGCTGCTGTTCTGGCAAGAGATTAATCCCCTCTGCTTGACCAACAAACAATCTTAGCTTAGTAATACTCCTAGCTTCATGCCCGCTGGTTAAATCGATTTCTAGTCCTTCTTGACCTTCTTTAAGATAACCCCAATCATGACCAAGCATATCAATAATAAGTGAAACAACCTCAATTTGATCAATCCAACGAATTTGAGGATAAAGACTATTACTTAATGCTCTTCTGTATCCAACTAAAGCTCTAGCTAAAAAAGAAACAGCATAATTAGTGTGCTCTCCGTCATGGGCAAAATTATTTAATTGTGCATCTGATAAGGAAGAATAAAGCTTTTCTTTATGATCCCAAACTTTTTTAATTAATACTCGCAACAAACTACTAGCAGGAATTTCATATTCGTTTAAACATTCTTCAATATCCCGCCAAGCTCGTTCACTAGTCACTTTAAACTCAACTTCAGTTGGCTCAGATGGTGGTTTGATATAATCAGCTTCTCCCATACAAAAACCAATAATATAATGACTCAAGTTTTTTTGCAAAATTTTAGTTTACCATTTTAACTCTTCCAAAATATCTTCAACTTTTTCTACTAATTTAGCGCCTTTTTGCAAAAGCTGATTAACGCCTTTGGCGTAAAGAGAATTAATCGGTCCTGGTACCGCAAAAACCTCTCGACCAAAATCAGCAGCCCAAGTGGCAGTAATTAAAGAACCTGATTTCTCCGCTGCCTCAATTACCAAAACACCCAAAGACAAACCAGCAATAATCCGGTTGCGCTGGGCAAAATAAGCTGGCTTGGCTTTTACTGTTGGTGCAAATTCCGAAATTAAAGCGCCTTTTTGGCTAATCTGATAAGCAATTGTTTCATGTTCTGGCGGATAAATATGATCAAAACCCGAAGCCAAAACCGCCAAAGTCAAACCGCCCTTTTTCAAGGCGGTCAAATGCGCGCAAATATCAACACCTTTGGCCAAACCTGAAACAATTACTAAACCTTTGTCAACCAAACCACCAACCAATTTTTGGGTAGCCCATAACCCATAAGCAGTTATGTGCCTTGTTCCCACCACCGCCAAAGCTGGTTTCCGCCAAAGTTTAACTAAATCAAAACTGCTTTCCACATATAATAAAGCTGGTGGATTATTAATTTCTTTTAAAATTTTTGGGTAGAAAAGATCTTGAATCGTTAACTTAAACATTAATTTTTAAAATCAGTTTTAACCATTGATAATTTTAATTAAACCACGCATCAAAAATTTCTTTAGCAATGGGAGCGGCCACAGCCGATCCTTCACCGCCTGCTTCAACCAAAACTGTCACTGCCAATTGCGGATTGTCAGCTGGAGCTAAAGCAAAAAACCAAGCGTGAGTTTTGTTTTGAGGATCACCAAATTCAGCAGTCCCGGTTTTACAAGCAACTTTAATTTCCCGACCATTCACCTGATAATGAAAAAAAGGATAAGCCGTACCGCCAGCCTGGCAAGCTGCAATCATGCCTTCTTTAACCAAAGCTAAAGTATTGGCTGAATAGAGCTTATCAGTTAAACGCAGACAGCTGTTTTTTTTAAGAAGAGTTGGCTGACAAATAATCCCTTCATTACCAAAACTACCCAAAGCAAAAGCTATCTGCAAAGGCGTAACCAGCAAATTACCCTGACCAATAGCATAATGATAAGTATCACCCAAAAACCATTGTTCTTTCATCACTGCCTGTTTCCAGCTGGCATCAGGCACCAGACCTTTTTCTTCACCAGCAATTTCAATCCCTAAAGTCTGACCCAGTTTAAATTTTTTGGCCCAGCCGGCAATTTTCTCAACTCCCAGCCATTCACCCACTTTATAAAAGAAAATATCATTTGAACGAGCCAAGGCTTTAACCACATTAACCAAACCTTCTTTCCGGCCGTATTGGCTAAAATACCAATTGCCAAAACTAAACCGGCCAACGGTTAAAACACCAACATCTTCAACTTGCGTTGTTTTGGTAATTACTTGTTCCTCCAAAGCTGCAGCAGCCAACAAAGGCTTAAAGGTGGAGCCAGGCGGATAAACACCAGCAATAGCTCGATTAAAAAGCGGCTTGTTTGGATCATTGATTAACTTATCATACTCAGTTTGACTTAAACCATCGGCAAACTTAGCCAAATCAAAACTAGGCGAGGAGTAAAGAACAAAAATTTCTCCTGTTTGGGGATTATGGGCAATCACCGCACCATTTCGGTTGTTTAAAGCTTCCTGCGCTTTAAGCTGAAGTTCTTTATCAATGCTTAAAGTTAAATTTTGACCCGGCACTGCTTCCAGGTAAGACAAAGTTTTTACCTTATTTCCCAAAGCATCAATCTCATAAAGCTCCCGGCCTTGTTTACCTTTCAGCTGACAGTCAAAAGCTTTCTCAATACCTAGTCTGCCTATTTCATCACTATAGTTAAGCTTACGGCCGCAGTAGTTTTGGTTAATTTCCTCTTTTTTCAGCTGACCAACAAAACCTAAAAGATGAGAAAAAGCGGTTTCTTCCGGATATTCACGCGCCACTCCTAAGGTTAGCCAAGAAAGCTTATTTTCCGCCTCAAGTTTTAATATTTCTTCATGGGTTAACCGCTGATAGCATTCCTGTTGACCGCAGGGTATTTTAACCAAACTGGCTGGCTTATTCCGCACTAAAATTTCACCTTTGCGGTCAGTAATCACACCCCGAGGTGCCGGCAAAATATTTTCTCTTAAGCGATTGTTTTGCGAAAGCTGGCGGTAATAGCTGCCTTTCACCACTGTTAACCAAAAAAGCCGACCAGAAAGAATAAGAAAAGCAATCAGTAAAATTCCGCCAAAAAAAGCCAGCCGATTTTTAAAATGGGGATCTGACTGCTCTAAACTCCGATTATGAATTTTTCTGCCTTGAAAAACTGCTTGACCAAAAATTTCTTTTAAAATGTTTTTTTCCATAAAGAATAAAGCAAACTGGTTAAAGTCAGAGTAAAAACCGCACCAATCAAACCCTCAATTGGAAAAATAAATTTGTTAGCCTGAAAAATTCTTAAATAAACATTAACCGTCACAAAAGCAAAAATAAATAAAAAACCCAAACTTTCCTCGTTAAATTTCCGGCGGTACAGCTTAAACAACAAAGAAACCAGCAAGCAAAAAAGAGCAGTTACTCCCAACCAACGGCTGTTTCCCAAATCAAGCAAAAGACCAATTAAAAAAGCGCTTAAAGCAGAAGTTTTAGGCTGATCAAAAGAAGTCTGACTAATAACCAAAAGCAAAAGAAAAGGTAAAGGAATCACTACCTCCAAAAGATAAAAAAATAAAATCAGAAAGCCTAAAAATAAAAACCACATATTGAATCAAAAAGCTAAAACTACAAAAACATTTTCAAGTTTGCTGTAGTCAAGCAAAGGGATTAATTCCGCCTCTTTATAAATTTCACCTTCCTTGCTATTAACTAAACCAATTTTACCAATTACCAAATTAGGCGGAAAATCAGCCTCGCCGCTGGTTAAGACTAAATCAGCCTCCGTCAAGGGCTCTTTTTGCAAAACACGGCTAAAAACCAACCGGTTGCCAAAAGCGCCAATTGTTAATCCCCGACTATTCTTGATTGTTTTGGCCGGCACTTTAGAGTCAGGATCAGTTAAAAGACGAACGCGGGCGGTTTTGGCCGAAGCTTCCACCACCTGACCGATCAATTGTTCTTTAAAAACAACGGCCATACCGGACTTAACTCCATCATTAACTCCTTTATCAATTAAAAGATAACGATCCCAGCCTAAAACCAAAGCTGGTAAAAAATCCCAGCCAGGCGGAAGGGGTGCCTCAAGCTGTTGTCTTAAATTGCGGTTTTCGGCCTGTAGTAGATTAAGTTTGGCTTTCAAAACCTCAATTTCGCTTTCATTATCTTGTATTTTTTGTAGTTTGTCATAAAGATCAGCGGTGATTAAAAAAGTCAAATTACGCCAAAGCCGAATTTTTCCTAGATACAAAGTTTTTCGCGGTGTAGTTAAAATAACCAGTAGAGGTTCCTTTAACCAAAAAGAAAATTTCATTTTAGCCAATACCAAGAAAGATAAAGCCACCAACATCAAAAATAAATAAGGTAAAATTAAGCTTTTTTCTTGTGGCTGCTTCATGATAATATACTACTATAAGTAGATCAATTTTACTATTATAAAATGAATAAAAAGCAGGTTTTATTTCTTCTTTTAATTTTAAGCCTGCTCAACGGGTTACTGACTTTTTTGCCGCCTTTGTTAACGGGTTATTTTTTTCTGACTTTTGATGGAGCGCTTGATCTTCTCTGGGCTAAAAACCAACTGGTTTTCTTAAAACCGGCTTTGTTAGGACCAGCTGGTAGCTTAACTGGTGTTTTTTTTGGTCCTTTTTGGCTTTGGTTTTTGGGAATAATAATGGGGATTTTTGGCGAAGATCCTCGCTTACTTTTTTTGATCAGTGGTTTAATTTTTTATTTTATCAATTTATGCTTAATTTTTATTTTTTTGCGGCGCCATTCACCTTTACTGGCTTATTTGACCTCAATTTTTTACCTAACCTGCCCACTTATTCTTAAATTCTGTGAGTATTCTATTGCTCATCATCTTTTAGTGCCTTTAACTTTTCTTTTTATTTACTCTTTAACCAAAACAGCTAACTCGTTTAATAAACGCTTTTTCTTTTTAGCTTGTCTTTCTTTATCATTAATGTTTCATGCCGAACCAGCCACCATGGTATTTTCTGTACCCGCTTTACCTATCATTCTTTTCTTCTCACCTTTCAAAAAATACTATCTTAAACTCAAAATTTTGTTTTTGGGTTTAATGGCCTTTTTTTTACCTTTTCTACCTCATCTTTTATTTGAGGTAAAACATCAGTTTATTCAAACTCAAGCAGTTATCAGCTATTTCAAAGGTCAAAATTCTTCCCTTGGCGGAATCTTGCCTTTTAAACTTCGCTTCAAAGATCGACTGACTAAATTTGGTCAATTTTTCATTGCCACTATCTATCCTAAAAATTCAATCGTTTCTTTTTTTCTTTTGGTTTTTACCTTTTTGGTGAATACCTTTTTTGTCAAACAGTCTTTTCTTAAAAAACTCTGGCAAACTAGCTTGCTTTATCTTCTAGTCTTATGGTTATCTTTTCTTTTTTTTCCGCCAGAACTAAAAGGCTTTTATCTTGAAGGATTAACCGTTATTTATCTTTTGTGGTTTTCTTTGGCGGTTAATCAGTTATGGTCGGTTAAAAAATACCAAAACCTGATTTTAATTTTTCTTCTTTTTTTTATTTTAAACAACAGTCCAATCTTTCGAATAAAAAAAGATCTCAACTCCGCTTTTGGCGGCCGAGACAAGCAAATGGGTATTTTCAAAGTTTATCTTGCCGTGGTTGATCAAATTTATCAAGATGCGCAAAATCAAGGTTTTCAGGTTTATACTTTTGATCCGGCTATTTATGACTATTCTTATCAATACCTTTTCTTTTGGCGTGGTTTACAAAAGTATGGCTATCTACCAGCTGAATTTTCTTATCTACCTCAAGTACCTGAATATGTTCCCTTAAAAAGGAAAAGGTTAGCCAAACTACAAGAGAAAATTAAACCAACAAACGGATTAATATATCTTATTATTCAACCGGAAAAAGGTCCTTTTTCCCAAACTGATTGGTTAAATAATTTTCCTTATTCCTCTTATCCTTTAAAAAATCGCTGGGTTTTCTCAAACCAAACTATTGTGGAAAAAAGACAAGCTTCTTTTTAAAAAGGAAAAACTACCTTAAACCACCTGTTACTTTTACCCGATTAAGCAGGTTTTTATTGCTTAAAACTTGAGCTGCTCCGCGTACCACGCAAGTTAAAGGATCATCAGCCACTTGAGCAGAAATCCGTACTGATTCAGCAATTGTTTTTTCAATGCCAGAAAGCAAAGAACCTCCCCCAGCCAGCATAATACCCTGCTCCATCACATCTCCTAACAATTCAGGCGGTGTTTCTTCAATAGTCTCCTGAATCGCATCAACAATTTTATTCACCACTGGTGCTAATGCCTCTCTTATTTCGGTACTGGTTAAACGCACTGATTTTGGCAGGCCCCGCTCCAAATCACGACCCCGAACAACTGTTTGCTTTTCCTGTTTTTGGGGATAAGCTGAACCAATCGCTATTTTTACCTCTTCTGCTGAAGTTTGACCAATCAAAAGCGAATACTTAAGCCGCAAAAAAGAAGCAATAGCTAAATCCATCTCATCACCGGCAATTCTTATCGAACGATTAACCACAATTCCTCCCAAGGAAATAACCGCAATTTCAGTTGTTCCACCGCCAATATCCACAATAAAAACCCCCCGTGAACTATCAATTGATAAACCAGCACCAATGGCTGCTGCCATTGGTTCTTCGATAATATAAGCCTCCCTTGCACCTGCCTCAAGTGCTGCTTCCCAAACTGCTCGTCTTTCCACTTCAGTTACTCCTGAGGGAATACCAATAATTACACGCGGTCTTGGCCAAACCGGCCAAAATTTTTTTGGCTGATGAGTTTCTTTAATATATTTCTCCAGCATGGCAGAAGCTGCATCAAAATCCGCAATCACACCATGCTGTAAAGGCCGCAAAGCCTCAATTAAAGGTGGTGTTTTCCCCAGCATTTTCTTGGCTTCTTTACCAATGACTAATACTTTTTTGGTTTTTTTCTGCCGCGCCACTACAGAAGGTTCCCGTACCATAATGCCTTTGCCCAAAACCAAAACAAGGGTATTGGAGGTACCCAAATCAATAGCTAAATCTTCAGAAAAAAAACCCCAAAGACCTGAAAAAAACATATCTTTTGCTAGATTATTTTAAAGACAAAATCATTTTAACAAAATACAAGAAAATATCTAGCCCTATCTTTAAAATCATCTCTCTTGATTAATTTAATTATTGTCAAATAATTATTGACAAACAAAATTGTATGAATTATTATGATTAAGTATGAAAAAAAATGATAATTAAGAAAGGGGGTGTTTAATAATGTCACAATTCTCCGAAAATACCACTCCTGATAATGCATTTGAAAGGGTTTTCAACTGGCCACAAAACCCAGAAGAAGCTACCACTCTTGATAATGCATTTGAAAGGGTTTTTGGTACTACCCAAAGAACTTAAAAATAGATAAATTTTTTAAAAAAACACACGACCCGGTAGAGTACCTAGCCGGGTTGTATTTATGATATGATATTATCTAACTTAAAATATGAAACAGAATAAAAATCATCAAACTACCACCTACTCAAAAATAATTAAAATTAGTTTTTGCCTTCTTTTTTTTCTTATTCCGCTAATTTTTACTCCTTATAATTACGAACTTTTTGAGTACAACAAAATGATGCTAACTTACGGCTTAACCGCTGTGATTTCAGCTGCTTTTCTCACTTTCAGCTTAAAAACAGGCCAACTTAAAATTAGCCGAACCCCTTTTGATTTGCCTTTATTGCTATTTTTACTTTCCCAGATTGCGGCAACACTGCTTTCAATTGACCGGCATGTTTCGCTTTTTGGTTATTACTCCCGGTTTCACGGCGGACTGGCCTCAACTTTTTCTTATATTATTCTTTTTTATGTTTTTGTTAGTTATTTTAAGGACAAAGTTAACGAGCTAAACCGAATTTTGGCCTTTACTTTGGGCAGTGGTTTTTTGGTATCCCTTTATGGCGTTTTCCAGCGCTTAGGAATTGATAAAGATATCTGGATTCAGGATGTACAAAATCGGGTTTTTTCTTCACTTGGCCAACCGAATTGGCTAGCAGCCTACCTGAGCGTTTTGGCTATTATTACTTTTAATTTATTTCTGAATGAAAGAAAAAAACAAAAAATAATCTATCTTGTCTTAGGCTTGCTGTTTTATACTGTGATTATTTTTAGTAAATCGCGCTCTGGTTTTGCCGGTTTTTGGTTTGGTCTCTGGCTAAGTCTGCTTCTTAACTTAATCGCTTTTAAAAATTTGCTTCTGATCAAAAAAATTGGTTTAATCCTCAGCTTACTTATTCTGCTTACTTTCATTTTTGGCCTGCCCTTCACAAAGCTTTATCCTTACACTTTAGAAGGCTTACAAAACCGCTTGAAACAAACCCCTCAATCTGTTTCTGCCGTTCAGCCAGTTAAAGGAGGAGATTCTTTAATTGAGTTAAATATAACGGAATCTGGTCAAATTCGCCGCATTGTCTGGCAGGGTGCTTGGGAGATTGTCAAAAGAAATCCTTGGTTTGGCACGGGTGTAGAAACTTTTGCCTTTGCTTATTATCAGGTGCGGCCAAAAGAACATAATTTAACCAGCGAATGGGATTTTCTTTATAATAAAGCCCATAACGAATATCTTAATCTGGCTGCCAACACCGGCTTTTTTGGTTTAGCCAGCTATCTTTTACTAATTTTGACTGCTCTTTACTGGTTTGTTCGCTTATTTTGGCAAACTAAATCCTTTCTGGTGAGTGGTTTAACCGGGGCCTATTTATCAATTTTTTTTAGTAATTTTTTTGGTTTTAGTGTGGTTATCATCGGTCTTTTTTTCTTTTTACTGCCGGCTTTTAATTGGGTCTTGCTTAACCGCAAAAATCAGGAATATCAAATCAATCTCTCTGCCTATCAATGGCTAAAAATACCGTTGTGGTTAATAACCAGCTTTTTGCTTTTTCTGCTTATCCGCTTCTGGCTAGCCGACCGCTACTTTGCGTTAGGCCACCAATACCAACAAACCAACCAGCTTTTTTACGCTTATACCTATCTAAAAAAAGCGGTCAACCTTAATCCTTTTGAACCGGTTTTTCAAGAAGAATTAGCCCAAGTTAATGCTTTGTTAAGTGTGGTAGCCAAAAGTCAAAATGAAAATGATTTAAGTGAAAAGCTAAAAAATGAGGCTTTAGCTCAATCGGAAAAATTAGTCAGGCAATACCCCAAAAACCTTAATTTCTTAAAAACCCGCACCAAAATTCTCTACGCTTTAACCGAACTTGAACCAGCTCTTCTTCAGGAAAGTTTAACTACTCTTTTAAAAGCCAAAGAACTAGCCCCTAATGATCCCAAAATCACTTATAATTTAGGGCTTTTATATGCCAAACTGGAGCAAACCAACCAAGCGATTGAAATACTTAAAGAAACAATTAATCTTAAACCTGATTATTATGAACCACGCTGGGCGCTGGCTTTATTTTATGAGCAAATCGGCCAAAAAAAAGAAGCAATTGAACAACTAGAGTTTATTTTAAACAACATCCGGTTTGATGAACAAGCTAAAGAAAAACTAGAAAAATTAAAGAATTTAAAATGAAAAAAATTGTTATTACACCCCATTCTGTCTTAACAAAAATCAGCCAGCCAGTTACTTTTTTTGACCAAAAACTAAATTTTATCCTTGAGGAAATCAAGGAAGCGCTTTTAGCCGCTGACAAACCAAAAGGAGTGGGTCTAGCCGCCCCACAAATTGGTTATTCTTTAAGAATTTTTGCCATTAAACCAACAGAAAAAGCCAAAATAACTTTTTTTATCAATCCCAAAATTGTCAAAGAAGCGCCAGATTATCTGCTCTCAACTAAAAGAAAAGCGTTAGAAGGCTGTCTTTCGATTCCTAATACTTGGGGTTTTGTGAAAAGAAAAGTTTGGGTACAGGTTCATTTTCAAGATGCAAAAGGTCAACCTCACTTGGAAACTTTCCGTGGTTTTCCGGCGGTGATTATTCAGCACGAAATGGATCATCTCAACGGCATTCTTTTCACCCAACGCGTCCTTGAACAACAAGGTAAATTATACGAAATCAGCCAAAATAAAAACGGTCAGGAGATATTAAAAGAATTGCCTTTGTAAGGTTTATGGTCAACATTGTTTTTTTTGGCACAGCTTCTTATTCTTTAGTAGTTTTAAAAGCCTTACAAAAACAAGGTTATTTAATCAAGGCGGTGGTGACCCAAACTCAAAAACCCCAAACCACACCAGTTTGCCAGTTTGCCCAAAAATATCATTTACCTATTTTAAAAAATCAGGCAGAGCAAACTATTATGGCTTATCAGCCTGATCTTTTGGTGGTGGCTTGTTATGGTTTCAAAATTCCGGCTGATCTGATTGCTAAAGTGCGTTTTGGCGGCTTAAATGTCCATCCTTCACTTCTGCCTAAATATCGCGGCCCAGCACCGGCTGAATGGGCAATTTTAAACGCTGAAGAAAAAACCGGCGTTACCATTGTTACTTTGGCTCAAGCATTTGATAGCGGCTTAATTGTTGCCCAAAGTCAGGCAAAAATTTTACCAACGGATACCGCCGAATCTTTATATTTTCGTCTATTTAACCAAGGCGCTAATGTTTTAACAACTATTTTACCTTCTTTTTTAGAAGGCCGGCTTAAATTGAAAAAACAAGACGAAACAAAAGCCTCTTATGCTCCTAAACTAAAAAGGCAAGACGGCGAAATCAATTGGCGCAAACCACCTGATTTTATTGAACGCCAAATTCGGGCTTTTTATCCCTGGCCGGGTACTTTTACTTGGGTAAAAATCAAACCCCATCTGCCGGCTAAACGCTTAAAAATTCTGCGGGCTCATTTGGAAAATAACCGCTTAATTCTTGATCAGGTTCAGCTGGAGGGGAAAAATCCAGTTTCTTTTAAACAGTTTTGTGAAGGTTATCCTCAATATCAGTTTTTAAGATAAAAAAAGAGTTTAAGCTTTTTTCTCACCCACCAATTGTGCCGCGCTGACTTGATTTTTTTTGGATTGTTGCTTACTCTTTTCAGTTTCTATCGAAACTTTTTTGGTTAAAACTGGTTTTTCATCCTGCGTTTTAGTCTTTTGCCAACTTTTAATTTTACCTTGCTTCTTAAGTTGACGCCGGCATTTGGTGCAAAGTAAAACTCTTTTGGTTGAACCAGCTTCCAAAATACGGGCATATTGCAAATTTGGTTTGAAATTTTTGGGTGTATGAGTAACCCGTCTTAAATGCTGACGGCCAGCCACTCCCGGCTTGTGCCGATGCTGACTGCCTCTGATAGTTTTCTTACCGCAATGATAACAACGATATGCCATAGTTTATAAAACTAATAACTTAATAAATGGCTATTATAACACAAAATCAAAAGACAAAAAGTAGTACGCCCAAACTTAAAAGAAAAACACCGCCCAGCACCAAAAAAGAAGTTGGTCCTAAATTACCCGACTGAGGCAAAGTTTTAGTTGGGGTGGGTTGACGGGTTGGCGCCGTACCGCTGCCAGTTTGACTGATGGTATAAACACCGTACTCTAAATTACCGCACTCCAAAATATCAGTGCTGGTACCTTTTTTAAACACGTTGGAATCGTTTGTTTTACCTGATTCGCAGGAAAAAACTAAATTAGCCGTGCCTAAACTTTTGGCTCTAAGCGTTAAAACAGCCAAAGTACCTTCTCCCTTATAAGAATTTACCGCGTCCTTCTGTGTACTGGTGAGGGATAATTTACCATTGGTATTATCCAAAATTTTTGTATTAGTCGGATAAAGAGGAGTGTCACCAAAAGAAACATCAATTACCTCTAGTAAAGCCGGGTCAAAAGTTAAAACAACATCAGTGGCTGTTGTATTTTCATTTTTCGTGTCAAGATCAAGATCAACAGTAAAAGTATCCCCTACTGCCACCTCTAAACTATCTGGATCTAAAGATAAAACAGCGGCTTTTGCTTCTTTAAAACTAACAGCCAAAAATAAAATCACTAGAAAAAAATAGAAAAAACTATTCTTCAATTTTGACATTGCTATTTTCAACATGAGTTAATATATTTTTACTGGTAACTGACTCAATCACATTTGAGGTGTTAGTTTTCTGAGGATCAAAGATAAAAGAGACTGTGGGTTGGCCTTTCTTTTTAGCCATTAATTTAATTTTGGCTAAAATACCTTTACCTAGAATAGGTGCCTCATCTTTTGATAGTCTACTAGCAGTAAGGTTAATCCTACCTAACTGATTAACATCATTAATCAGTAAATTCTCAAAAAGATCACCGTTTTCCGCTTTACCTAACACATCAAAAAATTGAGGATCATAACCAATCATCGCATCAATACCATTTACCATTCGGTCATTAGTATCCACATTAATGCTTAACTCAAATGATGTTCCTTTTTTAATTACAACCTCCTTTGGTTCTAACCAAAGGGTAGCTATTTTTTCTTTATTTGGTGTTGTCAACAGAGTTTTTCTCTTACCCGAAAAAGATTTGGTAAATAAAAATAGACCAATAATGATCAATAAAAGTAAAAAAACTAAAAAAAAGTTTTTTTTACTTACTTTCAAAAAACTAAAATTTTTTATCGCCAACATAAACATCAATAATTTAATATAGCATGATTAACACTTAATATAAATCATAATCATATTTAGTCGCTAAAGTCAAAATCA
>FWPU01007442.1_pt1 | contig 20177 bp, 12 predicted proteins | sample 2228361 | NCBI WGS metagenome assembly FWPU01 (sample SAMEA103939777, study PRJEB20133) | metagenome
ATGAAAACGGAAGGGCGCACGCCTGGGTGCGCCCCTCTTGGTCTTGGTGTGCCCTGTCTCTCTGGGAATAGACCACGCCTGTGTGGAACTGGTGGTCTTGCCCCCTTCCCCTCGGCAGGCCCGGGCCTGTCCTGAGCGTGCCGAGGGAGCAGGCCAGGGCCTGCCCCCACGGGGGAAAGGGACAGTTCTCGCCCCCACTGGGGGAGAGTTAGAGAGGGGGCTAGGCTTTGCCCTTCACCTGTCGCGGCGCTAGTGCGCATCGCGTGTTCGACGGGTGAGGACTTGCCCGCCTCTCTTGAGCAAGCGTGGCGCTGGTACAGAGAGGCCCCGGCGAGACGGGCGTTTTACGGACACCGCGTACAGGGTATCATTAGGACTGAGACAATGTTGCAATGCCTGGTCTGCCTGGGGGTGGCAAAGCCTCTCGCGTCCCGTTAGAGGCTGCCCCCGCGCAGAAGAGGCGCTGGCCTGAAGGCCCGGGCGTGCAGGCGCTCAGGCCAGCGGCCCGGTCTGGTCAGGCCAGGATGGGGCACGTGGCAACAAGGCCGGAAGTGCCCAGAGAGGCGAGGACAAGTGGTCCGCAACCTTGCAGAGCTGCTCAGTTCCGTCGTCAAGAAGGGTGGGGATGACTCCAAGGTCTTCGCCGCCAGGCAGACCTGCCTTGTCTGCGGCGCCAGGCTGGAGGAGTCCGAGCTTTACAGCCAGTACAGGGTCTGCCCCGTCTGCCGTTTCCACTACAGCATGACGGCCAGGGAGCGCATCAACTCGCTGGCGGACCCCGGCACCTTCCGGGAGATCAACCGCTCCATCGTGTCGCTGGACCCCCTCTCCTTCTCCTCCCGCGTGCCCTACAAGCAGCGGCTGTTCCAGGACCAGCGCCGCACCGGGCTGACGGAGGCTGTGGTCACCGGCACCTGCGCCATTGGCGGCAGCCAGGCCATGCTCATTGTCCTGGACTTCGGCTTCATGGGCGGGAGCATGGGCTGTGTCGTGGGCGAAAAGGTAGCCCTGGCCCTGGAGCAGGCCGCCAAGCAGAAGCTGCCCGCCGTGGCCGTGGTCACCAGCGGGGGCGCGCGGATACAGGAAGGCGTGCTGTCGCTGATGCAGATGGCCAAGACCTGCATCGCCGCCAGCCAGCTCAACGACCGGGGGCTGCCCTTCATAACGGTGCTGGCCAACCCGGCCACGGGCCAGGCCTACGCCAGCTTCGCCAACCTGGCCGACATTATCCTGGCCGAACCTGGCGCCATCGTGGGCTTCTCGGCCCTGCGGGACATCCAGGAGGTCAGCGGCGACCCACTGCCCCGTGGCTCCCACACCTCCGAGTCCCACCTGCAGCACGGCATGCTGGACGCCGTGGTGGACAGGACACGCATCAGGGACACCCTGGCCATCCTGCTGGACCTGCTGGGCCCACAGTACAGGCTGACGCCCAAGAGGCGGGCGCAGAAGCAGCAACTGGAGGTCCAGCGCCAGGACTCCCAGGCCTGGGACTCGGTGAAGCTGGCCCGCCACGAGTCGCGGCCCACGGCGACGGACTACATCAGCCGTATCCTGGCCAACTTCGTGGAGCTCCACGGCGACCGCTGCTACGGCGATGACCCCAGCATCGTCTGCGGCTTCGGCCAGCTTGGCGGGCAGACGGTGATGGTCATCGGCCAGGAGCGGGGCAGGGGCAAGGACTCGGAGTTCCGCACCGGCATGGTGACCCCCGAGGGGCTGCGCAAGGCCCAGCGTGCCTTCAACCTGGCCGCCAAGTTCGACATTCCCCTCATCACCCTCATAGACACGCCAGGCTCCTACCCCGGCCTGGACGCCGAGGAGCGCGGGCTGGGCAACGCCCTGGCGACCACCATGTCCCTGATGGCGCGCAACCCGGTGCCGTCCATCGCCGTCATCATCGGCGAGGGCGGCAGCGAGGGCGCGCTGGCCCTGGCGGTGGCCGACAGGGTGGTGATGCTGGAGAACGCCATCTTGTCCGTCATCTCGCCGGAGGACGCCGCCGACATCATCTACCAGGACGAGGCCAAGGCCGACAAGGCCGCCGAGCTGCTGAAGCTGACATCCCAGGACTGCAAGGAGCTGGGCATCGTGGACCTGGTGATACCCGAGCCTCCGGGTGGCGCCCACCTCAACCCCGAGGAGGCCGCCCGGCAGTTGCGGCGCGTGCTGCTCCAGGAGCTGGCGGCCCTCCAGGCGACCTACAAGCGCAAGATGCTGCGGGACCGCTACGCCAAGTTCCGCAACATCGGCGAGTACAGCTCCCACTTCAAGGTGGCCATCACCCGCGAGGTCAACGCCCTTCAGGGCCTGGTGGCCAGCGGCGTGCGGCGCATCGCCAAGCGCCAGGGCCAGAATGGCCGGGACAAGAAGGCCAGGGAAAAGCCCCGGCAAGCCGTCCAGCCGCCGCCCATCGAGGATCGCCTCTCGCCGGAGAGCAGGTAGCCGCCGTCAGGTCAGCTTTGCGACAGGGTGACGACTGGATAAGCATCCAACAGATTTCAAATCTGGATGGCTGGCGACTGTCAATCTGGAAAAGGGAATGTCATCTGTATTTCAACAGGCGAATCAGGCAGACATAGCCCCGCTTCTTCTATTGCATCTTTCGGTAACAGTAACCGTTCCAATGCACGCGGCTCTACCTTGACAGCTCCCTCACCATAACTCTTACCCACAAGTACAAGATTTGCGGTCGTTCGTGGATCACTAAGGACTCGCCAAAGTCGCTGAATGAAGGCGTCATTATTCCAGTGAGGATACACGCACAGAAAACCAGTTAGTGGCACTACCCCAGCCAAGTTGAGTATGAAACGAGAGTTTCTTCTTCCAAGGTATGCAAAGAGGATAGGAGGGGCTTGGCGGACCTCCATTCTATACCATGGAGTACGTGTAGCGATCAATGGCCTACGATGTAGCCCAAGCTCTTCACCGGTGCGCAGATATGCTTGAAGTTTTGGTGCCAGTGCTGAAGTTGGCTCATTTCCTATGCTGAGCAGATACGTTGGGCGTTCTGTAGCTTCGAGCCTATCCAAGTCCTCTAATGTGAGTAGGTTTCCCCGGATATCGCGAGTGCGGGCTATAGCACGACGCAAATAATGTTGTGGAATTTCGAGCTTAGCGACCTGGCTCTTAGTGAGTAGAAAGAAATCATTGGCACCAGTAGCAATTCCACGTGTAACATGTGCAAAATCGAGTAAGCGCAGCTCCGATGTTTGGTGTTCATGCGGTGGTCTAGACAACCCTGTATGTAACGCTTCATCAAGCGAGCGACGCCAGACCTGAAGCCCGGCATCAGGTGTGATCTTGAATCCTGATAGACACCACTCTGTGAGTCCTGAACTCTCAGGCATGTTGCAACGGACCCAGTAAAACCAATTATCTGGCTTAGTCCGACTGAGCATACATACCAAAGGATTGGTGTCCACACCCGGGAATGGGGTTGCCTCAGGGCTGAATGTCACGATAGCATCCAGCCGGTACCGGCTAGTGATCCAACGCCACAAAATTGATGCAAAAACTCCTTCACAGGTATCAGATGGTATGATAAACGCCAGGCGTCCGCCATCAGCAAGCAGCGTCAAAGCTCGTAGTAAGAAGTAGACATGATAACCAGCACGTCCGTCAATAGGACGTCCGATAAGGGCTGCTCCAAAAAGGCGCAGTCTTTCTTTAACATCTCTCTCTAGGCGGTGGTGGCGTATATAAGGTGGATTGGCTACTATTGCCGCGAACTGGCGAGTGGGAGGGTCAAGAACGAAATCACGGATTTCAACTCCAGAGAATTCTCCTGTACAGAGGCCGGAATCACTTGCCTGTTGAAGCACATGCGGGTCCATCTCAGTGCCTAATAGGGCGAGTGGCCGTCGCAGTCGGCATGCGATCTCCTTTGCTGCTCGGAACAGTGCACCAGTTCCGACAGCTGGATCGAATATATGGTCGGTATTATTGCCGACAGCATAAGCAACCATTGCGCGGGCAACCCAATTGGGAGTCCAGAACTGCCCTTTATTGCGTAGTCTCTCGCGTGCTTCCCAGTTACGGGGGAGGTCCTGATAAGTTTTAAGGTTGTACTTTTTCATGCTGTCTGAGTGTTAATTCGTGAAGCAGTGTAAGTGTGTCATGCGATAAGGTCATCTTTCCGCCTTCAAATCGAACATACGGCAGGATATGTCCATTCTTATCTGTTATCTGGTCGGCAACTAGCTTTGGTGTCTCTATAGACTCGCCTAGCAAATATGCATAATAATAGGGGATCTTATATATTAATTTACTGGTTGTCGCGCCGCCCGGTGCTTGGAAGGTCTGTCTTGTGCCGGATATCTCTCCGGACTCGATCAGTTGTTCAGCTATACGAAGGTCAATGCCAAAGGCGCGATCATAGAACAGGTGCCAGATGTGTAGTGGTAACCCCTGATTGGACTGCCAGGCTCGAAGGGGAGCTAAGTCCTCCTCTTTAATGATGATCGTCGGCACCACTGCATTCTTAGGCAGGCCCAGGCGACCGCCCAGCCGCCTCTGTGGACGTAGAGGCTTCCCATAGTCCGGCATCCGCTGCGTGATCCAGAGACTATTTTCCGCTTCTACCGCTAATATAGCCTTCTCCAGCAGTTCACGCAATTGCTCTTCAGGTGTAAAAGGTAACTCTTTTTCTCCACCAAGGCTGACAACGAAGTCCTCCACTATTTGCCGGTCAATGTTACGAAAAATCAACAGATCAGGTCGCTTTATGCCACCCAACCCGGCGTGCTCCAGCCGTTCAAAGTAGAGTTCGTGTTCATGTGGATCTTCGGGGGCCGTGCCGGAAGGACCATAGGGGAGCACGAAATAATGGCTGCTTTCATCTACAGCTTGTTTGATTCGATTCTCGCTCCACACGCCTTGGCTATGCCGCATTAGGAAGTCAGACCCCCTGAGGCGCCGAGGATTAAGGTCGAAGTCTATCCAAGGCATCAGCCAGTGGCTACAGAAGAAGAAATCAATATTCTCGGCAGGGGTTAGAAGTACGGCTTCGTAGGTATTAGGTTTGTACTCTCTACTTGTTGATCTCATTCCCACTCAGCTTGGCTGACTCGTGAGTCAGCAGGTTTGCAGCATAATCATAATATGCCGAATTTAATAATCTCGCCGCAAGACGAAAACGGGGAGGCTGGTCCACTAGCACCGTTGGCTGCCCTCACTCCAGCCCCAGCAGGCGCGCGGCGTTGCCGCCCAGCACTTTTTCCCTGTCCTGCTGCGATAGCCCCGGCGCCTTCTGCACCCACTCCACCGGCGACTCGTAGCCCATGTCGAAGGGGTAGTCGCTGCCCAGCAGCACGTTGTCGGCCGAGACGGTCCTGAGGAGGTAGTCCAGGGCCGTGTAGCTGTGGGTAATGCAGTCGTAGTGCAGCCGCTTCAGGTAGGCGCTGGGCGGGCTGGAGACGCCGTTGGCCCTGGGTTCCCCGCGGACGGCGAAGCCCCGGTCCAGCCGGCCGATGCCGTAGCAGGCGTAGCCTCCGCCGTGGGCGAAGCACAGCTTCAGGCCCGGGTACCTGTCCAGCACGCCGCCGAAGATAAGGCAGGCGATGGCGATGGTGGTGTCCAGCGGGTTCCCGATGAGGTTGCCCAGGTAGTAGCGCCCCGTGCGGTCGGCGGCGGCCGGCGCGTGGGGATGGAAGAACAGGAAGGCGCCCAGTCGCTCGGCGGCCTCGAAGAAGGGTAGCAGCGCGGGGTCGTCGTGGTTGCGACCGTTGACATGGGTGCATACCTCCGCGCCCTTGAGGCCCAGGCCCATGCAGCGCTCCAGCTCCCTGATGGCCGCGTCCACGTCCTGCAGGGGCACCGTGGCCAGGCCGCTGAACCTGCCAGGGTATGCCCTGATGGCCTCCGCGATCTCGTCATTCAGCTCCCGGGATGCGGCCAGCGCCTCGGCCAGGGGCAGGTGGTAGTTGAAGAAGTAGGGCGGGGAAGACAGCACCTGCATGTCCATGCCGATGGCATCCATGGCCCTGACCCGTTCCTGGAGGGAGGTGTTCCAGTTGGGGGCCACAGGCCCGGCCCGCCGGTCGCGGGTGTCTATGAACTGCTGGCCGCCGACGGTCTGGATAGTGGCGCCAAACCAGTCGCCCTTGCGGGCCACGGCCTGCCAGAAGCACTGGGGGATGAGGTGAGCGTGAATGTCTATGTGCATGGTGCCTCCGTATCTTCGCCTGAAATGTGGCTGGACTGTTACCGAGCACTAGCAGAAGGAGGACCAGATGTACATAGGAGGCGGGATCCTCCTGCTGGTCCTTGTTGTTGTGGTACTGCTGCTGGTGCTCCGCTAGCTCCGAGGGGGAGCGCCAGGATGTACAGCCATTGCTCCCGGGGAGCGGGCTGCCAGATTGGTGAAGAGGGCGCGGGGACTTGCAGGTCCCTGCGCCCTCTCTGTCTGGCCCGCGCCGGGCTACTTCCGTCCGATGGTGAGCACGCCGCCATACTTGCCGCGCCGCGCCTCGAAGGCGGCTATCCTGTCCTCGTGCTGGAGCGTCAGGCCGATGGCGTCCAGGCCGTTGAGCAGGCAGTAGCGCCGGAACGGCTCGATCTGGAAGCTGGCGACCACTTCCTCGCGGTCGTCCCAGACGCGCTGGGCCTCCAGGTCCACGTGGAGCCTGTAGCCGGGGTCGGCCTCGGCCCTGGCGATGATCTGCTTCACCGTCTCCTCGGGCAGCGTGACGGGCAGGATGCCGTTCTGGAAGCAGTTGTTGTAGAAGATGTCGGCGAAGCTGGGGGCGATGATGCAGCGGAAGCCGTAGTCCAGCAGCGCCCAGGGCGCGTGCTCCCGCGAGGAGCCGGAGCCGAAGTTGCGCCCGGCCACCAGGATGGACGCGCCCTGGTAGCCCGGCCTGTTCAGCACGAAGTCCGGGTTGGGCGAGCCGTCCTCCTTGAAGCGCCAGTCAAAGAACAGGAACTGTCCGAAGCCTGTGCGCTCGATGCGCTTGAGGAACTGCTTGGGGATGATCTGGTCCGTGTCCACGTTGACGCGGTCCAGCGGTGCGACGATGCCGTGCAGCCTGACAAAGGGTTCCATATGCGTTACTCCCAACTCCAGGAGACCAGATTACTCGTTCCGCATCTTCTCATGATTCCGGATGTGTGCTTGGACTGCATTTCAAGCGAAAAGTTCCGACACCCGGCATGAGGCCCCGGGGACTACATCTCCGAAGGCCAGGGTGTCGGACTCGGTCAGCCGGGTCACGTCGGCAGGTGAGCGATAGACCATCATGAAGCCGGAGGAGCCTTCTGCAACAGCTCTCCCTAAACGGTGACCACCATAGTTATCGCTGTCTTCGGCTATGACAACATGAAGACCACTTTCCTGGCGCTCAGCTTGGGCCTCTCAGCGCTAGCTCAGTTTCTTACCACTCCCTTATGTCCACGAAGTGCCCGGCGATGGCGGCGGCGGCCGCCATCTGTGGGCTGACCAGGTGGGTGCGCCCGCCCTTGCCCTGGCGTCCCTCGAAGTTGCGGTTGGACGTGGAGGCGCAGCGCTGGCCCGGCTGGAGGATGTCCGGGTTCATGCCCAGGCACATGGAGCAGCCCGCCTCGCGCCAGTCGAAGCCGGCGTCCTTGAAGATGCGGTCCAGGCCCTCGCGCTCCGCCTGCTTCTTGACGGCGTAGGAGCCGGGGACGACCATGGCGTACACGCGGTCGCTGACCTTGCGGCCCTTGACGACCCTGGCGGCGTTGCGCAGGTCCTCGATGCGGGAGTTGGTGCAGGAGCCGATGAACACGCGGTCCAGCTTGATGGACTGGATGGGCGTGCCAGGCTCCAGGGCCATGTACTTCAGGGCGCGCTCCGCCGCCGCGCGGTCGTCGGGGTTGGGGAAATCGTCGGGGTCGGGTACGCGGCCCGTGATGGGCGCCACCTGGCCGGGGTTGGTGCCCCAGGTCACGAAGGGCTCCAGGGTGCGGGCGTCTATCTCCACCACCTTGTCGTACCTGGCGCCCGGGTCGGTGGCCAGCCTGCGCCACTGCTCCACGGCGGCCTCGAAGTCCTCGCCCTGGGGGACGTGGGGCCGGCTCCGCATGTACTCGAAGGTAACGTCATCGGGCGCGACCATCCCGGCCCGGCCGCCGGCCTCGATGGACATGTTGCATACCGTCATGCGGCCCTCCATGGACAGGGAGCGGATGGCCTCGCCGGTGTACTCGATGACGTGGCCGGTGGCGCCGCTGACGCCTATCTTGCCGATGATGCCCAGGATGACGTCCTTGGCCATGACGCCCTGGGGCAGCTTGCCATTGACGCGCACCTCCATGGTCTTGGGCTTGAACTGGGGCAGGGTCTGGGTGGCCAGCACGTGCTCCACCTCGGAGGTGCCAATGCCCATGGCGAAGGCCCCGAAGGCGCCGTGGGTCGAGGTATGGCTGTCGCCGCAGACGATGACCATGCCCGGCTGGGTGTAGCCCTGCTCCGGCCCGATGACATGCACGATGCCCTGGAGGGGGCTGTACATGTCGTACAGGGTGATGCCGAACTCCGCGCAGTTGCGGGAGAGGGCGTCAAGCTGCTGCTTGGCGATGGGGTCGGTGATGGGCAGGGAGCGGTCCCACGTGGGCGTGTTGTGGTCGGCGGTGGCGATGGTCAGGTCTGTGCGGCGGACCTTGCGTCCGGCCATGCGCAGGCCGTCGAAGGCCTGGGGCGACGTGACCTCGTGCACCAGGTGCAGGTCCACGTACAGGAGCGCCGGCTTGCCCGGCTCCTCGTGTACCACGTGGGCATCCCAGATTTTCTCGAACATCGTCTTGGGCATAGCAACCTCTCTAGGAGATGTAGTTTTCCAGGTTGGGGATAATCCTGAAGAATAGCTCTGCCTTTTCCTGCATCGGCCAGGCGCCTGTTCGCAACGGTTTTACAAGTACCTCTGCCTCCACTATGGTGGAGACAACGCCTACCATCAAGCCCCGCTCCATCAGACGCAGCAGGTGCTGCGCAAGCTCCCTGTAGGGCCTTATATCATAGCGACGTGGTACAAGTCATGCCAAGCAAATAGTAAAGCCTACCAAGAGGCGGTGCAAGCTCAGGCCTCATCTTTACTTCCGACTCATCGTCTGGCCGCATCCCCTTCGGGTGCAGGTCGCCCTGCCCGGGAGGCGCTCCACGCGGCCCAGGTCCCTCTCGGCGGCACACGGCGTCAACAGCGCTATTACCTCCAGGATGACCGGGTCCCAGTATAGCCCACCCTGGGGGCGCCAGCGCCCCCAGGGTGGGGCGAGGCTACGCTGTCGTCGCGCCGGCGGAGGCCTTTTCGGTCTGCTCCAGGGCCAGCAGGCGGTTGAGGGCGTTCATGTAGGCCTTGGCGCTGGCCACGATGATGTCGGTGTCGGAGCCGCGGCCCACGTGTACCTTGCCGTCCTTCTGGATGCGGATGGTCACGGTGCCGATGGCGTCTATGCCCTCGGTGACGGCGTTGACGTTGAACTCGATGAGGGTGTTGGGCACCTGCACGATGCGGTTGATGGCCCTGTACACCGCGTCCACCGGGCCGGTGCCGGTGGCGGCGTCGGTGACCGCCTTGCCCTCGGGCGTGATGAGGGTCACCGTGGCGGTAGGCACCTCGCGGTTGCCGCAGGACACCTGCACGTGCTCCAGCCTGTAGATGCTGGGCTCGGCGATGACGCGGCGCTCGTTGGCCATGAGCGCCTCCAGGTCGGCGTCGGTGACCTCGCGCTTCTTGTCGGCCAGCAGCTTGAAGGCCTCGAAGGCCTTGTTCAGCTCCTCGTTGGTGAGCTTGTAGCCGAGCTGCTCCAGCCGGGCGCGCAGGCCGGCGCGGCCGCTGAGCTTGCCCAGGACCAGCGAGTTGCTGGGCCAGCCGACGGAGCGCGGGTCCATGATCTCGAAGGTCGTCCGGTCCTTGAGCACGCCGTCCTGGTGGATGCCCGAGGCGTGGCGGAAGGCGTTGGCGCCCACGATGGCCTTGTTGGGCTGGACCGGGAAGCCGGTGATGTCGCTGACCAGGCGGCTGGTGCGATAGATCTGGGTCGTGTCAACGTTGGTGGACACGCCCAGGATGTCCTTGCGGGTGTGGATGGCCATGATGATCTCTTCCAGGGCAGCGTTGCCCGCGCGCTCGCCCAGGCCGTTGATGCAGCCCTCCACCTGCCGGGCGCCGGCCTGGATGGCGGCGACGCTGTTGGCCACGGACATGCCCAGGTCGTTGTGGCAGTGGACGCTGAGCACCGCCTTGTGGATGTTGGGCACGTTCTTCCTGATGAGGCTGATGCGCTGGGCGAACTCCGCCGGCACGGTATAGCCCACCGTGTCGGCGATGTTGACGGTGGTGGCGCCGGCGTTGATGACCGCCTCCAGCATCTTGTAGAGGAAGGGCAGGTCGGTGCGGGTGGCGTCCATGGGCGAGAACTCCACGTCCTCGCAGTAGCGCTTGGCCCGCTCCACCGAGGCCACGGCCATTTCCAGCACCTCCTCCGGGTTGCGCCGGAGCTGGTGGATGATCTGGATGTCGGAGCTGGAGATGAAGACGTGGATGCGCGGGTGGCGGGCGTCCTTGAGCGCCTCCCAGGCCTTGTCCACGTCGTCGGGATGGCAGCGGGCCAGCGAGGCTATGATGGGCCTGCGGACTTCCCGGGCGATGGTCTGCACCGCCTCGAAGTCGCCCGGCGAGCTGGCCGCGAACCCGGCCTCGATGACGTCAACGCCCAGCCTGTCGAGTTGCTTCGCTATCTCCAGCTTCTCCTGGACGGTCAGGCCAGCGCCGGCCGACTGCTCGCCGTCGCGCAGTGTGGTGTCGAAGATGATTACCCTGTCCATTTGCATTGCTGTGTTCTCCTCCGGGTGCGCCGTTCCCCGCGGTCCCCTGCGTTCTTTGCAGGCCCCTTCTGGCCTTCCCCCACAGGGGGAAGGGACATGGCCCCCTTTCTAACCTTCCCCCAGAGGGGGCAGGGACATGGCCCCCTTCCTGACCTTCCCCCAAAGGGGGAAGGGACATTCTCGCCCCCTGTGGGGGAGAGCCAGAGAGGGGGCTGGCCCTGCCTGCATACCAGCGCAGCGCCAGTGTGCATCACGCTCTGACGGGAAACGGCGTGTTATCCCCTTGATTTGGCTATGTGAACGTGCTGGTCAACGACCTTCGGGCCACTGAAGGGCTATCGAAGGAGAACGCAGTCCGCGCAGCCAAGCCCTGCCAGGACCCGGCCTACGCGGCGGACTACGTGGGGCACCTCCGCGTTCTTCATCTCGAATCTCCTGATGCTATTAGGTCTTGCCCCTGGCCTTCCCTCCACCGAGGAAAGGGATTGTCCTCGCCCCCTATGGGGGAGAGTTAGAGAGGGGGCCTTTCGCTAGTCCACGTTCTTCAGGAAGCTCATCATGCTGCGCAGCTCCTTGCCCACTTTCTCGATGGGGTGCTGGGCGTTCTCCTGGCGCAGGCGGTTGAAGCGCGGCCGGCCCTCGTCGTTCTCGGCGATCCACTCCCGGGCGAAGCTGCCGTCCTGGATGGCGGCCAGCACCTTCTTCATGTTCTGCTTCACATGCTCGTCTATGACCATCGGCCCGCGGGTGTAGTCGCCATACTCGGCGGTATCGCTGACCGAGTAGCGCATGTAGCCCAGCCCGCCCTGGTAGAGCAGGTCCACGATGAGCTTGAGCTCGTGCAGGCACTCGAAGTAGGCCGACTCGGGCTGGTAGCCGGCCTCCACCAGCGTCTCGAAGGCCGCCTTGATAAGCGCGGCCACGCCGCCGCACAGCACCGTCTGCTCGCCGAAGAGGTCAGTCTCCGTCTCCTCCTTGAAGGTCGTCTCCAGCACGCCGGCGCGGGTGCAGCCGATGCCCCTGGCGTAGGCCAGGGCGACGTCGTGGGCCTTGCCGGACACGTCCTGGTGGATGGCCAGCAGCCCCGGCACACCGGAGCCTTTCACGAAGACCTCGCGCATACGGTGGCCCGGCGCCTTGGGCGCCACCATGGACACGTCCACCGTGTCAGGCGGGACGATGGTCTTGTAGTGGATGTTGAAGCCGTGGGCGAACATGAGCGTCTTGCCCGGGTGCAGGTGAGGCCTGATGGACTCCCTGTAGACCTCCGCCTGAGAGGTGTCGGGGATGAGCATCATGATGATATCGGCCTGGCGGGCCACGTCAGCCACAAGCCCGACCTTCAGGCCCTCCTGCTCGGCCTTGGGCCAGCTCTTGCTGCCCCTGTACAGGCCGACCATGACCTTCATGCCGTTGTCGCGCAGGTTCAGGGCGTGGGCGTGGCCCTGGCTGCCGTAGCCGATGACGCCGATGGTCTTGTCCTGGACCAGCGACAGGTCGGCATCGTTCTCGTAGTACATCTTTGCCATGTCAGTACCTCTCAGGTTATGGATCTGTCCCGGGCCCAGGGTGGTGGCCCTCTTGGCCCCCTCTCTGGCTCTCCCCCATAGGGGGCGAGAACATCCCTGCCCCCCTTGGGGGAAGGCCAGGAAGGGGGCCATGTCCCTGCCCCCTTGGGGGAAGGTCAGAGCCTGCCCCGAGCCTGCCGAGGGGAAGGGGGCAGGGCCAGCCCCCTCTCTGGCTCTCCCCCATAGGGGGCGAGAACATCCCTGCCCCCTGTGGGGGAAGGCCAGGAAGGGGGCCATGTCCCTTCCCCCCTTGGGGGAAGGCCAGAGCCTGCCCCGAGCCTGTCGAGGGGAAGGGGGCCATAGGGAAGGGGGCCACAGGGGGCCATCAAGGGGGCCGATTTTCCCACCTGGCCTGGGCCTCTTGTCCAGCCCTCGGCCCGCACCCCCGGAGCGCCCCTCGCGGCGCTGCCTTCTGCCTTGGGAGCGCCACCTGACCGAAGAATACGCCGCAAGACCGCGCCCAAGGTTATTGACAAGGCCTAGACGACTCTTATATAGTTTCGCTGGTTCGCCTGCGTTATCTGAGCTAGGCGGCCTGTATGTGCTACCTTTCCAGCCCATCTAGACGTTTTAGCCGGCAGACCCGTGGCGAACTGAAAAGTAGCCCCTGTTCACAGTAGATCCCGCTGGAACCTGACAAGAAGCGGCGCCCATCGTTTCTAGACTCTGAGGACCCGATAGGAAAGTGAGGTCTCATATGCAGTGTGTCTCTTTCGCCCAGACCGGCCTCTCGCCCCCGGGTGGCATGCCTGGAGGTGGGGGAGTTGTCTTTACTTCAACAGGGACCGGGACAGACCCCGGAATACCAAGGGGGTAGGAAGTGAAATACTTTATACGAGGTGTACCTCTCCTAGCACTCTTAGCACTCTTAGTGGGTGTGTTTCAGGTGGTGGAGCCTGGCAAGGCCCAGGCGCAACAGGTGGCCCAGGCCAGCATCCTGTCCTACGTGGACAGCGACGATGATGGCGACTTCGACGACCTCGAAGACATAGACACGGCCACGTCAAAAGACCCCGGGCGCCGGCTGACTCTGCGGGTGGTTGATACCGATGGAGTCGCCGGGACCATCCTGGCCGAGATTACCAGCGACAGCAGCGATGGCTGTGAGATTGTGCTTGTAGAAGGTGTCGCTGGTACCTTCGAGCGCACCATCTTCCTCACCGACGAGGAGGACAAGGACCCGGACACCGACACCAACGGCGATGGCGAAGATGACAACGACGGCGTCCTGGAAGACCTCCGCGGCTGCGGTGACGACGATGGCGATTTTACTCTTACTGGTACGGTAAGCACGACCGACGGCAGCACTATCGTCACTGGTACCGGCACCCAGTTCCTGACTCAGGTCAGGGTTGGTGAGTCCATAACCATCGGCGACGAGACCAAGATCGTTACCGCAATCGCCAGCAATACCTCGCTTGAGGTCGACACTGCTTTTGCTGGCGCAGATAACGGTGTAACCGCCGTTGTTAACGACCTGGATGTAGTACTCCTGGTCAACGACGGTGATACCGTGGAACTGGAGTACCTTGACGCCACCTTCTCCAGCCCTCGTCGTGACCGGATCACCATAGATAACGACGCCCCGCAGATCCGCAACTTCAGCCCGGACGATGAGTCCTTCATCGGCGACGACGAGTTCGACGCTGAAGCCGAGGTAGTGGACGGCCTGGGCACGCTGGAGCCTTCGGTCATCCGCACTGGCGTCTACTTCATCCAGTCCGACATCCAGTGCACCAACGCCGACCTGTTCCATGAGAATGGTGACCCCCGCTTCACCGTCCCGGCCGCTGTAGCCGCCGGTAGCGACCTTCTGGACATTACGAACCTCGAGTGCGGTGTTGTTACAGCAAACGTAGTCCTCCGTGGCATACCCGTGGACTATGACGTAATCGAGGACGCTGACGATAACCCCATCGGCTTCCATCTGGCCGAGACCTTCGGCACCACCGAGGACTTCGAGCAGTTCTTCCTCGGCGTCATCGCCGTGGACGAGGCCGGCAACGTCAGCATTCTGGACATTGACTCCGGCAATGACGACCGCGTGTTCGTGGAGGTCTCGCTGGACAGCCTGGACCCGGCCCTGGATACGGGCGAGGCCCGCACTGGCATTAACTTCAACTCTGAACTGGACCGCGACGCCCTTGAGGATGACCCTCCTCCTGCTGACCTTGACGAGCTTGACGAGCGGTTCGACGAGGTATACAACAGCAATCAGCGCAACTGGATTGCCCTGTTCTACGACGAGAACAGCGACCTGGACGGCGGTTCCATAGATGCCAGCGACTACCGCGTCACGGTGGATGGCGATAATATCGCCGTCGAGGATGCCGTCTGGCACGATGAGGACCCGGTTGACCTGAACCTGGACGACGACTTCGAGGACGCCTTCGAGACTATCCGCAGAGTGGTCTTCCTGAGGCTGGCCGAGGACCTGCCGGCGGACGCCGAGCCTGATGTCATCCAGGTCAGCACCGTACGCGACAAGGCTGGCAACGCCCTCAACACCGACGAGATTACCGCCGACGACTTCATCGGCCCCAGGTTCACCATCGAGGGCCTGACGCCCGAGCTGGCGGGTGCTGACGACGAGGTAACCTTCACCGTCAGCGCCGATGAGGCCGTCCAGGGCAACGAGCCTGACATCACGGTCACTGCCGTGGAGGATGGCTCCAACCTGAGCGTGGAGATTGACCGGGTCGGTACCACTAACGAGTGGGAGGTTACCATCGAGGGCCCCGAGGTTGCCTCGGTGTACAACATCTACATCGCCGGGCAGGACGGCAACGGCAACGAGGCCGACCTGGGCATTGCCAACATTGACGACGTAATCACTGAAGATGGGATAGACGAGGACGCCATCACCTTCGAGGGCGACCCCGACGACCTGCAAGAGCCTGAGCTCAATCCGGGCGATGGCGACGAGAAGACCTTCCGCGACCCGTTCTTCATCATCGTGGACTTCAGCAATGAGGGCGATGAGTACGAAGAGGATAGCCATGGCGATGTGACCCTCACGCTGGCCGAACTGGACGGCGAGGACGTGTTGTCCATGGCCTCCACCTCCGACGGCAGCCGCTGGCTCATCGCCGTCAGCAATATCGGCATCGGCGAGCATACCCTGGTTATCAACGCTGAGGACGAGGCTGGCAACGAGCTTGCCGAAGACCTGGAGATAGAGTTCGAGGTCGTGGAGCGCGCGGCCTTCGAGGTAGAGCTGAACCCCGGCTGGAACCTGGTGAGCTTCTCTGGCGCGCTGGCTGACGGCGACATCGCCGATGTCCTGCCATCCGACGTCAGGGTTACCACCGTGTACAGCTACGATCCTTCTGTCCCCGGCGGCTGGCTTGTCGCCACCCGCGAGAGCCTGGACGCGCCGTGGCAGGGCACTCTGACAACCATTGATTCCACTCGCGGCTACTGGATGCAGACCAACTCATTCACTACCATCGAGGTGGACATCCCGGCGCTGACGGGCGGCGCGGCCGGCACTGGCACGCCTCCTACCCCGCCTGCGCTGGACCTGACCGCGGGCTGGAACCTGATCCCGGTCCTGGACGTAACCGGCGATGCTGATGCTGGCGACGAGATTGACGCAGACCTGTACCTGGACAGCATCTCCGACGAGGTCGGCAGGATCCTGAGCTACGATACCGTTGAGAACACCTGGGACATCCTGACTCTGGACGGCGACACCGACAACGGTGACACGCTGGTCTTCGGGCAGGCCTACTGGGTGTACCTCACTGACGACGCGACCCTGGTGCCGTAACACCCGGGTAGCCTGGACAAACTAGATCTAACTCCAGACCTCCCTCCTCCCTCCCGGGGGGAGGGAGGTCTGTTTAGGAAGGGAATCATGAAATCAAGAACATGGTTGGTGGGAACACTGTTCTTTGTACTGGCATTAGCCAGCGTGGGCCATCCCGGGGGAGTCGCGGCGGCGCAGCCGGCCCAGCTCCCACCGCCGATACCCGCTGTGTATGGCGGGACGGCAACTGTCAACGGCTCACCTGTGCCAGATGGCTTCCACATCACCGCCAGGATGGAGGGCTACGAGAGCGCCCCGGTGGAGGTCACAGGCGGACGCTATAGCTCCCTTGTAGTGGCCCCGCCAGACACCAGCTTCAGCAACAAGACCATAAGCTTCTACCTGGACGGAGTAAGGGCCAATCAGACCGATACTTTCACGGCCGGCAAGCGCAACCTGTCCTTCAACCTGACCTTCCCCGGGCTGCCGGAGCCAACGCCCACGCCAACGCCCTTTGTCATCTCGCCCATGGTGTACACGGGCAACATCGTCATCTCCGGCGGGACCGTCCCGGCGGGCGCGACCCTGGTGGCCAAAGTGGGCAGCTACGAGTCGGCCCCGGCGGTCATCGAGGGCCAGCGGTACTCCAACCTGGTGCTGCTGCCGGAAGACGAGTCCCTGGTAGGCCAGCCGGTGGAGTTCTTCCTCAATGGCGTGAAGTCCGCGCCGCCTCCGGTGGCGCAGGTCTTCACGCCCGGCGAGTCCCGGACGCTGGACCTGGTCTTCTTCAACGTGCCAACGGCGACGCCGACCGCGACACCCGTGCCGCCCACGCCGACCAACACGCCGGTGCCCCCGACGGCCACGCCCACGCCGACCAGGACGCCGCTGCCGCCGACGGCCACGCCGGTGCCCCCGACGGCGACGCCGACCGCGACACCTGTGCCGCCCACGCCGACCAACACGCCTGTGCCTCCGACGCCCACGCCCAGGCCGACCAGCACGCCCGCGGCCCAGCCCTCGCCCACGCCGACGCCCCAGGTATCGGGCGGCGGGTGCAGCGCCCCGCTGGGCGGCAGCGCAGGCATGGCCGGGCTTGCCAGCTTCCTGCTGATGGTCACGCCCGTGGCCATGCTCATCGGCCGCCGGCGCCTCCACAGATAGCTCGGGGAGTCCCTTTCGGCGCCCTCCAGGACGCGCCGAGGGACGCTACCGCCCGCGGCCAACTCCACGCTGGGCTGCGGGCGGTAGTGTTTCGAGGGCAAGACACTGCCGGTGGGCAACTGGCCGCGGGCCTCCCGCCGCGGCGCGGCCCGGCTGCAGACGTCAGGAGTCGTGCCGACGGGCGAGGTTCACAACCAGGTTGTAGGTGAACCAGCCATCCCCCGTCACGAACCGCTGCGGCTTCGCCGAGGCCGCGTCCCGCATAATGCCGATGCCGTCGTCGAATGGCTCGAAGGTAACTATCTTTGAATAGGGCACGCGGAACTTCTTGCGCGAGCCAAAGAAGTAAATGTGCTTGTTGGTGATGCCCATGGCGCCCGTGTCCACGTGCTCCGTCGCCACCCGCTCCACGGGCCGCCCGCGAAAGCCGCCGGTCCGGTAGTACACGCCCTTCATAACCCGAATGCTCACGCCCGAATAGCCGCCTACTCGCTCGCGGTAAGTCCGCTCTTCGAAGTACTTCACATCATTGAAGACCCACACCAGTGTCTCGCCCTTCTGCAGGTTGAAGGGCATCATGCCCTCCACCTTCACCCGGGACGGCAGGTTGCCGGCCAGGACCTCGCGCAGTACGGCGGCCCTGACCATGCGCGTGTGGGCGCCGTGCAGGTCCGTGTCGGACTGTGTGAGCTGGAATATCTGCAGGACGGAGGCCAGGCGCTGCTCCTCCTTCTCAGAGAGCACATTGTCCTCCAGGAAGGCTTCCAGCGCCGTCTCCCACCCCTGCACCACCAGATCGCGGATGTGCCCGGGAGGCACGTAGCTGGCCCCGGCCAACTCCAGGACGCGCATGTCCAGGGAGTGCGGGTCCTCCTCGCCACGGGCTGCCCGCGCCACGAGGCTGACGATGTTATGTCGGCCCGCCTGGTAGCGCGCCTCGCACTCCCTGTGAGCGCTCCGCAGAAAGCCCGCGTCGTTACCGCAGTGACGACACATTCCCACGGCAGTCCTCCTGAGCAGTCCAGCAGGCGGCAGGCCCGCCGGCTGGGGCATCGTGCAGGTCACAGGTAAGATGGACCGGAAAGCACAGCTCCCGCTCCTTGCTGCTGTGGGCAAGAGCGGGGCCATGTTTCCCCGCTGACTGGGGAGTGTATCTAGTAGTCTGGCGACGGGTTGTTACCGGTGCGTCGCAACTTCTCCCTGTCCATATTCTGCCAGAGAGTAGAAAAGGGACTGCTGCTCCCGGGCGCAGTGGTCCTGGAGGATGGGATGCCTGGTCAATGCCCCGTTGGCGTGGGACTCGGCGAAAGCCCTCCCGCACACGCCTGGGGAAGGGAGACAGCGCCACGTCAAGGGGACAGTGCAACAAGAGAAGTGGTACCCCTGGTGGGAGTCGAACCCACGACTTGCGGTTTAGGAAACCGTCGCTCTATCCACTGAGCTACAGGGGCACGCAACATATGACAACGGGCAGGCACTTGCCTCACCCTGGACTATTTTACCAGCATTTGTCCAAATCACCAAGCCCTTTCGCCGTGCTCCTGGGCCGCCAGGTGGGCTGTACGCCAGGCGCAGGTGCGTAGCATGCTGCGTTCCTGCGCCTCCTTTGCCAGCGAGGACATATGTAGCTGTGTCTTCCGATGTGCCCTCTGAAGACCTGAAGACCTTCCTGGATGAGACAGAAGAACAGCTCCACCGCCTGGACGAGGACATTGTGCGCCTGGAGCGAGAGCGCGTCAACCCGGTGCTGCTCCAGGAGATCATGCACATCATCCAGGCGCTTAAGCAGTCCTGCGAGTCGCTGCGCCATCACGAGATGGCGAAGGTGGCCGAGGCCATGGAAAGCATCATGGAGCGGGTTGCCAGTGGCGCCCAGCCCGTAGGCACCCAGGTCATTGATGCACTGCTGGACAGCCTGGACACCTTCATTACCCTGAGAGAGACGCTGATAGACCCACAGAAGCAGCCCGCCAGTGGGGAGGTGGCTGGCTACGCCCCTGCTGGCCCGGCCGCGCTGCCGACCGAGACCGGAGCCAGCATCTTCCAGGAAGCCCTGGCCCCCCAGGCAGAGGCTGTACCAGAGTGGCAGGAGCTACGGGCCGACATCTCCCCTGGACACGGGCAGGGCCAGGAGGCGGCGGACAGCGCAGGCCCGCCCTCCGCCCCCATAGCACAAGATTCGGTGGTGGGCTTGATGGTACAACTGGCCTTTGCCCGCGGCATTGTGGAGCGCCTGGCCAGGGTACCGGGAGCACGCCCGGAGCATGCCGCGCCCGGCGGAGGTGAGGCGCTGGCCCAGGTCGTCGGCGTCCTCAGGGAGGCGCAGACGCATGTCCTGGACATCCTCGCCGGGGACAGCGTGCGTCTCAATGCCCTTGTCATCTCCTGCTGCGGGGTGGACTTCGCCATACCGCTGGAAAACGTTGTCCAGGCGGTGGCCCTTGACCAGGGCGTCTCGGCCACGCCCGGGGCCGGCGAGTCCTTCAGCTTCCAGGGCAAAGGCATCCCACTCCTGAGGCTGGAAATGCTCCTTTGGGCAGCCCCTCGGCCCGAAGGCCCAGGCCACAGCCCGGATGCGGGGCTGGCGCAGTTGCCGCCGGGCGGCCAGGCCTTGGGGGCCATCGTCACGCACGGGGATAGCACCGCTGTGCTGGCGGCCGACTCCCTGCTGGGGCCACGCGAGCTTCTGGTGCGCCGCTTCCAGGGCAGCGCAGCCGTGGCCCGGTGCATCGGCGGCGCAGGCGTGCTGGAGAGCGGCGAGGTTGTGCTGCTCCTGGATGTGGCTGCGCTGATGGCCAGAGGCGCCCCCGCCGAGTCCAGGTAGTAGCGCCCTCCACCTGGTGGTGTGTCACCTGCGATTTGATGACAGGCTTGGCCCCCTCTCTAGCTCTCCCCCACAGGGGGAGAG
>FWPU01007445.1_pt1 | contig 20172 bp, 19 predicted proteins | sample 2228361 | NCBI WGS metagenome assembly FWPU01 (sample SAMEA103939777, study PRJEB20133) | metagenome
AGGAGGGGATAAAAAAAGAAACATACAGTGGTAAGTGTTGTAGTGCAGTGTTGGGTTGTAGAGAGCTGTGTGTGTGTATGTGTGTGTGTGTGTGTGTGTGTGTGTGTGTGTGTGTGTGTGTGTGTGTGTATGAGTGAGTGAGTGAGTGTTGAGTGTCGTGTCGTGTCGTGTGAGAGGTGAGGTGAGATGGAGAGGGGGGGAGTGGAGGGGCGGGATCTAAGGTTTGGGTCAGGTCGATGTGGTGACCGACTCTACATCTACTGCGTCTATGGTCTGTGTGTTCTGTTCCAAGGTCACCAGATACACCCTAAAGACGCGCTGGTACCTCAGCTCGTATATGATAAGCTCTATCGGCTTTCCAGTCTTGAGGTGTATCCTCTTCTCCTCTTGTCCGACCATACTCGGATCAGCCTGGATTGACATCGTCGTCCTTGCCTTTACAGACACTATCTTCTCATCTGACTCAAAGTCAGGGGCACTCTTATTCAGCCCACCCCATCTGTAGCCCTTCGCATCTGAGAATATACCATCCGTGCCCATGTCATATGTTCTTCTACCGTTCTCATCTGTTGTAACGACGACGGAGCCACGTGAGAGATACGACTCCAATGCGTACCCGACTATTGTCTTCCCCACATGTGTCAGCCACAGCGATATCATCGCCTGAGAACAACCCCTACCGCCGTTTGCAATGTGGCGGGGTCTGATCTGGAATGCGATGTCACTCTGGCTGATACCACTCAGCCACATGATGTATGCATCGACCATGTAGTCTGTTATCTTCTCTTCGTCTGAGGCGGTGGTGTTGTGTTGTCTCGCCGCCCAGTGAAGATGTGGCGAGAACATTGCGGGAAAGTCATCAGGGAGGCGCTCCTCCCTGAGCAGTCGCATCTTCCACAGTACACTGCCCTGCGTGTCGATGGACGGCGTGACGTCAGTCCTTGTGTCGGTGTTATCTACATCTGGGTTCTCACTCTCAGTTGGATGTGTCGCCTCCTCTACAAACACTCTGTCCACTCCCACGTCGCCCTTGAGCTCGCTATTCCACTTTGCCATGACACGACCAATCACACCACGCTTGAACTCTCCGGTCTCACCAGCGAGACCCGGGACCTCCGTGAGCCACTGGGCGACCTTCGCCTCAGTCCACTTGACACCAGATCTGATGTACTTTTTACACACCTTATACAGCTGTTCGGCATAGTCCCATTGCTTCTCAGCCACATTTGGATCGGTGCCACCCTCATAGTCAACGAGTTGTTGGATATACTTGTCCTTTAGCCCCTCGTATCTATAATATATCTTTAGCGCCTCCTCGTCCTGTGGGATCGGCCATACGACCAGTCCCATAAGATATCCGTCGCCAGTGTACAGCATCGCAATTGTGTGCCAGATCGCTGGGACCTTTGCTATGACTCTGAACACCATATGGACGTTTGGCTTCTTGTTCACCTCGGGCGAGTTGAAGAAGAAACTCACCCTGCGCTTTCGGCACGACTCTAGGATGTTATACAGCCTGGTGCGGTCTGTCTTCGACTCCTGCCCCGTGAGCTCGGACTCCTCATCACAGATGATGATGTCATACTCCCTTGTCTTTTTCATCATTCTGAGGAGGTCAGACCAATACCAGGCGATGAATATTCTGGGACTCACGCCCTTTGTGGATCGAATGTACCTCTGTAGCCATATTGCAAGAGCGAGTGACAGGTACGACTTTCCGGACTCACTACGACCAGCAATCTGCACGACCACAAAGGAGCTACGTTGTACGTTTCTCCGCATATACTGTGTCACAAGGCCTGTGACATTCTGCGAGAGCATGATACGCATATACGGGTTTGTCCTCGCCTCGACCTCCAGGGTGACCTTTGTCGCTGGGTCGTAGTCTATCGGATACTTCCCAAAAAACGACGGGAATATTGGTTCCATGCCTGGGGGTAGATATGACATGTGTCACCACCTCTAGTCTAGACCCACTGTGTCCTTGCCTCCTCTTGTTCTAACGGGTCTGCCACCGACGTAGTCCTCATCCTCCTCTGTCAGATCTGTGATATCCTCCTCCTCCTCATCTTCATCCTCCTCATCACCAACTAGTAGGTCATCGTCAGCGATCTCAACGTTGGACTTTGCAGCCTCACGCTTCATTCTCATGTGTACATCGCCGCTGTCCTCAGCCCTCTTCTTCTCGATGTTGTACATCTTTGTGTACTCATCCATCATCTCGGGTGCGACGCCAAAGATAGATGCAATCCTGTTGTCGACCTTACTCCGCCATGCTGTCACAACACCAATATCGCCAAACATATCAAAGATCATTCTACATCCTGCAAGTAGGTCCTCACCCGCCTGCAGCCACGCCATGACACCATCGCGGAGAGTCCTCCACTCCTCATATTCACCGGGATCGATGAGCTCCGTCCTTACCATTTTATACTCATATGTATCCTTATCATCATCTTTCTTCCCTCGCCTCTTGAACTTCCTCTTGGACCACTTAAAACACGCATCTATCCTTGCCTCTATCTTGGCAAGTATCCACTTTGTGCGTAGCACCTCCATGCTCTCATCGATATACACCGTCATGTTCTCCAGGATTGTCCGTGCCCTGGTACGTGGGTCGGCGTTCTGCATTAGCCCATAGACAGGGAGGTGCTTCTGCTGTAGAATGCTCATGATTATCTCGGCCTGGTTATGAAACTCCTGTCTGAATTGTTCAAGGATTGTCTGGAACTCGTCCAGCCTTATCACTGGTGTTGGTGCTGATCCGGAACTCATTTATCATCACCTCTCAGCCATTGACTATCCCAGCCCAGTACCAGTTCGCATACGCTACACCGAGAAACAACCCGATAGCAAGACCGGCAAGGATCGACAGTATGATGGTCAGCGTCTGGGTCGTGGCGGCAGACGTGATACGCTGTAGTCTTGTCAGAGTCTGCATGTTCGCAAATCGTTCACTTGCCTTCTGCATCGCTATCGCCTCGGTCTTGAGGGCTATATCGCTGTTCCTTGTGTGTTCCTCAAGCAGCGCCTGACGGTAGGATGCGACGGCCGCAGCCGTCAGTCGGCCCTCATTGAACTCGGCGCGATACTTCGCCAGCTCCGTGGACACCGCTGACACCTCCGGTCGATCTATGCCCTCAATGTCGAGCTTTGCCATGTGGTCGTCATACAGTACCCTGATGACTGGCACCTCTCGAGATACCACACCACCCTCTGGTGCGTCTGAGGGTGCATTCACAACGATTGTACCACTGACAAGCATGTCGACATGAGCGGTGGGACGTGGTACACTACCAAACATGTCAATATCATAGTCCTCAGTATATTTTAAGGCGTTCTCGATTGGAGCACCGACAAACACAAAGAGTGCCATGTCCTTGTCACCTATCATAGTCGGATATGCGTGTATTCTGTCCATGTCATCATCATTGATCCCAAGTCTTCTCAGCCTCTGCCGCTCTCCGACTGGGAATAGGTACTCCTCACGAAAGATCACATTCCGAAGGAGGACGGCATCTTTCCGCCCCTCGGACGTCCTGAGCACACCACGCACAAGGACACCACGCATCCGCTGCCGGTACCAGTTCTGTATCTGCAGTCGAGCCCAACCTATTGTCGATCCGGCTGCGAGCATGCCGATGATGGCTATCACCGGCACATCACGGAACACGATCGTAAAGTAAAATATGACCATGAGGTAAGCGACTGCGGTACCTGACGTGAACGCAAAATAACCCGCCAGATTTAACCCCTGAGCACGAGAGATGAATCTCTCCATATCGTAGATGTATTCTGTGGGATCATGCCGCCCGTATCTCTTTCCTATGTAGTAGTATATTCCGATTGCAATCACTATCCCGACGACAACCACCATCACAGGGACAGAATCAAACGTGGGGATCTCACCACCAGTGTCTACGGGTGGTGGTGTCTGAAGTGTTGTGTGTGTCATGTCATCACCTCATCATGTTGATACTGATCTACTGGCCTGTCACTAGATGACACAGCCTTAGAGACAATAAACGATATCAATAGTATTCCGATCTGCGTGAGGGCAATGGTGTACAACTCACGGCTGAACAGGATCGACATACCTGTCGTGGGTAGTCGTGTGGGGGCAAACAGTATCACCGTACTGATCCCAAACAGTATCCCCACGACAAACAGCCTGACAGCAGTACCAAACACCCTGATCAGACCCTCGCCAGGCACCGCAACAAAGGCAGACACAGCAACAGTGCAGACAGACAGTAGTGCACACAGGGCGAGAGACGTGGTGACAACTGTGTTCACATCTGTCATCACCTCTGGGATCTGGATGATGATAGTCAGTATGACTGCTGTCACAATGTACACGGCACGTCTCAGAAGACTTGTCATCATGCGTGTGAACACTCTCTCTTACCACCTCCTAGAGAAAACCACGTAGGGTGTGTCGCTGGGAACGCATATACACACTCATGTCCTGCCTTCTTCTTCTTATGATCCTTAAGATGATGTATATGAGTGGGACACACAACACGAGCATCACAATCGACCAGAACAACCACTGTCCTGCAAGTGGGTCGACATATAGCGCAGGATTTAGCTCGTTGACGTTTGTCGTGAGGTACTGATATTGTACACCCGAGTAGAACTGAGAGTAGTCGTATGTCACACCCTCTTCTGTGGTGCGAATCCACCCCCACATCGACAGTGACTGTGTACCACCATCAACGACTATTGTGAGGTTATATAGTCCTGCATTTGAGGGACGTGTGAGGTTAATCATACCCTCAATGGCATTGTGAACGTACCTCGTATCGTTGAGATAGACGTCAATGGTACAGTTCTGCCAGTTTGTTGTGACGGTGATGAGTGTGTACCTGTCCTGCATGTTTAGAATTGTGAAGGTTGTGATTGCGAGTGCAGTGTCACCCCATCGTGGGACATAGTAGGCGCTCTCCACTGTGACATAGGATGTGCCCGACGTGACGTTTAATGTGAGAATATGAAGTCCTATCACGCCTGAACGATACCAGAAGAAGTGTCCCTCTGGAAATGAGCCGACTGGGACACCGTTGTCGCACACATATACAGTGGTGTTTTCCCAGCTCGTTCTGATGTGGCAATATACCATCATGCTGTCGTGATAGATAAGAAGCGACTCAATCCTTAGTACAGTGAGTCTGAGTTGACCATACGTAAAGTTTGCCCAGTACTGTTGGGCACCACTCACAAACAGTACGCCAACCCAGATATCTGTCGGAGAGGTGCTAGACTGTCGTGTCCAGTCCCTGAAGAATGCACCAGCATTCAGGGAGCCTGATGCTGTCAGAATATTGTCTTCGTATATGTAGATGTTGCACGAGATACTGACACTCCCAGATATGAACACACGAGTCTCGGATGCGCCATAGTTCCACGTGACCTCAAGAGTCGTGACAGGTGTGACCTCGTAAAGGACACTGAGCCACACCCATCTCGGGTCGATTACAAGACTACGGTACTGTCCCGTGCAGGCTCCACTGTGAGTCCCGTTGATGAGGATGGTAAGATTATGAAGACCAATGGTGCTAGACTTTCGAAGGTTCACCCAGCCCTCATGTGACATGTACAGGACTAGGGTATCGTTGTCCCAGATCGTGATTGTTGCATTCCGCCAGTTGGTCTTGATATAGAAGTATATCATCACACTGTCTTGGGACATTGTGAAATAGTCTAGCGCAATCTCTTCAAGCCCGAGCTGTGCATAAGTGAAGTTTGCCCAATACTGTTGGGAACCGTTGATGAACAACACACCGACCTGGACATCAGTGGGGGTCAGACTACTCTGTCGCATCCAGTCTCTGAAGAATGAACCAGCGACTATAGTGCCGCTCGCCTTGAGCACGTTGTCCTCATAGACGTAGATGTGACAGTTCATTGTCACACTGCCTGAGATGAACACACGGGTGTCTGTGGCACCGTATGTCCATATCACATCCAAGACAAGTGGTGTGCTCTCAACCTCGTACACGATGTTTAACCACAACCATCCATAGTCTATCTCGAAGGTCATCCACTGACCAGAGAATGGACCTGCGTGAGTGCCATTAACCAGGATAGTAAGGTTGTGAAGACCCACAACGCTGGACTTTCGTATCTGCATCCATCCCTCATAGGGCATGTACTTGACGATGGTTGAGTTGTCCCAGACTGTAATACAGGCATTTCCCCACGTTGTTGTGATGTAGATGTTAACGTACTGGTTGTCCATGCTCATGAACAGATATTGTATCTCTATCGCCAAACCTGATGGGACATAATAAGTCTCAGATAATATAGTCATCACGTGACCGTGCCAGGTCATGTTAATCACAACACTGATGGGTGACCACGTGTAGTTCACAGGACCGAATATTATGACCGGAAATTCACCTACAGAGGAGAGATAGAACGACGGTCCTGTCTCACCATCGTACCACGTCTCGACGAAGTAGGTCGAGTCACACATGGTACTATTGTATACCCAATATGCTATTGAGATTGGATACAGTCGCAGATATATCTCGTCATCACTGATATACTGCCAATAAGTGTAGAACCCATCAGAGGACACGCAGTCCCAGAATGCCCACACCTGACTTGTGAGTACAACGACTTGATTCACATGAGTACCTGTGATGACACAACTAGTCGCCACAAGAGTGAAGTTTCCATACTCCCACATCCGTAATCTGACTGTCCCAACACCGTCTGTCACTGTGCCAACATAGGTGCTGTTAAACGTGACAGTACCACTGACACTGGTCGTCGTTGTATAGAATGATGCAACAAATGTGAAGGTCACCTCACTACCGTATATCGTGAAGGCATCATTTACAGCAGTTATACGAACCTCAAGCCTCTCCCAGTACACTGTGACTGGACTACCTGTTATACGTAATGTTGTGACACTCAGCCCAGAGTTATCCACAGTGACAGTATTAAACACCTCATAACTTACGGAGGCATGTCCATGACTGATATACCATCGTTGAGTACCAGATGCAAAGTTTGCTGCATTGTTATTTATTTTCACACCAGTGGCACTTGTGACTGTCTCACCTGACCCCTCATACTTTAACCTTGCCTCAACAGTCACATACTCACCTGGATCAACTACGTTAATTCCATCATCACCAATAGCAAACAAGTCCACCAGAATACGCTCACCGCGATATGTGTCATTGACAGTAGTTATTAGAAGGTCCGGACCGAAAAATCCAGTACCCTTTGGAACTACCTTTGCAGTGTAGGTAGTGTAAGAGCCTGAGGGTGTACTTGGTGAAAACACAGTCATGCTGAAGTACCCACTACTCTGCATTGTACTGGCCTGCCAGGGTGAACCTGTACAACCAGTTGCCGAGATGTAGATGTCAATGGTACTGAATGATGGTACTGTACCTATAGCAGAATTATAAAAAACATAACCATATACTCTAATCGCACTATCGATATTACCTATATCGTAGGGTGACATATCGTCTTTGACAATAAAACTAGATATAATGAGCTTAGATATCATAGTGACTTCACCTGACGATGTACTCTTATGACAGTAGGACCCACTGACATCGTAGGCGATTATATAGCAAAAGTCAAAGGTATTACCATCAAATGGATAGGTATTCCAGTTAAATTCGAGATAGAACACGCATGTGAGTGTCGTGGTAGTAGTCGAATAATAACTCGTAGTCGTATTGATAACACATATATCGTTAACATCCTCTAGCTCAGAGAAACTTGCCGAAGAATGGGTGAACAGATATAACAGTTCATATCCATCAGCAGGGTTATTATTTGTGTCTATGCCAACACGAACACTCTCAATATCCGTATGACCATCTTCATCACTAATAGTCACATTGACTCCTTGAGATGTATATAATCCTGCAAACCAACGATTGTAGAGGTCTGCTATCACCCCTGCTTCAGTGATAGTCGGAGGACGACTCACGCTCTTGATGTACATCCGGCATATCTTCCACGCCGACTGAGAGGTGTCACCTGAACGTGAGACGTCAGCAATCTTGACATAGTAGGGTGAACTGGTCAGCGTAGTTGATATAGACACGTTCTGGTCGACGTTACCAGCAATACCGCTCAGGATCAGTGTGGTGGGATTTGAGGACGTGCCACCATACACGTTCAAAGTCTCTGAGGAGGAGGCCGAGTCGAAGTCTATTGTCAGGTACTCACCGGGGTACGTATACGTGACAGAATCAAAACGAAACACCGCCTCAAATCGATAATACGTATTAGTATCATAATACTGCCATAGTATGGTGTCCAGACCCACAGCCTGATAGGTACCCGTAAACGCAGCGACCCAGCGTATTCGCAGGTCACTGTCTATCCATGTAAAGGAACGAATCACCTGCGTCCATGTGGTCGGAGAGCTCGATGATGTCCAGTCTGTTGTCCAAGACAACCCACCATTGGTACTGTAGTCGAGCTTCAGAGCACCACTACCAAGAGGGTCAATACCTACACTTTTCCAGTAAAAAGACACACGCCAACCATCAGAACCGGTGAGGTCAATGACTGGACTGGTTAGGGACCCACCTGGTTTTCCCCACTTTAAGTACGAGCCGCTCTGTCCACCACTAGTTATGATACTGTAACTCCCTGATACCGTCCAACCACCTGGGATACCACCAGTGAAGCTCACAGATGCTAGGGTGTAATACGTAACTTCTGAGAAAGATGCCTCAGTCAGTGTGGTGTAGGTGTTATCATCGACACCCATACCGTTTGGTGGGCCATTTGTGATGGTGCCATACGTTGTGGTCTGCGTCGCATCGACGTAGTTTGTGATTACTGCAGATGGAGTATGCAATTCAAACGGGTCATACGTGGTGTCAGACACATCAACTGGAGCAATACCGTCGGGTATTGGTATCACGCAGAGTGACAGAAACAGACAGGTAAATATCAAAATTACAATGATGTCTATCTTTCTCATATCTTTATCGCCTCAAATGATGATCTGTTATCACATGAGAGTATATAAAACATGAACCATAACTGCGGCTCCCAGATCAAATCAGACACAATACACAGAAGTATCACGTCGTGATCGGGGGAGACATCACGGACACCTGATAACACCGCATCTGTCATATGTTCTCCTCCTCTCGCGGGTACAGGTACCTCTCATCCAAGTCTATATAGTGTACATCCTCCTCGACACGCCAAAACAGGAGGCAGAACAGTGACACCACAACAACATGAAACAACAGGATCAGGGCAAATGCCACATTTACAATGTCATGCTGCAGTGTCATCACCACACATACCTGTTATCGTCCTCTCGACCTCATTCTCGTCTGCCATCACGCCCATCCATCTGTCGTTGGTCTGTCCCTCACCCACCTTCTGGAACACAAGGATCGACCTGTCACGACCTATCATCACCTTTCTGATCCGCAACTGCTCCAGATAGGCGTAGAACCTGTTTCCAGTGTACGGTGGTAGTGGTGAGGTGATACAGTTCACCATCCTAAGTTCGGGGTGTCTATACATTATCTCCCAGCAACGGAATGTAAGCGGGTAGAACCTCCCACCCCTTGATAATGTACACATCACCAGTGCAATATGCCCACCGATCCTCAATGCCCTGACTGAGTTGTCAACGATCCTCTTGATGAAGTCGTAAAAGCGCTCCTCATCCCCACCAAACAATCCTGGGACCTTACACTCAAAGTAGGGTGGGTCAAGGTATATCAGATCACAACCGTGTGCCTCCTCAGGAAGACCCTGAAGGAGATCGTTCTTCTTCACCTTCGAGTGGACTGGTGCGATATCATACATCAGCCATCGTCGTCCCATCGACTCACATATCTCTCCGAACTCTCCCATCCCTGCCATCGGATCGATGACGAGGTCCTCAGGCTCCGAGAAGTAATACAGTATATGTTCAACCACAGTCCGATCCACGACACCATGTCGATGAATCGCCGTGTGGTCGCTTGTCTTCTTGGGGAAATACCACAGGTTAAACGCCGAGAACTTGTCAAATGGATATCTGTAGTACTCAGGTCTGTTATCGTCTGATATTGGTGTATCTTCCTCAACACCCAAAAAGTCCCTGACTATGTCGTCCTCACGCCGTAGTATCTGTGAGACGCGCTGTTGCGATAACCCCACTCTCTCAGCTATCTCAGCCTGTGTCATCTCTGGCTGACTTCTGTGCATCTCAAACACAGTCTTATATTTCTTCTTCAGCTCCTGGCCACGGATGTCCTCCACCCAGTTTGACACAGTCTGCTGTGTCACACTGAGAATATCGGCTATCTCAGTCTGTGTCTTACCGCTCATGTACAGCCTCTTAGCTATTGCGATCTTCTCCTCCGGGGAGAGTCCACGCCCGTGCCGAGAGTTCAGTCTGACAGCCTCCTCGAAGACTCTGTCATCCGGGATGTCCACCACCTCGGCAGGTATCTCGGTACGACCCACCTGCCTGTATGCCGCCATACGATGGAAGCCATCGATGAGGACCATGTTCCTGTTCACAACAATGGGGGGTAGCTCATCCACGGACATGACATAACTCACTATCACTGATCTGTCACTCTCAGATCTGGGATAATATTCCTGCCTGAAGACTATATCGTCAATTCTGACCATATCAGTCATCCATATCACCGATGTCTTACAAGCACTACAAATATTTGTAGTACTTGTAAAGATGATGATAAAGACAATACATAAGTGTGACTACGTGTCGTCGTCACTTATATCCTTGTCACTGCGAGGTGGATGCCACTAAATAGGTCATCCACATCACTACAACCCACCACCCTGACTATCTTGCCTGTGAAGGTGGAGAGGATGTCGTTGTTCTTCACCTCACTGTTGTCCACCCTTGGATCAATCTGGTTGCAGGCATAGTTGTCCAACCAGATAAATCTCTTTACGTGTGACACCTTCAGCATGTGTGGGAACAGCCACACGGCGTCCCAGTCGCCGAGGTGTAACACGACCTCTACCATCCTGTCTCTGAGGAGGTCCTGCCAGAACTGCACGGTCTCCTTGTCGTGGGTCTCCATCAGGGAATCATGCTCGTCGATAGGAATGCTCTTCCCGTTTAACTCAACCGCGATGGGATAGCCGTTTGAGTGTACAACAACTATCACATCCGCACCTGGAACGCCCAGGCGTGATGCGGCAGCAGCAACAGGAAGACTTTTATCCGTGAATCCAGCGCAGGAACCTGAGACATCCACCATTACGAGGATGGTTGGGCGGATGTCCTCCTGCTTTCTTGCAAGACTCATTGGGCGAAGAGTGTAAAGACTCTTCGCTACCTCCACAACATCAATACGAGGTCCATCGTCAGTCACGTCACTGACGAGGGTTTCAAAAATAGAACGCATACGACGGATGTGAGTAAGTATGGGAGTATACTTCTCCATCATATCGTACACGCCACCAAACAACATTCTTGGTATTCTGGATGTATGTGTTTGGCGAATCTGGCGGAGAGCCTTCTTCGCTCCCTTCGGAGGTACCGGCGCTGGCTCTCCAGTGTCTGCGCCGCTGCGTTCCTTCTCCTGGTCGCCCAGGAGCTCGTTCTGGGTGACTTCACAGTACAGCTCAAGCTGAGACTCATATATCACCTCAGTGGGGGTCGCAGTCCCCTGCTCAGGATGCTGGGGCTGGTCAACATCCTGAGTTTTATTGTCAGCCATACCGGCGGGCACAACACCAAAACTACCAGCCATATCTGTGTTGGTGTCTACCCCACCGGGCCCTTCACCATTTTCCGCACTCCCCGACGTGTTGCCCGTCTCGGGGCCGTGTTTTACCGTACTCATGGCGTGGTCGGGTCCGCCACTGGATGACTGGGCGTCATCCACTCCTGCCTCATCCAAATTGGATTGAGGTTCAGGGGTACGCCCAATTGGCGCACACTCACCGCTCATGCCATCACCACCATGAAACGGTGAGTTTTCATCCGGATTTTCCCCCTGCGGTCTGACCTCATCTGTGCCCTTTGGTGAAGAGCGGTCAGACACCGTTGAGATACTGAGCTGACTTATCAATGTATTAAACCCATACCTTGCACCAATACGTGCCAACATGGCACGACCCTCCTTATTCCATGGCACAGGTATGCCTACAAGAACAACATAGAGAGTGTATTTACCTTCGTCTATGCTCCATGTTGTCTGACCCCCACTCCTCTGTATGAGGAGTTCAGCGTCATTACGTGAGATTTGCCACCTCTCTGTGGCATAATATCGAGTCTCACGTCTCATCAACCGTTGAAGATCTTTAATCCTCAATGGTTTAAAAGACATTTATTTTCCCCCTCTCTTCATCTCGCCCCAGAGAATAGATGCATAGTCACCTATGCTCTCTAGGGCATCTCTGTCCTCCTCCTCCTTTATTAACCATCCATCAATTAGGGTGGTTATATCTGATACGCTCTTTGCAAGCGTTAGATCAATCAGGAGATTCTTGATCTCCTGAACTGAAGGAGAAGTAGAACCATTCTGTCTTATGATATTTGCAAATGCCACTACGGTCTTTATGACATTTGCTGGCGCTCCTGTCATTTTTCGGAGGAGGTCACGTTCAGCCTCCTCAGGGAGGTACGACATCCTAAGACGAAACATTCGTCTCAGAGTCGCCTCCATTAAGGAGCGTGAACCATTTGTTGTTAAGATTACATATAAATTATTAACATCTGCTTGATATACTTCTCCTTTCGGGCCGTGTACCCGACCCGTTTGAAGAAAGTCAAGGAGCAAGGCCTCGACTTTTTGAGGTGCCTTATCTATCTCATCAATGATGAGAACGATAGGCCCCCTTAAAGATAATTGTACAGCACGGAGTAATACTCCTGGTTTATATACATCGTCAGGGTTGTCTATACCCACGACAACCCTGCCTATATCGACTGAGAGGAACAACTCCTCTTCAGTCGACCAATTGTGGCACAGGTAGTATAATACCTGTGCACTAATTCCTTGAGCAAAAGACTGACCCAGGAATGTTTTCCCCACTCCTGGTGGGCCCTCTATTAACAGGGCCCGAACACCACCATGTCGATTGAGCATTGACCGTATTGCTAAAATATCAGAGGGTCGGGGTACATATCCTGGGAGTCTTACGTCCACTCGAATCACCTACGTATCACTGGTACAAACATAGATATAAATGTATTTGACGGGCATAAGACGTCAGAGACAGGGGAGAGAGGTGGGGACGACCAGGTACGCCCTGGTCGCACCGAGAAGAACTAGACTACATGAAGACGTTCATCGCCCTGCCAAGTCCCCATCTCTCTCTTGCCCACCGAGCCGCCAGCGACCTGTGGTGGAGAGGGACAAACTCAGAGCTCTCAGAGCTCTGAGAGTTGTATGGGGCAATAAATGTGACACGCATAAACCGCAGGGCGTGTACGTCGGACAGTATCTGCCACTCCGTCCTCACACCATAGTATGTACCACGGTTTGGCGAGTATTCCCGCCACGTGAGGACGAAGAGTACTCTGGCCTCATCGTCAGACCAGACAGCGGTGCCCTGGGGTGTGTCTCCGAGTCTCGGATGGCTCATCCCATCATCCCTCTATCGATTGGCGGATGAACAATGTATTGCCCATCCTGGAAGGTCGCAATGACGATGTTAAAGTGCTGCATTCCCACCATCTGCCCTAACGGAAAGATAATACCGTGTGGTCCAGAGATGACTACAACCAAACGTCGCTTTCCGCCGTACTTCACATTGGCAGATCGTATTGCCTGATAACATTCTGCCGCAATCTTATTGAAGTTGGATGAGTCAATCCTTCCGAGATATGAGACTGAGAAGTCTATAGGCCCGAGTTGGACCTCGATATCATCTCGAATAGGACGCCCAAGTTCTAGGGCGATGATGACGTCGTTGTCATCCACAGTGATATCACCAGCCTTCACAGTCTTTCTCTTTGCTCTCACATACTCGTGAAGCTTTGAGAGACCGTACTTGAGTATGGTACTTAGTACGGTGACCTCAACACTCATGCTATATCACCTCCGGTGTTGAGCTCGTACCACTCAACTAAATTGAGTGCGTCGAGTATCTTCATATACTCGACAACAGTGTCGACAAACTGAGTGGCAAGATGCTCGTGACCGGTAGACTTCAGTTCCTCATACACCTGGGCGACTGTGCGCCCAAGTATTGGTACACCAACGTTCAGAATCTTCTTCCGGACGTCACGTCTCAGACATGTGAGACGAATATCGGTAAGGACAAGCCTCATGGCCCGTTCAGATATATTGTCATATTTACACATCTTTATCACCATTTCTTGTTTCTCCCAGGAGTCATGAGTGACTCCTAGTGTGAGTGATAGGTAGAACAAGTCTGCCTGTCATGTCATGTCACAGTCTAGCCTTCTCTATGGTCTGCATGAGATGAACATAGTCCTTAGAAGTGGTATATGTCATTACTACGTCCACTCCACATCAAAGACCGCATGGATCATATCATGGATGTGACTGAGTGGTATCCCCTGAGAACACACATCACGCTTACCCCACTCCCATGTGAAGTGGGAACACTCTGTACACACTCCACTCTTATGAGTACAGAGGGTACATCTGAAGTGCGTGAATATGTTCAACCTCATTCCTGGAGTATACACCGCTGCTGTATCAGCGATAAACTTGTCGATGTCACCGACGAGCTGCGGGTACTCCGACATTATCTCATGTACTCTCTTCTCAATATATGGTGTCACTGTGACACCACGTCTGATTTTAGGTCCCTTAGGTCTGGTGTTATATCTCTTGTCTCTCACTACATCACCCCGCATATTAATACAATATACTAATATAAATCCTCTCGTCAGTCGTCTGACGAGAAAAAGACGGCAGACCACACTGCTGAGGTCTGTCAGATGTATACTACTTGATGTCCAGGTCGATCTCTAACGCCCGCAGGTTGTTTACAGATATCTATACAAAGCATCAGACAAGATCCGGACGACCCATTGCATGTAGATCACTGATTATGTCCTTGCCGGTCCTGCCTGTCACGTGCATATCCCCTCTTCTTTCTTCTCTGACCACGAGCCATAGAGATCACAGTCTTATCGGCCTTTGATGGGTTGTAGACACACATTATCAGGTTGTCACTACTGTACCCCTTTAGGCTGCTTAGTATGGTGTCCCGAAGCTCCTTGTCGCTCTGGTGGAACGACTTGGAGCTCGGGTCTAGGATATATCCGCTCTATGCCAAGATGAGTATCACGTCATCTGGCATCTTCTTTGCATCCTTTTCGATCTCAGTCCTCTTCTTGTCATGTTGTATCATCTATGCTCTGCTGATGTGGATGTACTTGCCCCACTGATCTGAACCCCAGTCACTAATAGCACAGGAGATACCCTCGTAGTCACTGATGTCCTCACCACACTTCTTCAGAAGTGTGAGTATGTCATTGGAGCGGAATGCCTCCTCAAAGGTCATCCCCTTTGGAAGTCGGACAGTGACGACAACACCACGCAGTAGTGCCTCACGTTTTTTACTGATCTTCGTACTACGCTTACGTGGAGTTGTCACATATCGTTTGTCCTTGTTTTTTCTTGTTCTTGTCATGATATATATCACCTCAATATCTTTCTTATCAACGTCGTCCTCACTGTTGTGAGAACAAACAACACGACAATGATGACGACGATGACCATGATCAACGCACTAAACACCGCTGACTGGTTCTGAGCCAACCAGTCTGTGAACGCAATAAACGGTGCGGCTAGTGCACTAAAGAACACACCAACAGGGTCTGACCCCTGCTCTTGTTGTGTCTGAGTGGTCATTGTGGGCTGTTGACCAGACTCAAGCACAAATCCCTCAGACGTCAGAACATCAACACGTATCTTAAAGTGAACACCTACGTCGAGTGGTGTGATTGAACCAAACAGCGGCCAATCGTATCCACCGAGAAGTTCACAATATGTCTCAATCAGTACCTTGTCAGGAACATCCAGAATTTGATTGTAGTCCTCTTTGAACATTGAGGGCTGAGGTTGTCCTGAGAGGAGATACATGTTGAGTGGTGCGCCGGTCTGAGGATAACTACTGATTGTGTACGCATCTGGAGCTTGACCACTCACAAAGTAGGGCTCAGACTTGTACATAGTCGACGACATGATACCAGCCCATCCACTCTGAAACACGTACTTGTCCTCACCATCTTGAACTGATGTGGTACTGACTCTCCACTTTGAGAGATCAAACAGGATCCTAACATTGACTCTTGCCACAGTGCCCTTTCCAGCATCGTTTAATCCGTTAGGTCTTGCCTCGATATATGACAAACCACCCGCCTCATAGATATCGGCATCAGTGCTCACATCGAGATCGTACATATACACGTGATGATGCCACTTGATTATCTTGTCATTCTTTCCGTCACCGTCTGTGTCATATGACTTTGTGATTGTTCTGAAGGGTGTGTCTGTTGTGTCACGTGCCCACTCTGTACCAGTATAGGTGACATGATACGGGTTACTGACTGTGACTATTATGTCAGGTGTTCCAGAGAAGTCAGGAACAAGAGCAACTGTGCCACCTATACCACCATACACGAACTCGCTAGTGTCAAGATGGACGCGCTTCGCACCCCACTCGTCAACAATGGGTGGGAGACTTGTGGACGTGTAGGTCTCTTCGTTCACACCGACACTATAAATGGTCGTGTTGATCTCCCAACCGCCACCGTATATACTACCGAGCAACAGAGAGGCGGACATGAATATTGCTAAGACAACTGTGCATGCCAAGAACACCTGGAATGTCCTGAGAGTCATGATACTTTTCTTCTTCACCTCTGAGCACCTCCACTACTATCAACACTGCCCCCTCGTCTTCTCGAACTTGAGGCATACACAAGGATCGGGATGGCAATGATGACAGGGATGATGATGACGTACCAGTACTGTGCAAATAATGACCATGACAGATCAAACGTGGCTATGGTGTTGTTGAGAGTGTGAGCCAGGATCGGGACACCGATGTCATTAGTCATCTCATATGAGAGTCCTAGCACAATACCACCGACAAACAAGACGAACAGCACCCTGTAGTCCTGACCATAGGCAAAGTAATGAAACAGAGCGAATACTAACGATGCAGGAACAACACCCATTATGACTGTGAGTGGAAGGTCCTTTGTCCTCTCATTTGAGAAGAACCCGACAAGTGATGACTGCAGAAATCCGCGGAAGAACAGTTCCTCAGCGACGCCCGCCATCAGGGCGAGGAGGACACTGTCTGTAACCGATGCGTGGATGAAGACGTTGTGCGGTATCGCAGCGGAGAGGAGGAGTTGGAGCATGACTATTATCGCACCGACCGTCAGCCCGGTCACGAGGACAGTGTACTGTCCTGTGAGACTGAAGTCGACCCGCATCCCGCCCAACACCGAGTAGACCGCACCGATGCTGAGCATCGACATCCATCCCAACCATCGGGTGTCATCGCCGACTGATCCGAGAAAGAAGAACACAGCGGTACACACGGCCAGGAGGCTCAGACCGACACCCCAGAATCCCATTCTCCGCTGGGTCTGTTGGGGTTGACGTGACGACTGTGGGGGTGTCCACATGCTCATCTTCTTCGTCTCCTTGTCACACTACTTAGGATCCTGACACCAAGAAGCTCCGTTACCGGTAACGCAATAATGACAGCGGCAACAGATACAAGTATGAGTGACACAGATATACCGGTTGTACCAGACACGCCAAAGCAGGAGGCGGTGTACATGTTCAGTGTTGTACCGGGAGTGTTCCCGAGAGTGATGCCGAAAGTCGATGTCCACGGCGACTGGGCTATGGGTGTTGAGTCAGAGTTCACGGATATGTCAATATACGATCTCATGTACAGTCTGACTATGGCGTTCTCTGGAAGTTCAGTCTGTCCTGAGTCTGACCATATGTGCCACCAGAACTTTGTGAACCAAACATCAATGTCTGTGGCATATGAGGGTGGTATAATACATGGATCCGAACTGTGGCTCAGGAGGTAGATGTCGCCAACGTGTAACATGTTCCCGATGTTGGTGTTAAATGTCTTCATCACGTCAGCCCCGTACTGGTACTCAGAGTAACCGTAGTCTGCAGCATATCTACCTGTGTAGTAGTGGTACACAGTGGTTGGGGGCGGTTCTGGTGTAGGATCATTCACATTGTACTGAAAGTCATAGTATGCTGTTGCACCATTGTAGTCAGCAAGAATGCCGACACTGACTACAGAGCCGTCAGGTTGGGCAGGGACTGTGAAAGTGCCTGTTGTCCCCGTGATAGACATACTCAACCACCCTGAGGATGTAGTCTGTGATGCATATCGGTACTGTGCCGTGAGTACACCAGTACCAAGTGGTGAGTCATCACCATGAGATATCTGGATATTACTGTCCAACCAATCACCGTATGCAAACTTCACAGTCACCGTGACTGGTTGTGAAGAGGTGGGAGTAGTGGGTGAGTGAGTCACACTATACACTGCACACCATGATCCGCCGGGTGTCGTGGTTGGAGGCAGAAGCTCAAAGGAGAATAGTGAGAAGGGTAGGTCGAACTTATCATGACTCGGTCCACCCTGTTGGAGCTCGTAGGCAGTCCAGTCCTGGAGTCTGATATGAGAGGTGACTGTGACTGATTGGACATCATCGGGCATCACAAATGATGTGTAGACTCTCAGCTTTATGTTTGTGAGTTGGATATCACCTGAGTAGACACCACCAGGGAGAAGGTGTAACTCACGCATGTCTGAGATCAACACGTCTGAGCCAGTCGTTGTGACACCGTAAAATGCACCATAGATAGCAGACTGACCAGGTGCGGTGTTATCTGTACCGGGTTCCCGATTCTGCTGAAGTGGGGGAGTCAGAAACAATGACGAGATGATGATTGATGATATAATGATGACTATGATGATAGTTAGGAGTGAGAATATCTTGATGGGTTGTGTATGTATGTGACGCATGTTCTGCACCTCATGGATGAAATGTTGCTCTGCACGCCAGCCGTGTGAGGCTGACGTGGCAGAGTCAAGGGTGTGGCATCTATGCCACGATGTCTATGTCACTTATTGTCGCATCTGCGGAACCATAATTGCAGGCATTGAAGTAGTCTGTTCTCACGTAGTCGAAAAAGTAGACGTCAAAGTCACCTGCACCAAGAATAGATATAGTGACGGTGTAGGTGAAGTAACCATCTGCTGTGGTGTCCTGATCGTTAAATAACGGGGAGAACATGAAGTAGTAGTAGAACTTGCCTGCGGACTCTCGCATCTGGACAACGCTAAGATCAAATATCAGGTCAGTGTCTATGTTGTCCACAGCAATCACACAGAACGGACCAGTGTAGCTATAGCCAGTACCCCAGTCTGTATAGGGTTCCTGACCAAATCCCTCACTGTTGCCTGTGATTGTGAGGCGAAGAGTCATTGTGAGAGTCGTACCCTTTAGTGTGTAGTTGTAGTCCGTAGCTGTTGCCAGAGATGCTCCTGTCTGATCATTTGCTGTTGCTGACGCTGAGGTGTAGACATCCCAGACATAGATTGTGTCTACACTCACGGTTGTTGTGTACTGCCCCATGTCGGGAATAGTACGTTCAACATAGTTCACATAGCAACCTGTGGCGTGGGTCTGGATACCTATCTCTGTGTCGGTCCAGTAGGTACGTTTTGTTGTACCTGCGCCGGAGCTCAAGGACACAACTTCAACCTCTGATCCCTCTGAGCCAACACCACCTGAGCCAACGTCAACAGTACCGTCCTTGTCTGCGTCATACCACACGTAGACAGAGCCAGTACAGGTTGTGAGGGAGTCCTGTTCCGCAACATTGATGGTGACATAGACACGATGCGCTGTGTTCGGTACCTCTGGGGGTCGTTCCCAGCTTGGATCGACTGTGCCTGCGAATATGTCCTGAAGTCCTGGGATCAGAGAACCAGGTATCAGTGATGCAATCTGCCAGGCACCAACACCGACCAGAAGTATGACACAGAACAGTGTCCAACCTTGTAGTCGTACTTTCATATTCTCTACTCTCCTCACCCCGTAATGGGGTGATATGTTATGGATAGACTGTGTGGCTGTCAAATATAAACAGGACGACAATGAGGCAAAAATAAGTGTTATGGTAACGTATTTTCTTTATTCCGTTA
>FWPU01007446.1_pt1 | contig 20168 bp, 19 predicted proteins | sample 2228361 | NCBI WGS metagenome assembly FWPU01 (sample SAMEA103939777, study PRJEB20133) | metagenome
GAGATTCGCGTCCTCGAGGATGACGATGGCGTTCTTACCTCCCATTTCGAGGGCGACGGGCTTACCCAGCTCGGCGCAGCGTACGCTCAAGTGCCTGCCCGCAGCGTTCGACCCGGTGAACGACACCAGGCGCACGCGTGGGTCCTCGATGAGCGGCTCGCCGACATCGCCCCCTTCACCGAAGACGAGATTCACGACGCCCGGCGGGACACCGGCGTCCTCGAGGGTCTTGACGAGGTTCCACGCGCTCTTTGGGGCGTATCGGGACGGCTTGAACACGACGGTGTTGCCGGTGATCAGCGCAGGCATGATCTTCCAGGCCGGAATCGCCATGGGAAAGTTCCACGGGGTAATGAGCCCGCAGACGCCGAACGGCTGTCGGACCGACATCGCCCACTTGTGGGGCAGCTCCGACGGCACGGTCTGACCGAACTGGCGCCGTCCCTCCGCCGCCATGTAGTAGGTCATGTCGATGGCTTCCTGGACGTCGCCTCGTGCCTCCTTGAGGACCTTCCCCATCTCTTGCGTGAGCTCTCGGGCATATTGCTCCTTCCGCTCGACGAGCAGCTCGCCTGCGCGAAAGAGGATCTCGCCGCGGCGCGGAGCCGGCAGCGCTCGCCAGCGCTCCGCCGCTTCGGCCGCGGCGCTGACGGCGTCGGCCACGTCTTCGGGGCCGGACTTGGGGAAGACACCGATGGGTTCGCCTGTGGCGGGATTCTCCCTCACGAATGTGGCGCCGGATCGGGCGGGGACCCACCTGCCTCCGATGTAGTTCAGGTAGGGTTGGGACATACAGCACCTCCTGCGTGACGACGGGTCACGCAGGTCCATCGTAACACTGTCCGGCAGCGATCAGACGACGGGGAAGCGCACGCTCACGCGGCCCTCGAGGTCGAGCGCGACACGCCCAGCGCCGAGCGTTTCGCCCGGCGCGCCCTCGATCCGTCCCTCCCCCACGACCGGCGCTCGCACCACCACCTCGACCCGCCCGCGGCCCTCGAGGTCGACGTGGACCGCGTCGTCGCTCAGGCGTCGCGCCGATGCCCGCACCCGCACGCCCTCGCCCTCGACCTGCGCCTCGGCTTCGCGCCCGCACCAGACGTGGAGCTCGAGCGGCTGCCAAGGCTTCTGACCCGTGTGGGCCATCTCGGGGCCGAACGCGATGATGGTGTCGTCGCGCACATAGACGGGCATGATATCGAGAGGCACCGTCATGTCCAGCCAACGTCCACCGTCGACGCGCTCGTTCGTCCAGAAGTCGTACCAGACCTGGCCGGCAGGCAGGTAGACGCGAACGCGCCCCTCGGGATTCAGCACGGGCGCCACCAGCAGCGACGGCCCGAACAGGTACTGCGTCTCGATGGACGCCGCAGCGGGATCGTCCGGGAACGCCAGGTGCATCGACCTGACCACGGGCAGCGCCGTCTCGGTGGATTCTCGCGCCGCAGCCCAGATGTACGGCAGAAGCCTGTACCGCAACCTTGCATAGCGCCGCACGATCTCGACGGCGTCGTCGCCGTACCACCAAGGCTCTCGCCCACGCACGCCATGGAACCGGCTGTGCGACGAGAACAGGCCGAACTGGGCCCACCGGATATAGAGATCGGGCTCGGGCGGGCCAGCCGGTTCATGTCCCTCGGGCGTGGCCCGAAAGAAGCCACCGATGTCGTGGCACCAGAACGGGATGCCGCTGTCGGACAGCGAGAGCCCCGCCCGGAGCGCTCCCGCCATCCCATCCCAGGTCGTCTGGGCGTCGCCCGTCCAGTTGAGGGGGTAGCGTTGGCTTCCCGCGTACCCGGAGCGACCGAACACGATCGCTTCACCGCGCTCCTCGTGGATGACTTCCCAGACCGCGCGGTTGTAGAGGAGAGGATACGCGTTGTGCCACTGGCGACCAGTCCGGCCGTCAGCCATGCGGGCATCGGGTGGCAGGCCCTCACCGTAGTCGCTCTTGAACGTCGCCACGCCCATCCGCAGGTAGGGCCGGTGCTGGGCCTGCCACCACCGCGCCGCGTCCGGGTTCGTGAAGTCGACGACCACGGCCTCGTGTTCGTTCTCCTGCGCCGGCGCCGGTGAACCGTCGGAGCCGAGCGCGAAGTAGCCGCGCTCCACCCCCTCGCGGTAGAGAGCCGAATCGGTCCAGACGTACGGGTTCTCCCACAGGGAGAGGCGAAAGCCGCGGTCGGCGAGCCAGTCGACGAACGCCTGCGGATCCCCGAAGGCCTCGTCGTCCCAGACGAAGTCACAACCGTCCCGCACATGGTGCTTGCGTGACTTCAGCCACCGGGGGTCCGCGTGCAGGACATCGCACGGGATTCCCAGCTCTCGGAGCCGCTCGGCGACGCCCTTCATTTGGTCCGCGTCTCGATACATGCAACGGGACATCCACACGCCGAACGACCACAACGGGGGAAGCGGCGCCTTGCCCGTGAGATCCCAGTACCGCCGCAAAATATCCCCCGGCGCCGGACCCAGGATGATGAACTCGTCCAGATAGGGGTCCTCGACACGCACGGACGCCGTCGCCGTCGACGGGGCGCCCAGCTCGAACACCATCGGGCTCGTGTGGTTCACGAACACCCCGTAGCCTGCGCTGCTCCAGAAAAACGGGATGACCATGTAGCTCATGTCGCTGGTGTTCGTCACGTGCGTATCGCGGATCCACAGGACGTGGCGCGTCCCGCGCTTGTCCAGTGGGCCGTAGCGTTCGCCCAGGCCGTAGAGACGCTCGTCCGGGCGAAGCGCGATCGACTCGTGGAAGCGCACATCGCCATCGTGGAGCGACCGCGAGTAGCCGAGAGGGAACGCGACATAGCCGCCCGAGCTGTAGTCATCGATCCGTTGACTCCACACGTCCCGTCCCACATCGTCTTCGACCCGGACCTTCCAGGGCCGACGTTCGATGATGGCGTTGAGTGAGCCTGAGGCTACACGCACCGCTTCTCCGTCATCGGAGACGCGCACCCGCGGCGGGGGCGCGTCGAGCACGAGCATGGGTGTGGCCGCGGGCGGAAGTGTCCCCTGCCAGCACTGCAGCCGCACGACGCCGGACGTGGCGAAGGTCACGCGCACGGTGAGGCGCTCGCCCTCGTAGGTCGCAACGAAGCACTCCACGCCGCCGCGCACCTCGCGCCACTCCAACAGCTCGATGACGTAATCGTAGTCGCGCTCGGGGTCAGCGAAGATCGGGACATAGTCGCGGGCCATTTCGGCCAGCGGATGCGTGATGCGCACCATCACAGCCTTCCAAGAGGGACGACGGTCCGGTTGAGGGTGAACCTACCACATGGCCGGGGGTGGTTCAATCGGCGCCGGACTCATTCGCTCCCGCCGGACACGGGAACGAAGGCGCCATCTCGCACCTCGTAGAACGCCAGGCCGAGCGCCGACGGGTCGCTGCCCTCACGGTCGCCCGAGGGACTGAAGTGCAGGGGGCCGCTCAGCCCTTCGAAGGAAAGCGAGAGGAGCGCCGCCCGGAGGTCGGCATTCGCAATGGTGACCGCGCCGTCCGCTGCGTGGCGCGCCGATCGTTCCGCCGCCTGCAAAAGGGCCGTGGCGGCGTCGTAGGCGTGCGCCGTGAAGGGCGACGTCGGCGGACGTCCGAAGCGCGCTTCGAACCGGCGGACGAACTCGGCGGGAAGCGGAGGTGCGCCCAGTGCCACCGTCCCCGCGGCCGCTGCACCTGCAGCGGCGAGATACGCCTCCGCGTCGAGGAGGGCGTCGGGCCCGAGGATCGGGCCCTGGTAGCCCGCGTCGCGAAGCGCTCTCGCCAGCGCCGCGCCCCCGGGTGCGAGCCCCGCGTACACCACGACGTCGGGATTCGACTTCGACGCTCGCTGCGCCACCGTCGCGTCGGCCCGACCGTGGCCGGCGATCTGACCCCCGAGCGCCGTGAACGCGGTGGCGAATCCGTAGGCCACCACCTGGCCGTATTCCGTCCCGTCGTCGACGACGAACGCCTGACGCGCGGCCGCCGTCTGGAAGGCGTATCCCGCGAGCAGCGCGCCCTGCTGGTCATCTCGCCAGGCCGTACGGAAGAACGTCTGGAGTGCGGTCTCGGCCAAGCGCACGCGCGTCGCCGAAGGCGAGACATGCACCCGGCTCACGTATTCGTAGATAGGTCCAGCGACGAACTCCCCGTTGTTACAGGCGGGGCCCACCACTGCGAAGACCGCCGGATTCTGTGCGAAGCGCGCCGCCACCGCTGCGGGCCGCTCGGGGTCGTCGCAGGCGTCGTCCCTCGCGTCGACCGCTACCGCCACGCCCGCGACGCGGCCGCCAGCGTCCTCGACCGCGAGGCGCACGGCGTCGCGCAGGTCCGCACCCCACGCCGTGTCGCCCACGAGCGGCGCGGACACGCCGAGCACGAGTCGCTCACCGGGGAAGGCGCGCACTTCGCCCTGCAGAGGCGCAGCCGCTGTAGGCGCTGGCGACGGTGTCGCCTCTGGCGTCGGCGACGCCCGCTCGGAATCGCCCCCGCAGGCGAGGACCGTCAGCGCGGCCCCCGCGGTGACGCTCACCAAGAAGCACCGCATCGCGCGGAAGCATACGCGAGCGGCTGGCCCCGGGCAACGCGCGCGGTTTGCGTGCTGGCTGGCATGCCTGTCACACTCCGAACGTGACCACCCTCGCCACCGTCTTCGCGACGACGTTCGCTGTGAGCCTCACCGGCGCCCTGTCGCCCGGCCCCGTGTTCGCGCTCACCGCGCGGGAGGCCATCCGGCGCGGCTTCTGGGCAGGGCCAGCCATCGCCGCCGGCCACGGGGCGCTCGAACTCGCGGTCGTGATCGCGCTCGCCGCCGGCCTGCGCGCCGTCGTCGACGACGACGCGTTCGTCGCGCCGATCGCGCTCTTCGGCGGCGTGGTGCTCCTCTGGATGGGCTTCGAGCTGCTGCGGTCGGCTCCGAGCGCACGGCTCGAGCTCTCTCGCGAGGCAGTGGGCTCGACCACTGAGCCCGCGGGATGGAGCCGCTCGGTCGTGGCCGCGGTCACCGGGCGCGATGCGCCGCCCGCGCTCGAGACGCGCTCACTCCTGCTGACCATGGCCGCCGCGGGCGTCGTCGTCAGCCTGAGCAACCCGTATTGGAGCCTCTGGTGGGCCAGCATCGGGGCCGACTATCTGCGACGGGCGCTCGACGCTGGGACGGCCGGGGTTCCGGTGTTCTACGTCGCGCACGTGCTGTCGGACTTCCTGTGGCTCACCTTCGTCGCCTTCATCCTCGCGACGGGACGCCGATTGGTCACCGTGGGCCTGTACCGCGCGCTGATTGCTGCGTTCGGCGTGCTGCTCCTGGGATTGGGCGTGTGGTCGCTGGTCACCGGCATCGGAGCGTTGGCGTAACCATGCCCATCGAGAAGGCGTTCGCGATTCACGGAGAGCCCGCGGCCATCTGGGACGCGCTCTGGTCCGACCTGCGTCGGGGCGAGCCAGGGACGTTCGAGGTGGAGCGCTCGCAGCGTCCCCACTCGCTCATCGTGCGCGTCGACATGGGCGGCGGCGTGCCCGCGCGGATCACCTACCGCATCGAGCGCAAGGAGGACTACACGGAGGTCTCCGCCACGCTGGAGCCGTTGGGACTGCGGTACAACCTCTACCAGTTCCTCACCTTCGGACGTGTCCGCCTGAACTACGAGATGCTGCTGGTGCAGGGGCTCTCGAACCTGAAGCACACCATCGAGGGAAAGCCGCTCCTCGGGCCCGCCGAGGAGAACGCCTAGCCCGCCCGCGCGCCGGCGATGCGCTCGCGGGCCTTCCGCAGGATGTCCCGCTCGCCCTCGAACGAGAGCGTCCGTAGGGCCTCGTCGATGGGAAACCAGCGAGCGTCGTCGACCTCGTGGTCGTGTCGTTCGGTCGACCCCGACACGTACCGCATCAGAAAGAAGTCCACTTCCTTGTGCACGCGGACGCGCTCGCCGGAGCTTTGGTAGTCGGGTCGAACGTACCAGTACTCGATGCGCCCGAGGAACTCCTCGATCTCACCCTCGAGCCCGGTTTCTTCCCGGACTTCCCGGACCGCGGTGTCCTGAGGGGGCTCGCCATCCTCGACCAGGCCTTTGGGGAGCTGCCAGTGCCGAAAGCCCTCGGTGGCGATGAGGCAGACGTCGGGCTCGCTTTCCGGCGCATCGGCGCGGCGCCGGTAGACGACTCCCCCGGCCGAATACTCCCGAACGGTCCTCATGCGTCGCTGGAGGACGGAGTATCGGGCTCCGGCTGCTTGTCGGGCGAGCGCGCCGTCTGGTCGCCGTCCTTCTTTTCCTCTTCGGCCTCGCCCTCTTCCTTACCCTCGGGGCGCGCTTGCTCGCGCGCCTTCCGCGCCAGCTCCTCGAGGCGATCCACGATGCGGCGGTTCAACGTCCCTTCGGGATAGACGCCGTCGGGCCCCGGCTCGCCCATGGGCATACCCGTGAGGATCTCCATGCCCTCTTCGACGGTCGACACGCCCCACACGTTGAACCGACCCTCCCGGACGGCCTCCACGACCTCGGGCTTCAGCATCAGGTGCTTGACGTTGTCGCGCGGGAGGATCACGCCCTCCTCGCCGGTGAGCCCTCTCGCCTTGCACACGGCGTAGAACCCTTCGACCTTCTCCGCGACGCCGCCCACGGCCTGGACCTGTCCGAGCTGGTTCACGGAGCCGGTCACAGCCAGCCCTTGCTTGATCGGTACGCCCGACAGCGCCGAGAGCAAGGCGTACAGTTCGGCGGCGGAAGCGCTGTCGCCTTCGACCTCGTCGTACACCTGCTCGAACCCGATGCTCGCCGAGAACGCCAGCGTCCGGTCGGCGCCGTACTTCCCGTGCAAGTATCCACTGAGAATGGCGAACCCCTTGCTGTGGATCTTGCCGCTCATCTGGATCTCGCGCTCGATGTTCACCAAGGCCCCGCGACCCAACGAGACGCGCGCGGTGATCCGGCTGGGCCGTCCGAAGCGGTAGTCGCCGAGGTCGTAGACCGAGATGCCGTTGACCTGCCCTACCTTGGCGCCCGCCGTATCGATGAGGATCGTCCCGTCGTCGATGAGCTCCTGGATGCGCTCCTCGATCAGGTTCGAGCGGTAGACCTTCTGCTCGATCGCCTGCTGGACGTGAGTGCCCATGACGACGTCGCTGCCGGCACGCGCCGCCCAGTAGTCGGCCTCGACCACGAGGTCGGCGATGTCGATGAATCGCGTCGAGAGCTTGTGCTGGTGTTCGACCAGGCGTGACCCGTACTCGATGAGCTCGGCCACTGCGGTCTTGTGGAACGGCCGCAACCCCATTTCGCGCGCCCGGTTCGACACGAAGGCCGCGTACTGCCGCTCGTTCTCAGGGGTGCGGTCCATGTCGAGCCCGAAGTCGGACTTTACTTTGAACAGCTTGCGGAAGTCCTCGTCGACGGCGAACAACAGGTGGTAGATGGTCGGGGTGCCCACCATCACCACCTTGACATCCACCGGGACGGGTTCGGGCGCGAGACTGGCCGAGGGCACGGCGACGAATTGCTCTCCCAGGTTCTCGATGCGCACCTCGCGGCTGCGCAATGTGCGCTTCAGGGCGTCCCAGGCCATGAAGCTGGTCAGCAGGTCGAAGGCCTGCACCACGAGAAACCCTCCGTTCGCCCTGTGCACGGCCCCCGAACGAATCTGCATGTGGTCCGTCACCATCGCCCCGAGCTGGGCACGGTACTCGACGCGGCCGAACAGGTTGTAGTACGTCGGGCTGTTTTCGATGACGACGGGCGCGCCCTTGAGATGCTCGTTGCTGACGATCACGTTCACCTGGTACCGCGCGGTCACCGATTCCGCGGTCGGCCGGCCGAGGGGAAACGGCAGCGCCATCTGTTGCTCCTGGGGACGGAACACTTCCAGGTGCTCGATCATGTCCTCCAGCACGTGGTCGTAGAACGCCTGCACCCGGTCGATGCCGGCGAACTGCTCGCGGGCCTCCTGGACCAGCGGTTCTAGATGATAGCGGGCCACCTGGCGATCGAGCTCCTCGAGCTTGGCCCTGGCTTCCTTCTCGAGCCGACGCCCTTGCAGCACGGTGGCATTGATGTGCGATTCGAGATGCTCACCGACCTCCTGAATGCGCTTGCGCAACTCTTCGGGCAGCTGCTCGAACTCCTCCCGCGTCATGGGCCGGTTGTCGACCAGGGGAACCGCCGCGATACCTACCGGCGTGGCGTTGATGCCGAAGCCCAGCCGCTTCGCTTCGGCTTCGAGCTGCGCGAACAGCTCGTCACGCTGGCGCTGGAACTCCTTGGACAGCTCCTCGCGCTGCTGGTTGTACGCGTCGGACTCGAAGGCGCGGGGGATGGCCCGCTTGCAGTCCTCGACGAGCTTCTGGGTGACCGAGGCGAACTGGCGTCCGCGACCTGCTGGTAGCGTAATGGCTTGGGGGCGCTGGGGATCGTGGAAGTTGTGGACATAGCACAGGTCTGGCGGCACGGGTCGCGACGCGGCCAGCCGCTCGAGGTAGGAGCGTAGCGCGGTGTTCCGCCCCGTGCCCGGATAGCCCGCCACGTACAGGTTGTACCCGGGCGCGGTGACATTCAGAGCGAACTCGATCGCGCGGATCGCTCGGTCCTGCCCTACCGTACCTTCGAGTGGCGCTACCTCTGCAGTGGTTTCGAAGCCCAGGCTGTCAGGATCGCAGTCGCGGCGCAGCTCTTCGGGCCTGAGGCGCAGACTGGCTGGAGCTTCGAGGATGGTCATCTGGGATTCTCCTTCGTGGCGCAACGTTGTCATGCTACTGCATCGGGTGACAGCAGGCACCCCGCGCTCACGCGCGCGCCCAGACGGCGATGGTCATGGCAGCGACGACGCTCCAATGCAGCCCCACAGCGGCGCCGATCGCACCCGTGCGCCAGCGCAACCACGCGAAGATGAGCCCCCCGACGAACAGCCCCGCGAGCGACACGATCACGCCCAGCGCGACGAGCCCCGTCGAGCCGACCACGCCGCTCTCGGCGACCGTCATGCTGGTAATGGCGGTGTGCCACAGCGCGAACACGGCGGCCGTCCAAAGGAAGGCGGCGCGCTGGCCGCCGGCCCGCAGCGCCGCGGCGTACAACACGCCGCGAAAGACCGCTTCTTCGAACAGGGCCGTGCCCAACGGGACGCGCAGCCCGAGCCGGAGCGCCAGCGCGGGACCGGAAAGCGAGGTGATGCCTTCGTTCTCGATGGGCTCGCCGGTGACGAAGGGCGCGAGCGCGATGAACCCGACGGGAATGACGGCGAGGGCCAGCCCGCCAAGGAAGCCCGCCGCGAATCCGCCAGCGAGACGTCGCGGCGCGAGCCCCAGCTCCTCTGCTCCGTAGCCGCGCGCCAGCGCCGCCGCCAACAACAGCGCCAGCATCCCGGCGTTTGCCCACACCCGTACTAGACCAGGACCGTCCCCCGGTCCGATGACGAGCGAGAGGCAGTTGTTATACGCGAGCAGCGCGCCGCCCGCGGCGACAGCGTCCAGGACTGCCGCCCGGGTTCGACCGTCCGCTACCAGCCCCTCTCCGCGAGCAAGGCGCAGAGATCGGCCGTCCGGCACGAGTAACCCCACTCGTTGTCGTACCAAGAGACGACCTTCACCATGTCGCCATCCATGACCATCGTGAGCTCGGCGTCGACGATCGAGCTCGCCGGGTGTCCCTTGAAGTCGATGCTCACCAGCGGACGCTCTTCGACCTCCAGGATTCCCTTCATGCGCTTGGCAGCGGCCGCCTTGAAGGCGTTGTTCACCTCTTCGACCGTCACCTGGCGCTCGACGTCGGCGACGAAATCGACGACGGACACGGTCGACGTCGGGACGCGGAACGCCATGCCGTGGAGCTTCCCCTTGAGCTCCGGGATGACGAGCGTGACCGCCTTGGCCGCGCCGGTGCTCGTCGGGACGATATTGATGGCCGCGGCCCGCGCCCGTCGCAGGTCCGAGTGCACCAGGTCGAGAATGCGCTGGTCGTTGGTGTACGCGTGGACGGTGGACATGAGCCCGCGGCGGATACCGAAGGCGTCGTGCAGCACCTTGACGACCGGCGCGATGCAGTTGGTGGTGCACGACGCGTTGGAGATGACGTGGTGTCGCTGTGGGTCGTACATCTCGTCGTTGACGCCGAGCACCACGGTGAGGTCCTCGTTCTTCGCGGGCGCCGAGATGACGACTTTCTTCACGGTGTCCCGCAGGTGCGCCCGCGCCTTCTCGGCATCCGTGAACACGCCCGTCGATTCCACCACGATCTCGGCGCCCACGTCGCCCCACGGAATCTGCGAGGGGTCACGCTGCTGAAACACCTTCACCGTCGCGCCGTCGACCACGAGATTGCCGTCGCGCACCTCGACCGTCCCCGGGTAACGCCCGTAGTTGGAATCGAAGCGGAACAAGTGGGCGTTGGTCTCGGTGTCGGCGAGGTCATTGATGGCGACGACCTCGATCTTGCCCGCATGGCGCTCGAGGATAGCCTTGAGCACCTGGCGCCCGATGCGCCCGAATCCGTTGATGCCGACCCTGACAGCCATGGGAGTCCTCCTGACATGTGATGTGACGGATGGTCTGGGCACACAGCCCTCATTCTAGGTGGAGGGCATCATCGCCTGAGCTTGACGGCCGTGCCCGATGCCGTGACCATCAGCATCGACCCACCGACCGTCTCGTAGTCGATATCGACGCCGATGACGGCGTCGGCGCCGAGCTCCCTCGCCTGCGCCGCCATCTCCTCCAGAGCGGTATCGCGGGCCTTGCGCAGCTCCTTCTCGTAGCCCGCGGCCCGTCCCCCGATGATGTTGCGCACCTGCGCGCCGATGTCACGGAAGATGTTGGCTCCGAGAAGGGTCTCTCCCGCCACGACGCCGAGATAAGTCTCCACCTGCGCTCCATCCACCGTGTTCGTGGTCGTCACGATCATGGGTGTTCGCCTCCGCTCTGCTGTCTCCGACGACGCCAGTGTACGATCGCCCGCGGGCGCAGGCTACGGGAGATGCGATCGGGATCACAGCGTCCTCGACGCCAGTTCGGTATCCTCTGGGCGTGCGTACGTTCGTCCGTCCATCCCGCGCGGTGGCCGCCTTGGTGGTGAGCGCGGGCGCTGTCGCCGGCGCCGTCTGGTTCAGTCTCAGGGGCGATGACGGCGCAGGCATCGCCACGAGCGGAGCTGTGATCGAACCCGCACGGCTCGCCGAACCCCCGGCAGCGCCAGGCTCGCCTTCCGCCGGCGTACAGGTGGGCTCCCTCGCCCGCGACTTCATCGCCATGTCCCCACAGGGCGAATCGCTTCGTCTGAGCGACCTTCGGGGCAGGCCGGTCATGGTCAACTTCTGGGCGACATGGTGCGTGAGCTGTCTGACGGAGCTGCCGCTCTTGCGGGATCTCCAGGCACGCCTGGGCGGGCCCACGGCCTTCGAAGTCGTGGCCGTGAACACGGGCGAGCGCGTCGACGACGTCCTGCCGTTTCTCGAGCAGCTCGACGCGCCCGCGTTCCGGGTCGTGATGGACCCCTCCGCGACCGTGGCTGATGCATATGGCGTCTACGGCCTGCCGTTGACCGTGTTCATCGACGCGGAAGGCGTGATTCGAGCTCGGTATGCCGGCCAGCTCGACCAGGCGCTCGCCGAGCGGTACGTCGCCGCCGCCATGTCGGGCGCGACCGATGCCGAGACGCCGTTCAAGCTCCGGTTCATCACCCCTGTGGAGAGCCGCGAACACACCCTCTACGCGCGTCGGGCGAGCGACGATACCCTCATCCTGGCATCCAAACGCTTCAGGTGCGACGACACGTATTGCGCTTCGGACGTCATTGGAAATCTCCCGAAGGTGCCCGGCGTCGTGTCCGTGGACGTCAACGCAAGCGTCGATCCTCCCTCTATTAGGTTGTCGTTCGACCCTGGGACGACCACGGCTGAATCCATCGTCGACGCGGTGGCCGCGCTGCTGAGCGAAACGGACGACCCGCTGTACCGTCCCGACGAGCGGCCGCTCGAGATCCGGTGGCAGTGAACGGCCACGAACGCCCCGTTCCGTCGTAAGCTAGGGGTGTCGCCCCAGAAGCGACGGAACGGAGGCTCCCATGACGACCGCAACCCGCATCGAACGAGACTCGATGGGCCCGATGGAGGTGCCCGCCGACGCCTACTACGGCGCGTCCACGCAGCGTGCGGTCCTGAACTTCCCGGTGAGCGGCCTGCGCTTCCAGCGCCGCTTCATTCGCGCCCTCGGGGCCATCAAGCGCGCCGCGGCCCTCGTCAACGCCGACCTCGGGCTGCTCGACGCACGGACCGCCGATGCCATCGCGCGGGCAGCGGCGGAGGTCGAGGAGGGTCGCTTCGACGACCAGTTCGTCGTCGACATCTTTCAGACCGGGTCCGGCACGTCGACCAACATGAACGCCAACGAGGTCATCGCCAACCGCGCCGCAGAGCTCCTAGGCGCCGAGCGCGGCTCGAAGGCCGTCCACCCCAACGACCACGTGAACCTGGGACAGTCGTCCAACGATGTCATCCCGACCGCCATTCATCTCTCCTGCCTGCTGGCCATCCGCGAAGTGCTCGAACCGGCGCTCGAAGAGCTCGCCCTGAGGCTCGAGGAAAAGTCGCGGGCGTTCTGGCACGTGATCAAGACGGGCCGCACCCATCTCCAGGACGCCACGCCCATCCGCCTCGGCCAGGAGTTCCAGGGGTACGCGAGTCAGGCGCGGTATGCGCTCCGGCGACTCGCCCACGCCAAGGAAGAGCTGTCCGAAGTCGCCCTGGGGGGAACCGCCGTCGGGACGGGCGTCAACACCCATCCCGAGTTCGCCCGTCGGGTTTGCGCCCGTCTTTCCGAAGACCTCGGCGTCGCCGTCCGTGAGACGGAACACCATTTCCAAGCGCAATCGACGCTCGACGCCGCGGTCGAGGCGTCCGGCGTCGTCCGAACCATCGCCGTGAGCCTGATGAAGATCGCGAACGATATCCGCTGGCTCGCGTCCGGACCTCGGGCGGGACTCGGCGAGATCACCATTCCGGAGGTTCAGCCCGGCTCGTCCATCATGCCCGGCAAGGTCAACCCGGTCATTCCCGAATCGCTGATTCAGGCCTGCGCGTACGTCATCGGCAACGACACGGCCGTGGTGCAGTCGGGCCAATGGGGCTTCTTCGAACTCAACACGATGATGCCGCTATGCGGATACAGCCTCCTGCAATCGATCGAGGTGCTGAGCGCGGCTGCGCGGAACTTCGCGCGGCAGTGCGTGGCGGGCATCGAGGCGACGTCGCGCGGACCGGAGCTCGTCGAGCGGGGGCTCGCCATCGCGACAGGACTCGCGCCCGTCATCGGCTACGACGCCGCCGCCGAGATCGCGAAGGAGGCGGCGCGCACCGGCCGCACCATCCGCGAGGTGGCCCTCGAACGCTCCGGCCTCACCCCCGAGCAGATCGACCGCGCCCTCGACCCCGCGGCGATGACCGAGCCGCGCATCTGACCCCGAAAGGAGCCGCCATGGACCGCCACATTCCGGTGACCCGCTTGAACCACGCCGTCCTGTACGTTCGAGACCTCGACCGCTCCGTGGCGTTCTACGAGACCGTGTTCGGCTTCGAGGAGATCGCTCGGCGCCCACCGATGGCGTTCCTGCGCGCCGCCGGCTCGTCGAACCATCACGACCTCGGGCTGCTGGCGCTGGGTCCGACAGCCCGCCCGCCGGCGCCGGGAACCGTTGGGTTGTACCACCTCGCGTGGGAGGTGCCCACCATCGAGGACCTGGCCAGCGCTTCGGCCGTGCTCGCCGAGCTGGGCGCGCTCATCGGCGCGAGCGACCACGGCGCGACCAAATCCCTGTACGGACGTGACCCCGACGGCAACGAGTTCGAGATCATGTGGATGGTCCCGCGAGACCAGTGGGGCGACTACGAACATGACGCGGTGGTCGCGCCCCTCGACCTACCCGCCGAATTCGAGCGCTACGGCCATCGCGAGACGCCGCCACGTTGAGGGCGGTCTTCACCGCTGGTGCGGGTGCACTATACTAGGGACCATTCCAGGCGAATGTCGAACGTGGCCGCGTCGGAGGTCCGCCGAATGCCCGACACGAACGGTCAACGCCCGGGGCCCCTCGAAGGGGTCCGCGTGCTCGAGTTCTCGGAGATCATCGCCGCGCCGTTCTGCGGCATGCTGCTCGCGGACATGGGCGCGGACGTGATCAAGGTCGAACCGCCGGGGGGCGAGCCCTGGCGCGGCGCCCAGCCTCTCGGCCTCAAGGAGAGCCGCTGGTTCATTTCGCTCAACCGGGGCAAGCGGGGCGTCACGCTCGACCTCCAGCAGCCCGAAGGGCGCGAGATCGCCTGGAAGCTCGCCGACCGTGCAGACGTCGTCATCGTGAACTATCGCCCCGACGTGTCCGAAAAGCTGGGCATCGACGAAGCGACCCTTCGGTCGCGGAATCCACGGCTCATCTATTGCGACAACACCGCATTCGGACGCCGCGGCCCTTGGGCGCACCGCCCCGGCTATGACATCATCGCCCAGGCAGTGACAGGGCTCATGACCCTCGAGGGCAAGAGCCAGAACGGCGTCCCGCAAGTGAACACGCTTCCGGCCGCCGACTACTCGACCGGCCTCGCCATGGCGTGGGGCATCTGCGCCGCGCTCTACGTCCGCGAGCGGACAGGCGTCGGCCAGCGCGTCGACACGACGCTGCTCGGAAGCGCCCTCGCCGTTCAGACGAGCCGGTTCCTCTCGGTGGAAGCGGTCGACACCGAACCTCGGACAAACGCGCTCAACCGCCTCAGACAGTTGCGAGCCGAGGGCGCGGGTTACGAGGCCCAGCTCGAGGTCATCAAGAACGTCCGCCCCGTGCTAGGCAACATCTACTACCGGTGCTACCAGACCGCCGACGGCTTCATCGCCGTGGGAGCGCTCAGCACACCCCTCCGCCGCAAGGTGCTCGAAGTTCTGGGTATGGACGATCGCAGGCTCGGGAAGCCGCCACCGGACCCGAACGATCCGGAGGAAGTGCGCTACGGCGAGGAGCTAGTGCAGCGCGCCGAGGCCATCGTCCGACAGCGTCCCACCGCGGAATGGCTGGAACGGTTCGACCGCGCCGGCGTTCCGGTCGGGCCCGTGATGTTCACCGAAGAGCTCTTGGAGGACCCGCAGGTGCTCGCGAACGGCCTCGTCGCGCAGGTCGAGCATCCGCTCCTGGGCCCTGTGCGCATGGTCGGTACGCCCATCCAGATGACCGAGACGCCGCTACGGGTGCGCGGTTGCTCGCCGCTCCTCGGCCAGCACAACGAGGAGATTCTGGCAGAACTGGGCTACTCGCCCGAAGCGATCGCTGCCCTGCGGGCCCGCGGCGTGATCAACGGAGGCATCGAGGACGGCGACGCCCTCGTTTGAATCGAAGCTACGCGAGCTCCTGGGGTGAGCGGATGCGCGGCCAGGGCCGCCCCGGCCGCGCCTTTTCGGCGAGGATGATGGCCGCGATGCGGCTGACCGTCTGGTCGAGCTTGCCCTCTTCGTTGACGACGGCGTAGTCGTATCCGGCCAGGCTCCCCATCTCCCGCGCCGCCTCCGCGAGGCGGCGTTGGATGTCCGCCTCCGTGTCGCCGCCACGCGCACGAATGCGGTCCTCCAGCTCCTCCATGGTGCCCGGCAGGATGAAGATGAGAATGGCTTCGGGAATCAGGCGTTTGATGGTCGCGGCGCCCTGAGGGTCCACGCGCAGGAGCACGTCCTTTCCCTCGGCCAGCGCGCGCTCCACCTGGTCGCGAGGCACGCCCTTCTTCTGGCCGTAGACGTTGGCGTGCTCGAGAAAGCCACCCTCAGCGAGCTTGCGGTCGAACTCTTCGTCGCTCAGGAAGATGTAGTCGACGCCCTGCTGCTCGCCCGGCCGCGGGGGTCGGTTCGTCGCCGTGACCACGACGTGGAGCGGTAGGTCGAGGCGGCGTAGCTGCTCGACGAGCGACTTCTTGCGCAGCTCCGGCTGCGTCAGCCGTGCGACGACGCTGTCCTTGCCGACGCCCGAGGGGCCGGTGATGACGACGACGAGGGGAGGAGGCTGGCCGGTCAAACGAACGCTACGCTTCTTCTTCCTCTTCCGCCGCTCCCCTGTCACGAGAGTGGCGTAGCCGCCTGTCTATGGTACCCGGCGTCACCGCCGCCAGGACGACGCTCCCGTTATCCATGAAGACGATCGCCTTCGTCTTGCGGCCACCCGTCATGTCGACCGCCATGTTGCGCGTTCGCGCTTCCTGCACCAGCCGCCTGACGGGCCCCGATCCCGGCGTGGCGATGGAGACGATCCTGTTCGCGTTCACGTAGTTTCCGTGTCCCACGTGGACGAGTTCGGTCACCATGACGCGATGCCCTCCCTGCGCGTCGTACGGACCGTTCGTTGTCCCCCATCTGCGATCAGTATACGCCGGCGCGCAAACGATCGATGTCCTCCCAGAAGCGCGGATACGAGACGGCGACGCACTCTGCGCCGTCTATCTCGGTCTCACCCTCGGCCAACAGCCCCGCGATGGCGAACGCCATCGCGAGTCGGTGGTCGCCCCGGCTGTCCACCGTCGCCCCGCGCAGGCGGCCCGTCCCTTCGATGACGAAGCCGTCCGGCAGCTCCTCGATGTGCGCTCCCATCGCCCGCAAGCCCGCGGCGAGCGCCGAGATGCGGTCGGACTCTTTGACCCGAAGCTCTGCCGCGTCGCGCAGTTCCGTACGCCCCCGCGCGAAGACCGCGGCCACAGCGAGCGCGGGCGCCTCGTCCTGCAAGCGCGGGATCAGGTCGCCACCGAACGTCGCGCCGTGGAGCTCGGACGACCGGACCACGACATCGGCGACGGGCTCGCCACCGACGAGCCGCTCCTCGCCCACCTCGACGCAAGCGCCCATGGCCTGCAGCGCCTCGATGATGCCGGTCCGCGTCGGGTTGACGCCGACGGCCGGCAGACGCACCTCGGCGTCGGGCGCGCACGCGGCCGCCACCATCCAGAACGCCGCCGCCGACGCGTCCGCGGGCACCGTGAGATCGAGGGGTGCGAGACCCCCGCTCATCCCGGACACGCTGATGACGTTCCCCTCGCGTCGGACGTCGGCCCCCATGGCGGCCAGCATGCGCTCGGTGTGGTCGCGGGATTGCGCCGGCTCCTCCACCACGGTCACACCTTCAGCGAAGAGCCCGGCGAGCAAGACCGCCGACTTCACCTGCGCGGAAGCGACAGGAAGCCGGTAGCGAATGGGACGCAGCGTTCCGCCGAGGATGACGAGCGGGGCCAGACCGTTGCCACGGGTCATCACCGTCGCGCCCATCGAGCGGAGCGGTGCCGCGACGCGCTCCATTGGCCGCGACCGCAACGAGGCGTCGCCCGTGAGCACCGACAGGAACGGTTGTCCGGCCAGCACGCCCGCCAGCACGCGCATCGTGGTTCCCGAGTTGCCGCAGTCGAGCACGTCGTCGGGTTCGCGCAGGCCTCCGAGACCGACGCCCTCGACGGTGAGCACGTCGTCTTCCAGGGTCCACTGGACACCCAGCGCACGGAGGCAGCGAAGGGTCGCCTCGGTATCGTCGCTGGACAGAAAGCCTCGCGCGACAGACCTGCCTTCGGCCAGCGCGCCGAGCATCGCCGCACGATGGGAGATCGACTTATCGCCCGGAACTCGGATGGTTCCGCGAAAAGCAGGCAACGGACGTACCGTCGCGCGCACGGGTCAACTCTTCTCGCCCGGACGGCCGGGGTCCTCGAGCAGGCGGTTCACTTCCCTCATGCGCCGGGCGACGGCAGCGCCCACCAGAAGCGAAACGAGCGTCTCGCCCGTAGAGGGAACCTCCGGTGCCGGCTCCTTGCGCAACCCGAACGGATTGGCGAGGAACCGCTCTCGTTCGAGACGGGCGCGGCTGAGCCGCGCGAACAGCTCCTCGCCCTGCCCCTCGGCGACCAGCGTGCGGAACTCGCGCAGCGTCGCCATGTAGCGATCTAGCCAGTGCACGACGTTCGCACCGTTGGTCAGGAAGATGTCGTGCGCCATCTCGGGCTCGCCCGACGCGAGCCGCGTGGTGTCGAGAAAGCCTCCGGCGGCCAACTGCGCGAGCTCGGGCCACGCTTGGCTCTCCTGCGCCATCGTGAACAGCGCAACGGACGTGAGAAGGGGCAGGTGGCTCACCGCCGCCACGTAGCTGTCGTGTTCGTCCGGGTCCATGAAGACGGGCTTCGCGCCCAGCGCCTCGACGAGCGCCCGCGCGATGCTGACGCTGCGCTCGCTGGCGTCCGGCCCCGGCGTGAGAACGAACGGCCGGTCACGGAACAACGTCCCGTCAGCAGCCGAGAGGCCCGAGTCCGTCTTGCCCGCCATGGGATGTCCGCCCACGAAATCGACGTGGGACGGCAGGAGCTCGGCGGCCCAGCGCACGATCTGTCCTTTCGTGCTGCACGTATCGATGACGACGGCTCCGGGCCGCAGTTCGGACGCGATCTCCTGGAACAGCTCCCGCGCTGCCAGCACGGGCGTCGCGATGACGACGACCGCCGCGTCCCGCACCGCGGCGGCGGCGCTACCCGCGTACCGGTCGATGGCGCCAGCCTTCTGGGCCCGCGGGCCCACGCCCCACTCGCGGTCGAACCCCCAGATCTCCACGTGCTCGACCTTACCGGCTTTGAGGCCGAGCCCGATCGACCCACCTATCAGCCCCAGACCGAGAATGCTCAACTTCTCCATCACACACCCGTCAGTTCAATTCGTCGGCCCGCTGTAAGAGGGCGAGCCGCTGGTCGCGCGCGGGCGACTCCTGCTCCCGAATGAGGCGCACGACCTCCGCCCCGCAGCCTGCCTCCTCGGCTCGCGCCGCCCCGAGTTCGGGATGCCGCAGCAAGCGGTCGAGCGCGCTCCCGGGCCGGGCGATGCGGCGCTCGATGCCGGGCGCGATGCTCTGCAGGATGACATGCGCCACGCGCGTCCACACGCTCTGGGCGCCCTTCCCACAATCGTGCAGCAGCGCTGCGATGTGAAGGTCCTGGTCGCCCGGAGCGTCCTCTCTCAGCATACGCCAAACGTCCAGTCCGTGGCGCTGATCGCGCGCATCCATCGAACGGAACAAGGCCCACGCCCGCTCGCCCAGCACTGCCTTCGCCGCTTCGAGCTCGTCCGGATCGATGCGGACCCGGAGCGCACCGAAGAACTGCCCCGCACGGTATCGCGCGCGCCGCAGCATGTCACACGATGTCGCCGACACCGATGAGCCGCGCCAACCAGTCGATGGACGGTCCCATGATGTCGGCCAGAGGATTCACGTTGAGGAAGAACGGAAGCACCAGCAGCAAAAACAGCACGCCCATCCCGTAGCGATAGAGCCAATTCACCAGGTCGTTCCACGCCGGCGGCGCGATCCCCCGCAGCACGTTGAAGCCGTCGAGGGGCGGCACGGGGAGCAGGTTGAACACGGCGAGCACCAGGTTCACGCCGATGAGGTTCGCGAGGAAGTACCCGGCGAAATCCGACGTCCCCCACCCGATGGTGCCGCTGGGATCGTGGAACGCTGGGAACCGCAAGTCCACCCATCCCAGGCGAAACGGCAGACCAGCCAAGGCGGCGACCACGATGTTTGACAAGGGCCCCATGAGCGCAGTGACCGTCATCCCGGTGCGACCGTTCCGCATGGCGTACGGGTTCACCTGGACGGGTTTGCCCCAGCCGAAGCCCACGAGGAACAGCATGAGCGTCCCTGCCGGGTCGAGATGCCGCGCGGGGTTGAGCGAGACGCGTCCCTGGCGGCGCGGCGTAGGGTCTCCTAACGAGTCGGCAGCGATCGCGTGACTGAACTCGTGGAACGAGATGCCGACCACGAGGGAGGCGACCAGCGAGCCGAAGACGGTGAGAAACAACAGGGGGCTGGTGTCGAGCAGGTCGAGGTAGCGGAAGATCAACGAGACGAATCCACTGGATGCGCAGGGTTTCGCCCAGTATAGCAAGCTCGCTTCGGACACGGCTCGCCGCTCGCGTTGTGACTGGTTCATGGTTGGTGGGTTGTGGGGGATAGAAAGAGCGCCTGCCTTCTGGTATGGTTGAGGTGAATAAACACACAAACAGAAGGAGGCGCTGTCAGGATGAGACTACGGCTTCTCGTTCCCCAGGTCAAGCCCCTCCCGGCCGACCGTCCCCAGGCCTGCCGCTGGTGTGGCAGCCCGGTGCTCCAGCGCCATCAGGCCGTCCCCAAGGCCCTCATCGACCCCCAGGTCC
>FWPU01007447.1_pt1 | contig 20160 bp, 11 predicted proteins | sample 2228361 | NCBI WGS metagenome assembly FWPU01 (sample SAMEA103939777, study PRJEB20133) | metagenome
GATCCCCTCCGGGGTCCGAACCAGGACGGCCCCGACCCGGCCCTCGTCGTCGTTCTCGATCGCCTCGAGCTGGCTGCCTTCCCAGAACTCGATGCCCTGCTCGATCATCCGGTCGATGACGTACTGGCGGGTCTCGCCATCGGGGAGGAGGCGAAGGGGCCGAGTCCGGCAGAGCATGATGACGCGGCGCCCGGTGGCGTTGAAGAAGCAGCCGTACTCGACGGCCGTCTTGCTGCTGCCGACGACGACCGCGGTGTCGCCGGGTTCGCGATCAAGGGTCTCGACGAGGCTAACGTTCGTGTGGACCCCGAGCAGGTCGAGGCCCGGCACGTCAGGCAGTCGCGGCCTGGCTCCCAGGCAGAGGACGAGGGCTCGGGCGGTGAACCGCTCCCCGGCCACCTCGACGGTGTGGTTGTCGATGATCCGGGCCGGAGCGTTCAGGACGCACTCGAGGTCGAGCTGTTCCTTGCTCTGGTAGTTCATGATCGCGTGCGGTCCGACTCGCCCCCGACGGAAGGAGTCGACGATCTCTCTCATCTCGACCCTGACCCCATCCATGTTCGGGAACCAGTAGCGGCCCGAGAAGGTCCGGGCGAGCATGAGTTCGGCGGCGCAGTCCGAGAAGACGTGGTGGGGGACGCAGGCGTTGTGGGGACAGGTGCCCCCGAGGAAGGGATAGGCGTCGATGACGAGCTGTCGACCCCCCATGGCCCGGAGATAGGCCGAGCCGAAGCGGCCGCTTGCGCCACCGCCGATGAAGATCGCGTCGTATTCGCGCGGGTCGCCGCGGTCGACGTTGAAGATCGCCCGTCGATCGCTCGGGTTGCTCAGGAGCTCATCGATGACCCGGGACCATTCGCTGATCGACAGATGCAGGTCGCGGATGTCCCAGATATCGACGCGGTCGGAAACTGCCAACGCGTGCTACCTCCGAGGTCGATGGGCGTGGGTCCGTGGTCCGGACCCGCGCCCTGCTCTCGCCTGTCGTCGTCTCGATCGGTGTCCTCGACCAGGAGTTCGCCGTCAGCCGCAGGCGCACTGCAGCCGCGCTCGGTCGCGATCGTCGCTCTGCTCGAGGGGGTGGTCGTCCGCAGGTGCCGACTCGACGGGGGCTGCGTCGTACCCACCGCACCTGGAGCAGTGCCAGCGGACCGGAGGCCGGGTCCCGTCGGGGACGAGGCTTCGGTACGAGTGGCCGCAAGCCTGGCAGACGACGAGGAGGACGCTCACTGGTCGTCGATGGGACCGGCTCAGGCCGACTTGGCGACCGGCCGACCCGCCGCCAGCTCGGCCCGGACGATCTTGGCGCCCTCAACGAGGGCGTGGATCTTGTCGATCGCGATGTAGCGCTGGAGGAGGATGAGGCCGCAGTCGGTCGTGACACCGAGCCGATCGGCCGGGATGTACTCGAGGAGTCGGCGGATCCGCGCGGCGACCTGCTCGGCGGTTTCGGTGATCGTGCTCTTGACGTCGATGACGCCGGCCCAGAAGTGGACGTTGTCCGGGAGCGGGTGCTCCTTCATGACGTCGAGGCCAGAGAGGTCATCGGAGCGGCGCCCGCAGCTCTCCAGGTTCAGGACGTCGATGTTCGCCTCATACGACTTGGGAACCACAGACCGCGTCGCCGCCGGGGCCTCGCCTCGCCGCTTCGTCAGGTCGAAGATCTCACCCGGCTTCGCGGTCTCGTCGGGGTAGTAGGCGGGCGTGCCGCCCCAGTTGCCCCAGCAGACGTGGACGATGATCTTGGCGTTCTTCACGCCCTCGACGGCCCGGTTGAAGGCCTCGATCGCCCAGTCCTCGTAGAAGTAGGGCCAGGTGAACTCGTCGAGCTGGATGAAGTCGACGCCCATGGCATCGAGCTCGAGGATGTCCTCGTTCAGCGCGGCCGCGATGGCGAGGGCTCGGTCCCGGCTTGACGAGTAGTACTCGTCATTCGTGGCCTGGGCGAGGACCTGGACGCCGGTGTACTGGACCTTGATCGGCTTCTTCGTCGCCTTGCGGAGGGCGCGGGCCTGCTCGACCATGATCCCGCCCTTGCGCCGGACCGGCCCGGTCAGACGGCTCGCGTGCAGGCGGCTGTAGATGGGGAAGCCGAGGTGACCCCCGCCCATGTCGTAGCCGAGGCGGCGGTGGTAGTAGTAGAGCGCCTGGTCGGCGTAGTTGTCGCCGTGGATGCGCCCGTCGCTGATGATGTCGAGGCCCACCTGCTCCTGATCATGGGCAAGGGCCCCGATGGCGTCTTCGAGGGCCTCCCGACTCAGCGAGTCCGGGGGCTCCATATCGCCCGTGAAGGATCGGGCGAACTGGGCGTCCCACCAGCGAGGGTTGGGGTAGTTCCCAACCATGCTCGTGGGAATGAGAACCTCCTGGCCACGGATCTCCATTGCCTCCTCCTTCCTCCGTGCGCCTGGTCGCGCACGCCTGGGCCGCCCACGTCGGGCAGCGAGGACATCGGGTATCGCCCCTCAACTCGTTCCCTTCGGTTTGCTCCTTCGACCCGCTGCCCACCTCCCTTCGGTAGCCGGACCTGAGAACTGCTGCCGGAGCGCTCTTCCCGGGCGTTCGGCGTCAGCGGTCGTATTCTGCACAGGTCTGCATAGCTATGTCAAGATATGAGGCGCGGTGCATGTCCGCCTTCTGTCGCGCTCGTACGCGCTGCTGTACACTCCACGCTGACGGCCGCGGGAGCCGACTCCCACGACGTCGCTGGGCGGGCCGCTGCATCGCCTCTCGATGTGCCGGCACCTGCCAGGGACGAGCCGTCGGTCTGTTCGCTGTCTCGGTCCTGGCCCAGGGCTGCGGATGAGTGAGTTCAGCCGAGCTGGTAGAGTCCCCTCAGCGAAGGACACTGGGTGGACCAAAAGGATCGCTGGAGAATCGATGGCCGAGGACCCGCAACTGCTGACCCTGAGCGAAGCCGCCCGCTACCTAAACGTGAGCAAGGCGTCACTTCGGCGCTGGACGAACAGCGGGCTGCTGCCGTGCTATCGGGTCGGACTGCGGGCTGAGCGCCGCTTTGCGCGGGAGGACCTGGACCGCTTCGTCCGTCAAGGACTCTCTGGTCGGCAGCCTGATGGCGCCGACGCGCTCGTTGTTGGGGGAGGGTCGACTCGACCCCTCGAGGTCGATCACCCCTGCCTCTTCTTCCACGGGGAGGACGACCTCTGGGATAGCGTCCGCGACCGGGTCCTCGCCCACGCTCGAGCCGGGAACCCGATCCTCTACGTCTGCGACACGACGCCCGTGCGGCGGTTCCGCGAACGACTCGCGGCGGCGGGGCTCGACGTCGCCGGGCTAACGGAGCGAGGGCTTCTCCGGGTCCTTCACTCGAGCGCTGCCTACCTCGTCGATGGCGTCTTCTCGGCGAGCCGGATGCTCGCCTTCATGACCGACCAGGTCCGGGAGTGCCAGGCGCGCGGTTACTCTCGAGGCCTCATCTCCGGCGAGATGACCTGGTACCTCAGTGGCGCCGAGGGGGTTGAGGAGATGTTCCGCTACGAGGCGGCGCTCAATGATCTCCTCGTCGACAACCCCGGGATCACCATCGTCTGCAGTTACAGCATTCCGCGCTTCGATGCCCACGTTGCCCTCGAAGCGCTCCTCAGCCATCCGGTCGCCGAGATCGGCGGGCGCCGTCTGCCCGGCCTCTACCGCTTCGAGGCGCCGGCGCGACGACCTGACTCGCTGGGCTGCAAGGGGCCGGGCGAGCGAGGTGGACCTCACTCTGGCTGACGTGTGGCGAACGGGTGTGACAGCGACCCTCGCCAGGGGTCGCCCCGAGGCTGAGGCCGGCGATCCGGTGGGCTCCCGGAAACTGTCGGGACCAGCGGCGCGCGGTCAGCGTGCAGCAAATCGGGCGGGCCGCCGAGTCGGTGGGCGGCGTGTTCGTGGAACACCAAAGTGGCCTCAGGGCTGGGATGGCGTGGCCCCGCTCCGGGGAAGTGTTGTTCGCTGAACAGCAATCCCCGGGAGCGGCCCGCTGCGGGTCCGTGCCTGCGGCCGGTTTGGTGTTCGGTGCGCACCGCGGCCGTCGGCGGGGTGCGTGCGCGGCCCCTTTGGTGTTCGGTGCGCACCGGAAGGGGAGGGGCGCCCGGCAGGGGCATCGACAGCGGCGGAGGTTGCGCACCGGTGAGCGAGGGGGCGGTCCCGGCAGCCGCCGGTGAGCCGGAGGAGCGAGGCTAGCCCAGCCGGATCCCCACCAGCTCCAGCGCCCCAACCCCCAGGAGGACGACGTCGAGGAGGACGACGACCCCGACCGCCGCGCCCGCCAGGACATTCAGCCGCAGCCCGTTCCGGTACCGGCCCATGAGCCGCTCGTCGTTGACGAGGAGGAGCATGAAAACGAGGACGATCGGGAGGAGGAGCCCCTGGAGGTTCTGCGAGGCGACGATGACCGGGATGAGATCGAGGCCCGGAAGGAGGACGACGAGGGCCCCGACGACGAGGAGGAAGGTGTAGATCCCGAAGAAGATCGGGGCGTCCCGGAAGCGCTTCCCGACCCCCGACTCCCAGCCGAAGGCCTCGCAGACGACGAAGGCCGTCGAGATCGGCATGATCGTCGCGGCGAGGACACTCGCTCCGAAGAGCCCGAGGGCGAAGAGGACCGAGGCAAGCTCCCCGGCAACCGGGGCGAGGGCAAGGGCGGCGTCCTCGGCCGTCTCGATCCGGAGGCCCGCGGCGTGGATCGTCGTCGCCACGGCGACGACGATGAAGACGGCGATGACGTTCGTCCAGATCGCCCCGCCGACGGCGTCGGCCTGCTCCAGGCGGAGCTCCTCCTCGCCGATCCCCTTCTCCGCAACCGCGCTCTGGAGATAGAACTGCATGTACGGCGTGATCGTCGTGCCGACCATGGCGACCATGAGAAGGAGGATGTGGGGGTCGAAGGAGATCGAGGGGCTGACGAAGGCCCGGCCGACGCTCGGCCAGTCCGGCCCAGCCAGGAAGGCCGAGGCGATGTAGGCGAGGAAGACGAGGGCCGTCGTCAAGAAGACCCGCTCGGCGGCGCGGTAGCTCGGTGAGAAGACGACGAGGACCCAGAGGGCGATGGCGACGACCGGGACCGTCAGGTAGCGGCTGACCCCGAAGATCTCGAGGGCCGCCGCGGCGCCCGAAAATTCGGCGACCGTGTTCGCCCCGTTCGCGACGAGGAGGACGAGCATCGCGAAGGCGGTCCAGCGGACGCCGAAGCGGTCGCGGATGAGGTCGGAGAGGCCCTGGCCGGTGACGACGCCGAGGCGGGCGGCCATCTCCTGGACGACGGCAAGGATGACGATCGTGATCGGGAAGAGCCAGAGGAGCGAGAGGCCCGTCTCGGCGCCGAGGACCGAGTAGGTCGTGATCCCGCCGGCGTCGTTGCCGGCGACCCCGGCGATGAGCCCCGGGCCCATGACGGCGAGGAAGGCGACGAGGCCGCGCCGACCCCGGAAGCGGCCTCGGAGGCGGAGGAGCTCGCCCTGCTCGAGGCGGTCGATGAGGCGGGCGAGGGGGCTGATCCGGGGCGGTTCGGACCGGCGGCGGACGCGACGGACGGCCCGGCGCGCCCCCGCCCCGGCCTGGCGCACGACGGTCTTCGGCAGCTCCCGCATCCCCATCGGCCGTCGCCTACGAAGGCCGACCGGCCGTCCCGGCCGGCGTTCGAGGGCTCGCCTTCGCCCCAGCGAAGAGCTTCGGGAGGCGCTTCTTCCAGGCCGTTGGGAGGATCGTGTCGATGGCGTCGTCGACGGTGACGATGCCGACGAGCCGCCCCTCGTCGTCGACGACGGGGACGGCGAGGAGGTTGTAGCGGGCGACGACGGCGGCGACGTCGTCCTCGTGGTCGAGGACCCGGACGGCGACGGGTTCGCGGATCATGACTTCCCGGATCGGCGTTTCGGGCTTGGCCACGATGAGGTCGCGGAGGGAGAGGACCCCGACGAGCCGCCCCTCGTCGTCGGTGACGTAGACGTAATAGATCGTCTCGGCGTCGGGCTCGAGCTCGCGGAGGCGGTCGATCGTCTGGGCCGCGGTCAGGTGGTCGGGGACGGCGACGAATTCGGTCGTCATGATCCCGCCGGCGGTGTCCTCGGGGTAGCCGAGGAGCTCGCGGACCTCCTCGGCCTCGTCCCGCTCCATGAGGGCGAGGATTTCGGCCCGAGCCTGGTCGGAGAGGTCGGCGACGAGGTCGGCGGCGTCGTCGGGGCTCATCTCCTCGAGGATGTCGGCGGCCCGCTCGGGGGCGAGGTCTTCGAGGACCTCGACCTGGGTCTCGGGCGCCATCTCCTCGATCGCCTCGGCGGCAGCCTCGTCATCGAGGGCGGCCATGACCCCGGCCCGGTCCTTCGGGGCGAGCTGGTCGATGATCGTGGCCAGATCGGCGGGATGGAGGTGGCGGAGGCCGGCGTGGGGGACGCGGAGTTTGATCGAGGCGATCGAGCTCTCGACGGGGTCGACGTCCTGCCAGTCGATGTAGCGCTCGGGGACGGGGAGGCCGAGGTTCCGGGCGATGAGCCGGTAGGCGCCCTCGATGCCGAGGCGGCGGAGCAGCCCGGCCGCTCCGACGTCGACGGCGACGAGATGGAGGCGACCTTCGATCTCGTCGAGTCGGAGGTCGTTGACCCGGACGACCTTCCGCCCGTCGATGTCGACGATCTGCTTGTCCATGAGGTCGGCCCGGAGGAGGATCTCGTTCGGGCGCTGCTGGAACTTGCCGATGTCGATGGTCCGGGTGGCGAGACGGGCGCCGGTCTCGTCGAAGCTCGCGACCGACGACCAGGGCACGAAGATCTTCCGCCGACCGGTCTTCACGACGAGGCCGGTCACCGGCGGGTAGGCCGGTCCCACGGCGACGATGAGGTCGGCGACGGTCCCGATGGGCTCGCCATCGCGGTCGCGGACGGGGCGACCGATGGCCTGGGAGAGGTAGAGCATGGGCCACCTCGCGGACGGTCCGTCCCGTCCGCCGGTGGCCGACGGTCAGATCGAGACGCCGATCGGCGCCGCGGACCGCCGGAGGGCGAGACGGACCGGATTAGGCTTGGGCCGGCGTTGGCCGGCGGTACTCGGTCCGGTCTCCACTTGGGGAGGCTTCCTCCGTTGCTGGTGCCGACGGGCGACACGGCCGCGGGCACGCTCCGGGCCTCGGGTCGATCTGCCTCGGGTGGGCGGCGATCGACGCCTCGGTCGGTGCTCTCGTGTCCTGGGGCGCGCCACGGGCCGTGGCCGAAGGGGAGTGTAGCCCTCGGTGGGACCGTCGGTCAACGGGGTGGGCGGGGTGGGGGTCGTCGGTAGGGGCGGCCCGTGGGGGCCGTCCGTCCCACCGTTGCGGTGGGTGCAATCGCGGCGCCGGCCGATGCCGGGCCAAATGCGGTCGGTCGGCCCGGTGTTGCGGAGGGTGCCGACCCGGCGCCAGCCGGTGCGGGGCCGCTGGCCTGGGGCCGGCCTGATGGCGCAGTGGATGCAGTCCGTCGCTCACTCGGGGTCGGGCGAGGCGGCTCCAGGGCGGGGTGTTGCAATGGATGCAATTCGGCGCCGATTCGCTGCACGCCCGGCCACGTCGCCTCCGCGGCTGGCGAGGCGATGTTGCAGTGGATGCAATTCGGCGCCGATTCGCTGAGTGGAGTTGCCCCGCTTTCGGGTCAAGTCCTGAGCGGCCGCGGTCGGTTGCCCACCCGGCGTTGCAGCGGATGCAAACGCGGCGCGTCCCGTTGCATCGGATGCAAGTGTCCGCCCATTGGAGCCGCCCGGGAACGCTCGGTGTTTCGCCCGGTGCAAGAGAACGACCCGGGACGGGGCGAGGTCATCGCCTTGTTGCATCCGATGAAAGAAAACTGCCGGCCAGACGGCTCCTGGGGCGGGGACCGAGCTCACACTTGCATCCGATGCAACAGGGCTCGGGCTCCTCGGGCGAGCATTCTGCCGCGCGGAAGTGGGTGCACTCGACGCACGGCCATGGGCGCTTCTAGGGCGCGCGTTCAGCTCCAACGCCGTGGCGGGGCAGCGTCCATCTGACACGCCGGCGGTGGGCGCTTCTAGGGCGCGCGTTCAGCTCCAACGCCGTGGCGGGGCAGCCTCCATCTGGCACACGGCCAGTGGAGGGGACGGACCCCTGTCGAGGTGATGCTCGGGGCAGGAGCTGGCACCGACATGGGGTACTTTCGGAGCCACCGGCAGGGACCTTGGGCGGGGCGCCGGCGCACCGCCGAAGTGCCACGATCACGGCGAATTCGATGGATCCTCGAGCTCCCACCGAAGCTGCCGTCTCCGCGCGTTCCGGCCGGTCCTCAGACGCGACCGGGAGGATGCCGGCTGCGCGACCTCACCGTCCGCCGGGTCCCGTGGCCGCGGCACCGGGCGTGGCGCCCGCTGACGCGGGCCCACCGTCCGTTGCCGTGCCGGACGGGGTCGCTCCGTCGGCGGGTGGGGCCGGCGAGGGCATCCAGTCTGCCGGCGCCGCCGACGGGTCGGTCGAGACCGGACGCGAGGTCGTGGCGAGCCATCCCCGGGAGGGGCCGCAGCTGACTGGCGCGGAGGTAGAGCCGGCTCAGACCGGACGCGAGGTCGCGGTGGGCGGTCGCCGGGACGGGTCGCAGCCCCCAGCAGACGCAGAACGGTCGGCCGGGTCCGGACACGAGGTCGCGGTGGGCGATCGCCGGGTCCGTCACGAGCCCCGCCCCGAGGGGCACCCCACCCACCCCCTTCGCCGCGTCGACCCCTGGCTCATCTCCGGGGTCGTCCTGTTCTTCATCGGGCTGGTGCTGTGGACTTCGGCGGTGGCGCCCGTCCTCGCCCCGGCCGTCGATCCCGTCTTCGCCGCGACATGGCTCGTCGCCATCCTCCTCGTCCTCTTCGGCGCCGCTACCATCGGTGGGCGCCTGGCGGCCCTCGTCGCGGCCGAGCGCTCGGCGTCGGATCGGTTGGCTCGAGCCCACGCCGCCCGCCTCGCCGCCGTCGTCCGGATCGCTGCCAGGATGGCGACGACCCACGACCGCGAGGCGATCTTCCGGACCATCGTCACCGAGACCCGGCGCGTCCTCGACGTCGACGCCACGACGATCCGGATCCGGGAAGGCAACCGCCTCGAGGTCGTCGCCTGGAGCGGGATGAGCGACGAAGTTGCCAGGCGCCTGCTCCCGTTCGACGTCACGGCGGGGCGGTACGGCACCGTCGTTCGGACCGGCCGGCCGTGGGTCCGGGAGCGCGTCGACCCGAACGAGCCGGGCACAGGCTACGAGGCCTATCGCGGAGTCATCGAGTTCGCAGCCGACGTCGTCGTCCCCCTCACCCTCGGCGAGAGCGTCATCGGCGTCCTCACCGCCGTTAGCCGCCGACCGCGGGCCTGGACCACGAGCGACCTCGAATTCTTGACCGCCCTCGCCAGCCACGCTGCGATCGCCCTCGAAAACGCGGAACTCCTGGCCCGGACGAGCCAGCGGGCGGCGGAGCTCGAGGTCCTTCGGGCGGCCTCGGCCCGGCTGTCCCGGGAGAACACCCTCGAGTCGGTCGGGCGGGCCATCGTCGAGGAGACACGGCGGATCATCGACTACCACAATGCCCGGGTCTATCTCGTCGAGCCGCCCGACGACGTCGTGCCGATCGCCTTCGAGGGTCGGATCGGCGCCTACGAGAGGGTCGACCTCAGTCTCCTCCGGACGAAGCTCGGGGTCGGCCTGACGGGCTGGGTCGCCATGACCGGGACGCCCCTCGTCGTCCCCGATGCGAACGCCGACCCGCGAGCCGCCTCGATCCCGGGCACCGATGACATCGACGAGTCGATGCTCGTCGTGCCGATGCGCTACGACGAGCGGACGATCGGGGTCATCACCCTCTCGAAGCTCGGCCTCGACCAGTTCGACGACGAGGACCTCCGACTCCTGTCGATCCTCGCCGACCACGCCGCGACAGCCGTCGAGACCGTCCGGCTCCTCGAGCGAACGGGGCGCCTGGCCCGTGATCTGCGACGGGTGGTCGACATGTCCCGCGAGCTCGCCCAGACCCTGGAACCGAAGGCCGCCGCCGATGCCATCGCCCGTCACCTCGCCGACGCCGCCGGAGTCGACGAGTGCTTCATCAGTTCCTGGGACCGGCCGCACGATCGGGTCCTGACCTTCGGCCGGTACCCGCCCGGTCCTGACAAGGAGGAAGCCTTTTCCCTGGCTGACTACCCGCAGACGCGGCGGGTCCTTCGGGAGCGGGTCGTCAGCCAGATCCAGACGAACGACCCGGCAGCCGATCCGGCCGAGGTGGCCCTGCTCCGAGAGGAGGGTTTCGCGTCGCTCGTCATGCTGCCGCTCGTGGCGAGGGGAGAGGCGATCGGGCTCGTCGAGCTCCTCTCGCGGCGACCGATCGTCCTCGACAGCTCCATCCTCGAGCTCGTCGCGACGATGGCGAACGAGGCGGGGCTCCTCCTCGAGAACGTCACCCTCTACGCCGAGGCACGTCGGCTCGCCGACCGCGATCCGCTGACCGACGCCTACAACCACCGCGCCTTCCACCAGCGCCTGGCCGAGGAGCTCCTCCGGGCGAGTCGCGGCCAGCGGTCCCTCGCCCTCCTCATGCTCGATCTCGACGGGTTCAAGCTCGTCAACGACTCGCTCGGTCATCCCTTCGGCGACCGCGTCCTGGCCTGGACGGCGGCGGTCATCCGGAAGGCCCTCCGGGCCTCCGACGTCCTCGCCCGCTATGGCGGCGACGAGTTCGCGGTCATCCTCCCTGACAGCGACCGTGCGGCGGCCGAGCGAACGGCCGCGCGGATCGTGGCGGCCGTCGCCGACCAGCCCTTCGAGTCGGATGGGCGGCCGGTTCCGATCGGGCTCTCGATCGGGGTGGCGACGTATCCTGCCGACGGGCGGACGCCGGCCGAGCTCGTCGCGGCCGCCGACGCCGCGCTCTATGCCCGAAAGCGGGCGCGTCGGGCAGGCGAGGGCGATGGTGTGGGGCGCGGTCCGCGCGCCTGGGGCGCCGGGGCGGGGCCGGGAGAGGCGGTCCGGGAGGCCGGGGAGGCCCTCGTGGCTCGGGAGGCCGGGGCGACGCGAGAGAGCGAGGCGGTCGGTTCGATCGGGAGTCGGGCCGGACGGCGTGGGCGGTCGGTCCGCCCAGCGCCGTCGAGTTGAGGACTCGGAGCGCCGGACGAGGACGTCCCCTTCGGCGCCGTCGGCGGTACGCTGTCGGCGTGGCACCCCGAGCTCCGGATACATCAGCGAGGACTGCGCCCGGCGCGGACACGCTCCCCGCCGCGCCCGACGCCAAGGCTTCGGCCGGCGACGACCCGATCGTCGAAGGGCCTGCCGCCAGCTTCGTCCCGGATGCCGCGCCAGCGCCCGCGGCCCAGACCCCGGATGCCGAGCCAGCGCCGGCCGCCCCAACCCCGGAGGACGCCGAGCCACCCCACCTCTCGAACGCCGAGATCGCCCGGATCCTCCACGAGATCGGCGACATCCTCGAGGTGAAGGGCGAGGTCGTCTACAAGACCGTCGCCTACCACCGGGCTGCCGACGAGATCGCCCGCCAGCCCGTCGAGGTCGCCCGAGCCTATCGGGAAGGCCGCCCGCCCGCCATCCCGGGTGTCGGGAAGGCGATCTCGGAGAAGCTCGAGGAGCTCGCTCGAACCGGCCGCCTCGAATACTACGAACGCCTTCGTCGGGAGTTCCCACCCTCGCTCCTTGCCCTCCTCGAGATCCCGGGCGTCGGCCCCAAGACGGTGAAGCTCGTCTACGAGCAGCTTGGGATCGACTCCATCGAGGACCTCCGCCGGGCCGCCGAGAGCGGCCGCCTCCAGACCCTCCGAGGCTTCTCGGCGAAGGCCGAGCAGTCGATCCTGGCCGGGATCGCCGCCCTCGAGCGGCGGCCGGGCCGAATGCTCCTCGACCGGGCGGCGGCCCACGTCGCCCACCTCGAGGCCGCCCTCGCCGGCCTGCCTGGCCTTCGGCGGGTCGTCGCAGCGGGGTCCTTCCGGCGCCGCCTCGAGACCGTCGGCGACCTCGACCTCCTCGCCGAGACCGACGATCCGGACCCCGTGGTCGAGCGGCTGACCGGGCTGCCGGACGTCGCTCGCGTCCTCGGTCGCGGCAGCCACAAGGCGTCGGTCGTCCTCCGAGATGGGCCGCAGGTGGACTGCATGATCATGCCGCCGGGAGCGGCCGGCACGTACCTCGTCCACTTCACGGGCAGCAAGGCCCACAACGTCCGGCTCCGCTCGAGAGCCAGGGACCGCGGCTGGAGCCTCTCCGAGCACGGCTTTCTCCGCCTCGGCCCGGATGGGGAACCGGCCACGGGCTCGGCCGCCGAGCTTCGGACCTTCGCCACCGAGGCGGAGGTCTACGCCTTCCTCGACCTCCCCTACATCGAGCCTGAGCTCCGTGAGGATCGGGGGGAGATCGAGGCGGCCCTCGCTGGCAGCCTTCCTCGGCTCGTCGAGCGGGCCGACCTCCGCGGCGACCTCCATGCCCACTCGGACTGGTCCGACGGGGTCCACGGCATCGCCGAGATGGCAGAAGCGGCTCGCCGCGCCGGCCTCGACTACCTCGTCCTCACCGACCACACGGTCAGTCTCGCCATCGCGCGCGGCCTCGATCCGGCTCGCTTCGCCGAACAACGGGCCATCGTCGAGGAGCTGAACGCCCGGTTCGCAGCCGAGGAGCGGGCGGGCTTGCTCCCTGCCGGAGCGAGATCTGGGTTCCGGCTCCTCCACGGCTGCGAGCTCGAGATCCGGGCCGACGGGTCCCTCGACCTCGCCGACGAGGTGCTCGCCCGTTTCGACCTCGTCGTGGCCTCCCTTCACGTCGGCCGGCGACAGCCGAGGCAGAGACTGACCGAGCGGGTCCTCCGGGCGATCCGAAGCCCCCACGTCGACGTCATCGCCCACCCTGCCGGTCGGATCATCGGCGAGCGGGAGGACCTCGACCTCGACTGGGACGTGGTCTTCGAGGCGGCCGCAGCGACGGGGACGGCCCTCGAGCTGAACGGCTCGCCGCACCGCCTCGACCTCTCGGCCGAGCGAGCCCGGCAGGCCGTCGCTGCCGGCTGCCTCCTCGCCATCGACTCCGACGCCCACCGGACCACCGAGTTCGCCCACCTCGACTGGGGGGTCTCCCAGGCGCGGCGGGGTTGGGTCGAGGCGGCCTCGGTCGTGAACACTCGTCCGCTCGACGAACTCCTCGCCTGGGCGGCGGGGAAGGCGGCGCGCTGTGGCTGAAGACGGCTTCGAGCGCCCGCTCGTTTCGGCGCCGGCTGCAGGGCGCCGCGAGCTCGTCCTCGCCCTCGTCGTCGTGGGAGGGCTGGCGGCCCTCGTCGAGGGGCCCCTCGTCTGGGTCGTCGGCGGCCTCCTCGCCGCGGCGGTCGCTCTCGGAGCGCTCCAGATCCTTGGCGAGCGACAGGGTCGGGGGGTCGCCGTCGAGGCCCTCGTGTTGCCAGCGGTCGTCGCGGTGGCGACGGTCGGGGTGGTCCGGCTCGTCCCGCTCGGGCTCGGGGTCGTGCCGGTCCTCGCGGTCGCCGGGTTCGTCCTCGACCGGATCGTCGTCCTGGAGGCCCGGATCGACGCCTCGGAACGGGGGCCGACGCGGGACGACCGGGCGGCCGTCCTCACCCTCGGCCTCGTCCTTGCCTTCGCCGCCTTCGCGGGGATCGCGGGGAGTCTGCCGGGGGGTCTCGTCGAGGGAGGGGGTGCGTCCCGGCCGATCGCTGGTGGGGATTTGGTCCTCTTGGTCGGTCTCGATGCGCTCGTCGGCGCTCTCCTCGGCTACCGGTTGGCGGCTCTCCGCGAGCCGTCGATCCGGGGAGCGCTTCTCGCCGCGGCGACCTACGGGGCGGTCGTGGCGATCGGGGCCGGGGCGCTCCGGGTCCTCGCTCTGCCGCGCCTCGTGGGGCCGGCCGTCCTCACCCTCGTCCTCTTCCTCTGGGACGCGGTCCACTGGGACACGCTCCACGCCCGGCGGCCGTGGCGGTTCTGGGACGTCCGCCGGCTCGTCGAGCTCGTCGTCCTCGTCATCCTCGGGGTGATCGTCGTGGTCCTCAACGGGGGCTGGCTTCGCTGACGCGGTGGGGCGGGGTGTGCCGGCCGCGCCCTCGTTGTCGGCGCTGCGTCTCCTCTCATGGCCTGCTCGTCCATCGCCTGCTCGTCCAGGTCGGCCGTGGGCGATCTGCTTCGCGTCCGACTTCGGTCGGTGTGGTGTCCCCGCCCGGGGAGGGCTCCCGCCCGGGGAGGGCCTTCTCCCTGAGTGTGTCGTTCGTCGAGGTGCGACTGCGGTCCGGGGTGCGCTGCTCCCGGAGCGCGGTTGGCCACGCTTGGGGGTCGGCATCCGTCCGGGCCGCGCGGGCGCCCGGAGCGCGCGGGCGCCCGGAGCACGCTGTCCTCCTCCTCGCGCGTTCCCCTCTGGTACGCCGCGACTACGGCACGGGAGCTGCGCACCGGAGCGCGGCCGCCCACCTCGCGCGTTCTCCGTGTGCTCGCCGCGAGATGCGGTACGGGCGCGCCGCCCCTGGAGGGCGGCATCCTACTCCCACGTGTGCCGATTATTCGCCCCGCGAATACGGTGTAGGGGCGAGGCGTCCGGGCTCGGTCAGCTATGCACCTGGTGAATATTCGACCGCCGGATGCGGCGCGCGAAGCGCATTTATCCACCGCATGAATGCGGTTCGGCGAGCCGGCCAAGCCGTATTCACCCGGTGCATATCTGATCGCCAGCACCGCCCCGATGCCGCCACATATTCACCAGGTGAATGACTGAAAGCGAGTGCAGCCGGGACCGGCACCGCGCATTCACCGGGTGGATATTCGACCCTTGGCGGCTGGACGTGCTCCGCCAGGCGCGGCCGCGCGACTCCGCGCATCCACCGGGTGAATGTCTGGCTCTTGGTGGGCTGCGGCAGGACCGCGCAACGGCCTGGACTGCGCGCCCGCACCCGCCGGACAGATGTTCCTTCGTAGGGGAATGAACGGCGCCCGGATCGGTGACCAGGCCGTCCAGTTCGAGAGGTGGGGTGGCGGCAGCGCGGCGCGTGGGGCCGCCTCGGTCGAGAGGGTCGTTGTTGTGGGCGTGTACGCCGCGGCGGGTAGGAGCGTCGGTCGTCGGCGGCAGCCGGTCGGTCGACAGCAGCCCGTTCCGCGTGACAGCCGGCTGGTCGGCACGGTCGGTCGTTGACAGCGGCCGGTGAGGGTGCTACAAACCGTCGGCTTCGCCGTGCAGCGTCGCGGCCCCGCGCCGTCAGCGGATCAGGTCGCAGCCGGTCGATGGCGGAAGTTGGTCGAGGGCGGGCCCGACGACCGGACTCGGCCAACCTCGGCCGACGACCGAGTGACCTCCGCGGACGAGCGGCCGACCTCGGCGGACGAGCGGGTTCGACCGGGCCCGATCGCCCGACTCGGCCCGACCGCACGACGGCCAGATCGCCCGACCGCCGGACGGCCGCCCCCAGCGACGGCGAGGCACGACAGGTACGGCGAGGCACGACAGCAGACGATCGAATGCCACCGCCAGACGCGACCATCAGCCGCCACCGGCTCGAGGCCGCTGGCGAAACTCGAACCGGCACCATCCGGAACACGAACCGGGACACGAAAGGACGAACTGCGGGTGACCTTCTCCGAACTCGAGCCAACGACGATCGCGACGACGACGAACACGACCCGCCTGAAGCGCCAGCTCGCCGAGCAGGCGATCGCCCAGGCCACCCGAGGTGACTGGGCTGCAGCCGCCGAGACCAACCGAAAGATCCTCGAGCTCGGGCCCGACGCCGAGGCCGAGAACCGGCTGGCAAAGGCGCTCTGGGAGCTCGGGCGCCTGGCCGAGGCGCGGGAGCACTACCAGACCGCCCTCGCCCTCGACCCGACGAACCAGATCGCCGAGCGGAACATCGCCCGCCTTCGCCTCCTCCTCGCCGAAGTCGGCGAGCAGACGATCCCCGCTCCACCGGGCGCGAAGGCCCCCGTCTCGATCTTCGTCGAGGAGACCGGCAAGACGGGCTTCGCCTACCTCATCGATCTCGCCGCTCCGGCCGTCCTTGCCCAGGCGAACCCCGGCGACCTCGTCGACCTCCGGCCCGACGGGAACCGACTCGTCGCCTACTGCAACGGCCTCCGGATCGGCGTCGTCGAGCCGCGGGTCGCGGCCCGGCTCCTCAAGCTCATGGCCGACGGGAACAAGTACCTGGCCGGGATCACCTCCCTCGGCGACCGGGACGTTCGGATCATCATCCGCGAGGTCTACCAGGACCCGCGGAACTACGGCAAGGTGAGCTTCCCGACGGCGGCGAAGTCGACCGACCTCCGCCCCTACACGAAGGGGACGCTCCTCCGAGAGGACGAGGAGCTCGAGGAGGAGCTCGAAGAGGACATCGAAGACGAGGAGATCGAGGACCTCGCCCGGGTCCTCCCGCCCGAGTCGACGTCCGACGAGGCCTTCGAAGAGGAGGAGATCGACCTCGACGAGACCTGAGCCGGCCCTCGGCCGCTCCCGCCCTTTCAATAGGGAGGCTGGCCGTCGGGGCGTGGCACAATCGGCTCGATGCCTCGCCCCGACCCAGGGACCCGGGCCGACCCGACGCCCGAGCTGCCGGTCGTCGATCGCCTCGCCCCGCCACCACCGATGGCGGCGCTCAGCGGGACCATCGACGCCGCCACGGCGCCCGGTGACGTCGTCATCGACCTGGCCGGGCGAGGCGGCTGGACCGCCCGAGCAGCCCACTCCCGACGGCGGAAGGCGGTCACCTTCGAGTCGAGCCCCCTGACCCGGCTCGCCGCCGAGATCGTCCTCCGGCCTCCAGACCTCCGGCATCTCGATGCCACCGTCGCCGCCATCGGGGCCCGGCCCTTCGGCGAGACGAGCCTCCGCCTCGCTGCCGCCGAGGCCTTCAGCACCCGTTGCCGACGCTGCAATCGCCGGGTCGTCGCCGAGGAGTTCGTCTGGCGGAGGAGCGAGGCATCGGCGGGGGCGGGACAGGAGGGTCGATCGACCACCGCACCGCTCCCGAGCGACCCGGTTGCCTCGAGCGACCCGTCGGCGCCGCGCGATGACGAGGGACAGCGGCTCCACCACCCCTGGCTCGGGGCAAGGCCCGTCGAGGTCCGTTACCGCTGCCCGGCCTGCGGACCCCGGATGACGGCGCGGGAGTCGGCCACGGCGCCGCCCGACGAGGCCGACCGCCTTCTCGCCGAAGAGGCCGCCGTCGACGCCGGAACGGCCGCCCGCCGTCGGCTCCGGGCACGGTTCGCCGTCGGTGACCTGCCCGAGACCCTGCCCGACGAGCTCCTTGACCTCCACTCGCCCCGACAGCTAGCGATCCTGGCCGCGATTCTCGAGGCGATCGAGGGCGGGCTCCGAGCCCCGGCCATCGATGCCGCCCTCCGCTTCGGCCTCCTTGGGGCGCTCCAGCAGGCGAGCCGGCTCCTCGGCTCCGGCGGCCGACCGGCGACCCTCCGACTCTCGGGCGGTCGGCTCCGCCTCCCGAGCGGCGTCTGGCGAGAGCGGAACCCCTGGCTTGCCTTCGAAGCTGGCATCCGGCTGGTTCGGGGTGTCGTCCAGCGCCTCGAAGCGAGCGACCCGGGGGCGCCGCCGGCGCGCTTCGGGGAAGATCTTCGGGCCCTCCTCGATGGGCCCGCGTCGGTCGTCGTCCGCCTGGCGACCCCTGACGCCCTCCTCGCCTTTGGTGCTGAGGTCGCCGCCGAGGTCGCCGAGACGGGGCGGCCGGAGAGGCGATCGCGCCTCCGCCTCGCGATCGTCGAGTCGCCTCCACCGCCCTCGCCCGAGCGGCTCCTCGCCGACTACCACGCCACGGCCTGGGTCCTCGGTCCGTCGGCGCTCGTCCAGCTGCCTCTCGAGGCCCTCTCGACCGGTTTGCCCGATGGCGCCGTCGGCTGGCGGCTCGTTGCCCTCCGCCGAAGCCTCGAAGCCGCGGCTGGGCTGCTCGGGCCGGAGGGGAAGGTCGTCGTCCTGGCTCGCGGCTTCGGTCTCGAGCCCCTCGTCGGTGCCGCCCTCGCCGCCGGGCGAGCCGGGAGCCGCCTCGTCGGGGTCCGGTGGGTGCCGGAACCGGAGTCCTGCTGGCTCGTCGAGGTTGAGCCGCCCGGGTCGGTGGCGGGGGCACTGGCCCGGGGGAGGCGGGGTCCGGCGGCCGGGTCGGCCGGGGCGACCACCGAGATTGCCGCCGGAGTTGACCTCGCCTCGGCCGCCGAGGAGGTCGGGGTGTTCCCCTCCCGCGAGGCTCTCCGGACCGTCGTCGATGCGGCGGTCGCGACGCTGAAGACGCTCGGCGAACCGGCTGGGAGGGAGCGGCTCGTCGGTCCGCTCCTCGTTGCTCTCGACCGGGGTGGCTACCTGCGGGGGGCGCCGATGGGGGATCCTCCTGGGTCGGCACCTCCTCCTGGGTCGGCGGCACCTCCTGGGTCGGCGGCACCTCCTGGGGCGGTGCCGGCTCCCCATGAATCGGCGGCGCCTCCTGCTCGAACAGCAGCGCCTCCCGCCGGCGCGGTGCGGGCCTCCCAAGGCACGGGGGCGGCTCCCGCTGGCGCGGCGCCGCCTCCCCCTGGCCCAGCGTCGGCTCCCCCTGGTGCGCCGGTGGCTTCGCCCGAGGGAGGTGCGGCCGCACAGGGCTCGACCCCGACGACCCGGCGCGCGGTCCATGCCCCGACGGGAACGGGGCCTGCCGGCCGGATCCCCTCCCGGACGGGGCTCTCGAGCTCCGTCGAGGCGATCGTCGACCTCCTCGAGACCACCATCGGCACCGGTGACGGCCGGCGCCTCCTCGCCGTCGAGGACGAGCTCTGGCTGGCCGATCCCGCCGACCGAGCCGCGGCCGCCGACCCGATCTCCGACCGTATCGAGTGGGCCGTCGTGACGACCCTGGCGACGAGCGGGCCGATCGAGCCGGAGCGGGTCGTCGACGTCGTCGTGGGTCGCCTCGGCCTCGACCACCCGCTCGATCGAGCCCTCCTCAGCGCCTGCCTCGAGAGCTATGCGGTCCCGACTGGCGACGGGCGCCTCGTCGTCGCCCGCGAAGACGTCGTCCGTCGCTCCCAGGAGCACAGCCGGATCCTGGCTCGCCTCGTCGAACTCGGGCACAGCTTCGGGTTCACCGTCTGGCTTCCGCCGCGCGAACGGACGCGGCGGCTGGGTGGGGCGAGCCTGGAGGCGCTGTTGACCGAGCGCGAGCGACACGCCCGTCTCGGCGCGGTCGTCTCGGCTCCCGCCAGCGCTCTCGAGGGCCTCGACGCCGTCTGGTACGTCCGGGGTCGGGCGACCTTCCTCTTCGAGGTCGAATGGACGGCCATGCTCGGTCTGCCTGTCCTTCGGCGTGGACCGCAGATTCCGACCGACGAGCGGACCGTTCGCTTCCTCGTCCTGGCCCCCGAGCGACGCGAGCTCGTCCGGGCGAAGCTGGCGCGGTCGGCCTACCTGCGGGCGACCCTCGCCGCCGACAACTGGCACGTTCTCCTCTGGAACCACCTCGAGGTCTTTGCTGGTCTCGAGCGGCCGAGTCTCGCCGCCCTCGAGCCGTTCCTCGGGCTCGATGCCCGGGTCGAGCGCCTCGGCGGCGATCAGCTCGGCCTCTTCGAGGGGGACCGGTCGGGGGGTGGGCCCGGCTGAAGGGGGCTGGCCGACTCGCCCCTGCCGGTCTCGGAGCCGGGTCTGGGTCGCCTGAGGCTCATCCCCTGCTCCGCCGGCTCACTCCCGGGAGCCCGTCGTCAGCAGCCGAGCCTGGTCTGGGTCGCCTGAGGCTCATCCGGCGCGCATGCCCGGCGGCTCGGCCGCCTCGGCCCGGGGCCTTCGCCGGCTGCCATCCCGTGGTCCCGGCCGCTTCGGCCCGCGGCCTGTGCCGGCTGCCATCCCGTGGTCCCGGCCGCTTCGGCCCGCGGCCTGTGCCGGCTGCCTCGGCCCGACCCTGGGTCGCCGCGATGCGCACCGCCCACCAAACCCGGTGCGAGCGTCGAGCCCGGGGCCTGCTGTGCTCCGTCCTACCCTCGTCACCGGCCCGCGCCCCGCACCTCCCTTCACCGGTGCGCAACCAACACCAAACGCGGCGCGCGCACGCCCGCCGACGGCCGCGGTGCGCAGCGAACACCAAACCGGCCGCAGACACGGACCCGCAGCTGGCCGCTCCCGGGGATTGCTGTTCAGCGAACAACACTTCCCCGGAGCGGGGCCACGCCATCCCAGCCCTGAGGCCACTTTGGTGTTCCACGAACACGCCGCC
>FWPU01007449.1_pt1 | contig 20158 bp, 11 predicted proteins | sample 2228361 | NCBI WGS metagenome assembly FWPU01 (sample SAMEA103939777, study PRJEB20133) | metagenome
TACCTCCTTCGAAAGAGTCAATCTCGCTTTTGCGACTCTATCGTAAGGAAAATCCAGGCCCCCTGCCAACTCTTTTTTGGCCAAAGTCCAGTGCAAATCCTGCGAAGCGAATTTAACGTTACCGTTATAATTGCTACGCACGATTTGGAGGAGGCTGAAACTCTATGCGATAGGATTGGCTTTTTGAAAGATGGGGTTCTGGTCGCCCTTGACACTTTAGAGAATCTCAGGAGGTTGATCAGCAGGATGGTGATAAGGGTGGAATTCCTAGATAGGCTTAAAGCATTCCCCCTCCCAAATGGATTCCCAGGCGTGCTGTCGCAGCAGCTCTCCGACTCCACGCTCGAGGTGGTCATCTCAAGCGCAGATGGAAATTTTAGCTCCATCTTTAACTTTCTAGAACGGCATGGTAGGGTTAGGTTGTTAGAGGTAAGACAACCCAACTTGAGCGATGTGTTTTTATATTTGATGGCTAATTAAATGGGTCAATTATGCTAACATCATTAGAAATAATGCTCTGGCGCGAGTTTAAGGTCAATATCCTATCTCTCACCAGGATCGTTGCGAATTACGTTTCACCGCTGTTTATGGTGTTAATATTTGCCTTGGTGTTTGCCGCTAACATCAAAACGATAAGCTTCGAGGGCAAGGATCTCAATTACTTGCAGTTCTTTCTGCCTGGGATGTTTGTCCTGCAAACCTTCCACTTATTTACGCTCACCTTCTCCATGGTTAGAGTTGACAAAGCGACACGAATTGTTCCGCTGATCATCACCACCAGGACCCCGATAAGCTTATATCTCTTCAGCAAGCTCATCGCGAGTTTGTCCTTGGTGCTTTTGCAGATTTTAATCATCGCCGTTGCTGGGTATTGGATAACTGACCTTGGGTTCATTTTACGACCATTCAGTATCGTTACCTGCCTGTCCACCATTGTGTTAAGCGGGACTCTTTGGTTCTCCATGGGCTTCATCTGCGGGGTGTTCATTTACAGTGAAAGCACGAGAGACATTATCTCTAGCGTTCTTGGCCTGCCATTGATCTTCTCCAGTTCCATTTACTACAACATCGAGTTCGCTCCGAGATGGATTCAGTGGGTCGCGGGCGTGAACCCTTTGAATTATGCTTGCCAGCTTGTAAGGAGCAGCTTGCTCGGCGGGACCCCGCGCCTGTGGGGACTGGACTTTTTGATCATTACAACTCTTGCTGCCATAGCCTGCATCCTTGCAATTAAATCCCTCAAAAGGTTATCGCTATGAACGGGGTTGACAGTGGCTTTCATCTTAGCAGATCTTAGCTTAAACTTATACGCTAGGCTTTAAAGACTACCTGGAGGCAGATCTGAAATGAGAAAATATAAACCATATTACCTCGCCTTAGCTCTTGTCATCGCGGTCATTGTCATTATGTTTTTAAGATCGCGGCCCACCGAGATGGAGAGGAGCGCGCCGCCTACCCCTCCTGCTATGGCCGAGAATGCTGCCCTTTATGAGCAGGCTGTAAGCATCGATGATCTGGGCCGTGGGCGCGAGATTGTCGAGAAAGCCGTGGAAGCACTGGGAGGGCTAAACGTTTACGAGAAAGTTAACGACTTAACTAAGGTTTCAAAGAGGAAGGTCTGGGGCACGGATGGTGAGAAGATAGTTGTGGAGACACTTTATTATAAACGTCCCGACAAGATTCGCATCGATGGCGAGGCTGATTTCATCACGAAGAAATTCCTGCCTAAGATTAAATGGTATCACATATTCGATGGCGAGCAAGGTTGGATCAAGGAACTCGGGTTGCCGCGGGAAGCCTCCGAGAACGAGATCCAGCAGCTTAAGGCTCAGATAAGAGGCCTTCCCGGCATCTTGCGCCTTGTGCTGCTCGGCGATTATTCCGCGAAATACGTTAAGGATCAAGTTGTCGAAGGGAAGCAATGCCATGCGCTCGACATCCTCGATCATCAAAGGAGGAGGGTGGTAAGGGTTTTCATCGACACCAGCTCCTTCTTGATGCTGAAGCGTGAGGAGAGAATTACTTTGGGAGGAGCGCTGGCGGGAACGCCGGCTGAACGTGAAGTCCTTTATTACGATTACGGCGAGACCCCTGTTGGAATGGTCCCATTTCACATTGTGGATAAGGTGAGCTCACCCAAGTACACTGAAACAGATGACACTCAGGTTGTGAAAATAGAGGTCAACACTGGAGTTAAGGATGATGTCTTCAAAAAGCCATAGTGGTGAGACGATGAGGGATATCCTCCTTAAGGAGATCCTTGGGAACATCCTGGATGACAAGTTTCACGTAGTGGTGGTGACACTTGTGCCTCTGATACTGCTGGGCACCTTTGTGATGCACGAGAACTATCAGGAGATGTTGGCAAGTTATAGCAGTCAAATACGAAACCTGGGCGAGCGCTCGATCGCCTTCAGGCCGGACCCTCTTAGCGTCTTCGCACACGGATTAACTGATAGCATCAATAGGGTTTACACCATAGACGAGTTTGGTTTGATAAAGGTCAGCTCTCATCCTCAGAGGGCGAACCCGATCTTCGCCCTGTTTGCTACCCCTGATCTCCTCTTCATATCCACCACTATCCTAAGCTTAATTGCTTTGCTGTTTGGATTCGACGCCGTTTGTGGCGAGAAGGAGATGGGGACATTGCGCATGATCCTGGCAAACAGCGTCTCGCGCAGTGCCGTGATCATGGGAAAACAGCTCGGCGGTGCTCTGACATTCCTTACCCCATACCTCATCGTTGTTCTGATGGGGTTGATCCTGATGAGTTTGGCGGGGGCTCGCTTAAGCGCCGAGGAACACTTGCGTCTGCTCCTGTTCGTCCTTCTTGCGGCGATCTACGCCCTCTGCTTTTACTCCCTGTCGATGTTCATCTCCACGATGACCGCTTCAACCACTACGAGCATAATTGCCTCGCTTCTGCTATGGGCTATCTTGGTTTTTATAGTTCCTAACATCGCCCCCTTTATCGCAAAGGGGTTCGTTGAGGTTCCCTCTACCGATCTGATCGAGGAGTCGCGCCAGCGGATATGGATCGTGAGAGCCTTCGAAAAGATCCAGGCTGCTGGGACAGATGTTAACCTCCTCGGCGGAGGCACACGGGAAAGGATTCAGAGGGATGTGGACGAGCTTGAGCAGGAATATGGCCGTCGGCTCGATCGGCTGGTTGACTTAAGCCTTGCGATTGGCAAGCTCTCCCCCACCATGGTCTTCTTAGACGGGGCGACTAACATAATGAGGACCGGCATCAGGAGCAACAATGAGATCATCAAGCAGATACTCGATTTTAAGGCGAACCCCTCTGGCTCCCCCGATAACTGGAGGTTTTCCCCGACGTTGTCCTTACGAGACGACCTGTCGGCTAACTTTCTCTGGAACTTCCTGATCCTGTTCCTTGTGAATTCAGCCCTCCTGTCCGCCGCATATGTTTCTTTTTTGAGATATGATCCTCGTTAGCCTATGCTCAGGCTGATCATAACAAAGGAGATAAGAGAGAGCGTCTTGAGCCTACGATTCTTCCTTGGGCTCCTGTTAGGCATCGTTTTGTTCGCCAGCAGCGTTTTCCTCCTCTCCGAGGATTATCGGCAACGCTTGCATGACTATCAGACCAGGGTGCGCTTTGAAGATGAAGCCCTTGACAAGGCCGCTCATCTAAACCGCTTAGAGGGTATGATTAGGTTCCGTCAGAGGCCCTTGCCTTTAAGCATGCTGTTCCACGGCTTGACAGCAGAGGAGCAAACCGAACACCTCCGCTCGAACCCTTTCCCAAGACTTAACCTCAAATACGATCTGTTCTTTATTATCTCCTTTGTAATGAGCTTCATGGCCGTGACATTCTCTTATGATAGGGTCAGCGGAGAGATCGAGAAGGGGACACTGCCTCTGGTCCTATCAAATGCCTTGCCCCGTCAGCGCCTGCTCATCAGCAAATGGCTCGGGACATTCGTTGTGATCTCGGCCATCTTCTTGACTTCAATTTTGCTGGTCTGCGCCCTGGTTTACCTCGACCCGCAGGTTTCCTTCGCCACGGACGATTGGCTGGCGCTCGCATTGATTTCGATAGCTGCGATGATCTATTATAGCTGCTTTATCCTCGTCGGCTTACTCTTCTCAACGCTGGCAAGAAAGTCATCAACCTCCTTTCTCTTGGCTCTGTTCTTATGGATCATGTTCATCGTAGTTACTCCCAATATTAGCCCGTATGTTAGCGCCATGGTTTACCGCATCCCCTCGATATCCGAGATCGAAGACCGCATATACCAAATAAGCGTGGTGGAGCGCGAGAGAGCCATCAGGGAAGCCATGCGGCCTTACCTGCTGCAAGGTCTGCCGGAGAAGGAGGTTTTGGAGAGAGCTGAGATCTGGAGGATAAACAAAGAGTTTAGCGAGAGGGTCGATGAGATAAGGCTTGACTTCGATAGGAAGAGGGCAACGCAAGTGCGGATTGCCAGGGCTCTGTCCTGCCTTTCGCCCCTGCCGCCACTCGCTTATTTGAGCATTGAGCTTGCCGGGACTGGCTTTGCAGATAAAGACCACTATGAAGCTATGCGTCTGCAATTCTCGGAGAGGTTCCGCACGTATGTTCAAGCTGAATATGAGGAGGCTCTGCAAAAGAATCCTCAGTTCAGCATAAACGATTACCTGGATCTGAGCGATCGCCCTCGTTTTAGCTATATCCCGCTGCCACTTCGGGATAGGCTTAAAGTTTCACTCCCACATATAGCTCTTTTGTTGATCTTCAATGCGGCATTCTTCTCGCTTGCTGCATTCTCATTTGCTCATCTGGACGTTAGACAGCGCTGATTCCAATGGTTAGAATTTATGGGCTTTTCTACAATATCTGATGTCGTCGGAAAAATAATTAACTCTTTTAGAATCAAAAACTTACCGTTTGAAGGTTATTTCGGTAGGTTATCGACTTTACGTGACTTAACAAATTTTTCCAGTAACTCGAGCTGCCCTATATTCCACTATCCATGCCTGCTGATAATTACATGTTTTTATTCTAGCTTCTAACTCCTAGCTTCTAGCTCCTCTTTTTGTCTTGAACAATTCTCTGTTTTGGGGCATCTGAGTAGATGCGCGGCAAATAGGCGCCGGCCACTTCAAACAGGGTTTCCCCACAAAATGAGGATCGAGACCATAACCGCTAAGGAGGAGGTCTACGCCATGAGGTCGAGAAGAACTTTGCTGTTTTCTCTATGCCTTTTCTTTATCGGCGTTTGCCACTCGCAGCTCTCGGGACAGAACAGCGATAAGGAGAGCAAGGCGGGCGCCTCACATCAGGCGAGGGTTTCTGCGGGCGCTGAGGCTCAGGGAGGAGCGCGCGCCCGGGCCGAAGCTCAGTCGGACACCGGTGCCGGGGCTGCAACAAACAGCGAGCCCGAGCAACCCGTGGCTGGAGCACTTCAGGCAGGCACACAGCTAGAGGCCCTTCTCGATGGCGAAATCAACAGCGGCAAGAATAAGCCTGGCGATAAATTCATAATGAGGACCGCGAAGGATATTAAACTGGAAAACGGCCTGGTGCTCAAGAAGGGGACCAAGCTCATCGGCCGCGTCGCCGAGGTGCAGCGTTTCGACAAGAGTTCGGGCAGCTCGAAACTAGCTTTGGTCTTCGATGAGCTAAATAATAAGCAACTGAGGGGCGGCTTGACTGCGACCATAGTCTCAGTTACGCGCGCGGAGAGCAGCTCTGCACTATCCTCAATGCAGGATGAGCCCTTTGGGGATATCGGCGCCTCCGGCATGTCGCGGGGCGAGGCGCGGGCCGGCGCCTCGGGCGGCCTGCTCGGCGGCGTGACCGGCACAGCCGGCAGCGCCATCGGCAGCACGGTTGGGGCGGCCGGTGAAACCCTGGGCAGCGCGACGGGCCGAACGACCGCGACGGTTGACAGCGGCGTGAAGGCTGCCGGCGAGACGGCGGGAGACATCTCGACGGCCGCATCCGGCACGGTGCGCACCACTGCCGATGCGGCGGCCGGCACAAGCTCGAGCGCCGCGGGCGCAATCGCCAAAGGGGCAAGCTCGTTGGCGCTTGCCGCCTCGAGCGAGACTGCCGGCAGTTCAGCCCTTACTCTTCAGGGCAAAAACCTGAAGCTCGAAAAAGGGACCCGGTTCCTGCTGAGGCTGGATAAAGAGGTTGAATTGCGGAGAGGGAAAAAAATAGGTCGGCAAAAGCCCGGGTGACCCGTTTAAGAGGGCGCGGAGGTCTTCCCGTTCCCCTCCAACTCCGCGCCCCCCATTTCTCAGGACAGCCCGTACTGTTTCATCTTCCGATAGAGGCTGCTCCGTTCGATGCCCAGCGCCTCGGCGGCGCGCGAGATATTCCCGTTGCATTCTCTTATTTTGCGGGCGATGTACTGACGCTCGAAGGCTTCGCGCGCCTCGTCGAGCGAAGCGAAGTCCTGCTCGACCGCCGGGCGCAACCCGCGCCCGAGGATCGAATCGGGAAGGTCGCACGGCTGGATCTCCTCACGCTGTGTCATTATCACCAGCCTCTCGATCATGTTCTTAAGCTCGCGCACATTTCCCGGCCAGCTATATTGAATAAGCAACTCCATCGCGCTGTCGCTCAAGCGCCTGGGCCGGCGCCCGTATTTGCGTGAGAAGTCCTCGAGGAAGTAGTTGGCGAGCAGCGGGATGTCCTCGACCCGCTCGCGCAGCGGCGGGACATAAAAAGGTATCACGTTTAACCTGAAAAAGAGGTCCTCGCGGAAATTCCCCGCCTCGATCTCGGCCTCGAGGTCTTTGTTAGTGGCAGCGATCACCCGGACGTCCACCGAAACGGGAGAATTGCCGCCCACCGGCTCGAAGCGCTGCTCTTCGAGCGCGCGCAGCACCTTCGCCTGGGTCTTCAGGCTCATGTCCCCGACTTCGTCGAGAAAGAGCGTCCCCTGGTCGGCCTGTTCGAATTTCCCTTTTCGGCTCGAGGTCGCACCGGTGAAGGCGCCGCGCACGTGCCCGAACAGCTCGGATTCGATCAGCTCTTCCGGGATCGCCGCGCAGTTCACCTCGACGAAGCGGCGTTCGCGCCGGCGGCTGTTGGCATGCAGCAGCCTGGCGACAAGCTCCTTGCCAGTGCCATTTTCTCCATAGATTAGCACGCGCGCATCGGTGGGAGCAGCAAACGATATCTGCTGCCGCAGGGCGCGCATCGGGACCGAGTCCCCGATCATCACGTAGCGGCCGTAGATCTGCTCGCGCAGGCTGCGATTTTCCTCAGCGAGTTGCTTTTGGCGCAGGGCGTTCTGGATCACCAGCATGATCTTGTCGTATGAGAGGGGCTTCTCGATGAAATCGAAGGCGCCGAGCTTGGTGGCCTTGACCGCCACCTCGATCGAAGCGTGTCCCGAGATCATGATCACGTAGACATCGGGATCGACCTGTCGTATCTGCTCGAGCGTCTCCAGGCCGCCGATTCCGCCCAGCCAGACGTCAAGGAGGATAAGGTCACAGCGCCGCTCGGCCATCCTGGCCAGGCACTCCTCGCCGCCCGCGGCCGTCTCAACTTCAAAGCCCTCGTCCTCCAAAATCCCCTGAAGCGAGGCGCGAACGCTGGCCTCGTCATCGACAACCATTATCCTCGGTCGCGCCACGACCCCTCCTGCCAGTTTAATCGCAAATGGCAAGCCATCAGCTTTCAGCTTCAACCTGACGGCCGATTGCTGACGGCTCCAAAGCAACCTCACCACCCGGTTTTGCTGGGCGCTCTAAATCGGAAGCTCGATTACCAGGCGCGCGCCGCGCGGCGGATTCGACTCGGCCCGCACGTAGCCGCCATGGTCGGCTACGATCTGTCGCACAATAGCAAGCCCGAGGCCGCGACCTCGACCTTTGGTCGACGCGTAGGGCATAAAGAGTTCCTCGGGCCGATGCTTTCTGAATCCGGGTCCGTTATCCGCCACCGCGATCTCCAAAATGTGCTGCTCGGGCCTCAAGCGAACCGAGATCCTTATTTCTGGCCTGGCGGTAGTGCCCTGAGTGGCCTCGATCGCATTATCAATGATATTGACGAGCGCCCTTTTCATCTGCTCAGGATCGAGCTTGACACGCGGCAGGGGCTCATCGTATTGCCTGATCACAGAAACCTCCCCCAGCCTGCCATCGTAGCGCGCCAGAGCGGCCTCGACCACCTGTCTGGGATCGCACTCGATCGAGGAGATCGCCGGCAGCCGCGCGAACCTCGAGAACTCATCTATCAAGGTCTTCAAGCTTTTGGCCTCCGAAATTATTATCGAGACGCATTCCTCCAGGGTCTTAGCGTAAGCGTCAAGCTCGGCCCGCTCGCGCGGCGGCTCGACCGAGCGCAGCGCGGAAAAGCGCTTGAGCAGCCGTTCGGCCGAAAGCTGTATCGGGGTAAGCGGGTTTTTTATTTCATGGGCTACCCGCTTTGCCACCTCCTGCCAGGCAGCGGTCTTCTCAGCCCTGATCAGTTCGGTCAGATCTTCCAGGACCATCACAAAGATTTTGTTTCCCTCAGCATCAGCGATTGCCGCCGCGCCGGCGGCCACGGTCCGCTCTCCGCTGAGGTTCTTGAGCTGGAGCTTACAGGTCTCGAAGCGTCCACCTCCGGGCGGAGCCGGCCTTTCGAGGAGCCGGCTGATCTCGGTCCACGCGCTGTCGGTTAAGGTCTCCTCCAGCTTCGCCCCCCTGGCGCGGCTGCGGTCGAGGCCAAGCATCTTTGCTGCGGTCCGGTTTATAGTTATGATCTTCAGCTCGCTATCGAGGGCGATTACCCCGGTCGCGATGTTCTCAAGCACGGTTTCCATGTAGCGCCGTCTCGATTCCAGCTCTTGATTCGAGCGGCGCAGTTCTGCGGTCATTCGATTGAACGAGTCGACGAGCATGGCCAGTTCGTCCTCGGCCCGGCACTCTACGCGATAATCCAGATCGCCCGCTGCCACCGACTCGGCCCCCTCCGCGAGCGCTTGTATCGGGCCTGTGATCCTGCGAGCGATGTACATGGCAAACCAGGCGAAGGCGAAGAGCAGCAGCATCGTGGTCAGCGCCAGGATACCGATATAATTGATCCGGATGATCCGGCGGTGCAGTTGCAGCTTTTGATATGTAGAGAAGGCATCCTCTACTTCCGCCACGTGCGCCGCAACGCGCGCGGAAAGCGTGTCCTCGGCCAGGATCAGCGCCGATACTTTTCCGGTTCGATCGAATACGGGCGCGGCAGCGAGCAGCGCGATGCGCTCGCCCTCTCGGCTGAGTGAAAACGACTCCGCTCCTCCAGCCGCCCGCTCCAAAAGTTCGCGGCTTGCAGGGAGATCGACCACAGCCGGCCCCGATAAATCGCGCCACTCCCCCCCGGCTCGGACCAGAACGCTGATCCGGTCGAGTCGTTGCTCTGCGCCGATGCGCTGGACAAACGAAAGCTCCCCTTCATCTGCCGGCGCGCCGCGCCAGGGCGAGAGCAGCGAGGCCGCGGCGCGCGCCGCCCGCTCGACCCTATCCTGCTCCTGCTGATAGTAAGCGTCTGCTATCGCCTTGGCGTTCTCATAGACCTCTTTGGCCGGGGCGCGGAACCATCTCTCGATGCTCTTGTTGATCAGGCCGTAGGCCAGGAAAGAGAGGAGAAGCAGCGGGGTCAGGGAAATTCCGATAAAGGCCACAAGCAGCCTGGTTTTGAAGCGCGAGCCGAGGCGCCCGCTGCGCCGTTCGAAGTACAACCTGAGCAGGTTGCGCCCGAGAATAAAGGCAAATGCGATGATCGCGATGAAATTAACCGCCGAGAAGAGCGCGAGCAGCAGCGCGTTCCGGCTGAAGCTCGGCGCGCCCATGTCGGTCTGCTCGAGCAGCAGCTGAGTCAGGCCATAAATAGCTCCGAAGAGCAGGAGCAGCCCGAGGCTCAGCCAGAAAAGCTTTATCCTCCTCGCCTCTAAAGGATCGCTACGCAACCGCAAACTCCAGATTTGACAACCGCTGAATTTGAGACACCCTAATTATAATTTCCTGCCGCCCCTTTGTCTATCGGGGCATTTTTCGACCAAGGAGCACGCAGAGAGTGCGGAGGAAACCGTCGGCCGAGTTCTCCGGGCCCTCCATGTGCCCCGTGGCAATAAAAAATATCTTCAAATTTGGCTTCAGAAATGTTATATTTGCCGCCTTGGCGAAGGGTGCTGTCGCAAGCTCCCTCAGCAGGTAGCAATCACAGAAGCCGACCTTCCCAGGCAGGGGTTTGGGCGCCGAGTGGAGCCTTTAGCAGGCTTTTAACCGACAAGGAGAGGATATGATAAGGCAAATGTATTTTCCGGCTCTGGCCCTGGCGGCAACGGTTTTACTTTGGACTAACACCGCTTCAGGCCAGACGCTCACCGGCACGATCCTCGGTAGAGCGCAAGACGAGACCGGGGCGGTGCTGCCGGGGACCACTATAACAGTAAAGAACGTTAAAACTGGACTGACGCAGACGACCACTACCAACGATGTGGGCTATTACCAGCTGTCCCTTCTCCCGGTGGGAGAGTACGAGCTGACGGCCGAGTTGACCGGCTTTGCCAGGCTTAAGCTGGCGTCGATCGTGCTGATGGTCGGGCAGACGCTGACGCTCGATCTGACGCTCAAGCCGGCTGGCCTCGAGGAGATAGTCACGGTCACGGCGGAAGTTCCGGTTGTCGAGGTAACCCGGACGCATGTAGCGTCATCGGTGAACGACCTGGCGATTGGGAACCTTCCGGTAAACGGCAGAAACTTCATCGACTTCGTCCTGCTCACGCCCGGGGTCAATCGCGACCATCGCGCCGGCGATATCAGCTTCGGTGGGCTGCGCGGCACGCTGAACAGCTTGCAGATCGACGGCGCCGACAACAACAACACCTTCTTCGGCCAGGCGCTGGGGAGGACCGGGTCGGGCCGCGCCCCCTATCAATTCAGCCAGGACGCGGTGCAGGAATTCCAGGTGAAGACCAACAGCTATTCGGCAGAGTTCGGGCGTGCGGGCGGAGCAGTGGTAAACGTCGTGACCAAGTCGGGCACGAACGAATTCCACGGGACCATTTTTGAGTTTTATCGGGACAAATCGCTCAACGCCACCGATTTCTTCAGCAACAGCAGGCGGCTTCCCAAAGCGCCGTTCCACATCAACCAGTTCGGCGGCAACGTCGGCGGACCTATCGTCAAAGACCGGCTCTTTTTCTTCTTCGATTACGACGGCCAGCGGCAGAGCTTGCCCAACGTGGTGATACCGGGCGGGCCGGGCTTCACGCCCCCCTCGGACGCGGCATCGCAGCAGGCGTTTCAATCGCTGCTCTCCCGGGCACAGAGCTACGTGCGGACCTTTGACCAGGATGTTTTTCTGTTCAAAACCGACTGGCACATAAATTCGAGTCACCGCTTAAGCGGCCGGTATAATCGACAGGACTTCACCGGCGGCAACCTCGAGAACTCCGGCCAGACCAGCGCGCTCGAGCATACCGGCGACAGCCTGGTCACCACCGACACGCTGACGATTTCGCTCAATTCCACCCTGACCAACCGGCTGCTGAACGAGTTCCGGTTTCAGTTCGCGCGCGACAAGGAGCCCGGCAAGGCCAACAGCGATATCCCCGAGGCGGAAATCCGCGAGCGGGGCCGCGTGGTCCTGACCATCGGCAGGAACTTCTTCAGCCCGCGCGAGACTACCATCAAACGGGGCCAGTTCATAGATAATGTCTCTTATCTGGTGGGCAATCACAGCTTGAAGTTCGGCGTGGACCTCAATGTCGACCGGATCAAGAACTTTTTCCCCGGCCAGTTCGGCGGCCAGTTCTTCTTCTCGAGCCTGGCCCAGTTCGCCACGGGCCGTCCCGACCGATTCGTTCAGGCATTTGCCGGCGAAGGGACGACGGGCCCGCTCACCAATCCGAACAGCACCGAGTTTGCCTGGTACATTCAGGACGACTGGAGGGTGACGCCGCGATTCACCCTTAATTTCGGGGTCCGGTATGACATTCAGGATATCGCGGATCCGCCGGTGAAGAACCCCGACCCGGGGCTGGCCGCACTAGGGGTCGCCACAGATAGAATAAACCTCGACAAGAACAATCTCGCTCCCCGCTTCGGTTTCGCCTGGAATCCGCTGGGGAACAACAGGCTGGTGGTGCGCGGCGGCTATGGTATTTTCTACGGCCGCACTCCTACGATCATGGCGGCCCAGGTACATTCGCAGAACGGCATCAACGTGCGCGTGCTGACGTTCACAGGGGCCGATACTCCCACTTTTCCCAATCGCTTCTCCACGCCCCCAGCCGGGGGAACACCATCGCGGCCGAGCATCTTCGTCTTCTCGCCCGACTACGTGAGCCCCTATGTGCAGCAGGGGAGCTTTGGGCTCGAGTACGAGCTTGTTCCCAATTTCTCGATCTCGGCGAGCTACCTGGCGGTCAAGGGGACCCACCTGCAGCGCACACGCAACATCAACCTGCTGCCGCCGGTGGCAACGCAAATCGAGCTGGTCGGGGAGGGTGTAAGGACCTTCCCGCGCTTCCCTGGTCCCATCCTGCCCAACTTCGTCCGCATCAGCCAGTTCGAGAGCACAGCCAACTCGATTTACCACGCCTTCGTTTTCCAGGCGAACAAGCGCTTCTCGAACAACTTCCAGATGCTTGTTTCGTACACCGTTTCCAAGGCGATAGATGATACTCCCGATGCCACGTCGGTGGTTGCCTTCAGCAGCGGCGACGATGCCAAGCAGGTCCAGAACCCGTTCGACCTGCGCGACGACCGCGGGATAAGCTTCACCGACATCCCGCAGAGGTTAGTGGTGAGCTGGCTGTGGGACCTGGCCTATGCGAAAAACCTCGGCAACCCGGTGGCGCGGGCTATTCTAGGGGGCTGGTCGCTCAGCGGTATCTTAACCGCCCAGTCGGCACCGGCCTATTCGGCGCTGGTCTCGAGAGATCTCAACAACGATACTAACTCTCGCACCGACCGCGTGCCTGGACTGGGACGCAATACCTTCCGCGGCTTCGATTTCGTCAGCTTCGATCCGCGGATCACGCGCGAGATCGGATTGGGCGAGCGGGCCAGGCTCCAGTTGATCTTCGAGGCCTTTAATATCTTCAACCGGGCGAACTTCAGGACCATCTTGCTCTCGGGCGCTCTTCCCAGCCTGAACGCCACCATGTTCGCGCTGGCGACCAGCGGGCCCAATGCGGGCAAGCTGGTGCGCCGCTCTGATTTCGGCACCCCCAACGAGACCTTCGATCCACGCATCATTCAGCTCGCGGCCAAGATCATCTTCTAGTTTGGCAAAAGGGGGCGGCGCGCGCCGCCCCCTCCAGCCTTTCGAGCCGTGGCACTCTGCTAATTGCCGCACCGTAATACGAATTGAGGATTGCACCCGAGGCTAAGCCGTAGTACACTTTGCACCCAGCAGATGCTTTTTAATTACAACAAAAGGAGCGATTTGAAGTTATGCTGGCGCAAGAACAACTGGAGCGACGGCGGCAGCGGGCGCTGGAAGAAATCGCCCGGGTGACCCACCTGGGCGGGCATCCTATTTTTAGTTCCTTTGAGGTGAGCTCGGTCTCCGGACGCCGCTACCGGGTGCAGATTCGCTCACTGGCCGAGCTGCGGAATACATGCACCTGTCCCGATTATCGCAGCAACCTGCTGGGGACGTGCAAGCACATCGAAGGGGTCCTTCTCTACCTGAAGAAAAAATTAGGTAAGCGTTGGGCCGAGTTCGAACGCCAGGGCCCGCCGGCGACGCAGATCTATCTCCATTACGCTCAGGACATCACTGTCCGCATCTCACTGCCCCGGCCGCGTCATGAAAAGGCGCGCGAGCTGCTCGCCTGCTACTTCGATTCGGAAGGGGTGCTTCAAGGGCCCTTGACGCACACGCTGCCGGCCCTGTTGCAAGAGATCGAGCAGTTGCCCGCGCGCCGGCGTGCCAAGCTTCAGGTCGCCGACGAAGTGCGGGAGTATCTGGATCGACTGCAGGAGCTGGAAGCCGTCTCGAAGCAGAAGGAGTGGTTTCTGGAACGGGTCAGGAAAGGCCACCGCTCGCTTAACCTCATCAGCACGCGTTTATATCCCTACCAGGAGCAGGGCGTGATACATCTGGCGTTCGGGCGTCGCGCTATGCTCGCAGACGATATGGGGCTGGGGAAGACCATTATGGCCATTGCCGCCACCGCCCTGCTGCGCGAGCTGCGAGATATTCAGAAGGTGCTGGTCATCTGCCCGGCGTCGCTCAAACACCAATGGGCGCGAGAGATTCGCAAGTTCACTAACTTTCCCGTAACGGTCGTGCAGGGCCAGTCGCCCCAGCGCAGGTTGCATTACGAGCAGTCGTCGTTCTTTACCGTCATCAATTACGAGCTGGTGTTACGCGACCAGGCACACCTGGAACGGCTCCGCCCCGACCTGATCATACTTGATGAAGCCCAGCGGATTAAGAACTGGCGCACTAAGACTGCTACTGAGGTGAAACGCCTCCACAGCCGCTATGCCTTCGTGCTGACCGGCACGCCGCTCGAAAACCGGCTGGATGAACTTTACAGCATCTTTCAGTTTCTGGACCCACGCATTCTGGGCCCGCTCTGGGACTTTAACACGCGGTACTTCGAGCTGGAGCAGCTTAAGTCGGGCAGCTACAAGATCCTGGGCTACAAAAACCTCGATGAACTGCGCCGCCGCATCGCTCCCTATATCCTGCGACGCACGCGAGACGAAGTGCTGAAGGACCTGCCCGAGCGAGTGGACAACAACTTCTTCGTTGAGCTGACGCCGCCCCAGCGGGCGGCTTACGAGGAGTACCGGCAGATCGTGGCGCAACTTTTCAGCATCGCCCAGCGTCGCCCCCTGACGCCCAAAGAGCAAGACCGGTTGTTGAGATCGCTCATCAAGATGCGCCTCATCTGTAACGCGCTGGCGTTGCATGATCGAACCCTCCCGCCCAGGGAGCGGGAGCGCACGGCACCTAAATTGGGCGAGCTATCACATGTCCTGGATGACGAAGTGGCCAATAACGGGCACAAAGCGTTGGTCTTCAGCCAGTGGGCCGGGATGCTCGATCTGACCGAGCCGGTGCTGAAGCGGCTGAAGTTGGACTTTGTCAAACTGACCGGCGACGTGCCCTCGGCTAAAAGAGGCAAGCTCATCGATCGCTTCTTCAGCGACGAAGACTGCCGAGTATTTCTCTCCACCGATGCCGGCGGCCTGGGGCTTAATCTTCAGGCCGCCAGCTTAGTAGTGAATTTAGATTTGCCCTGGAACCCGGCAGTCCTGGAGCAGCGAATTGCCCGCGCTTATCGCCACGGGCAGTCCCGAGCCGTGAACGTCATCAATCTGATAGCTCAAGACACAATCGAGGAACGCATCCTGGATACACTGGCCACCAAACGCAGCGTCTTTGCCACCATCTTCGGCACTGAGGAGTCTCCTGCTACTATTCGCTTCAGCGACATCGGACAGAGCCTCCTGCAGCGCCTGTCCGAGCTGATAGAGCGACCGACGGAGATTCGAGTGCCAGAGCAGGAGGTGGAAGGAGAGGAGGTCCGCCGCGCGGCGGTCTCCATGCCGCGCCCGATGCCATCGTTGCGTTCCCTGGCTGACCTGCTCGTAGCTCGCTTCCCTGGGCGGGTGCTCCTGGTCCGTCGGGCGCCGCGTCTGCCGGCTACGGCTGGCGACGGAAACCTGCTGGTGGTCGTGGACCGCGAGCCATCCGAATTACGGCCCCAAATCGAGTCGCTGCTGAAGGAGCACTTCGGCCCTGAGCATCGCATCCCTGAGCTGCACCTGCTGGAACGAGAGGGGTATCGAACGTTGACAGCCTTGACCGGAGGCTTGCTCGAACAGTCGGCGCCCGAGGAAGAGCTGTATCGTGCACCGGCGCTGCTACCACCCGGAGTCTTACCAGAGCGGAAGGAAGCCGACCGCCGACGGCTGAAGGCACAGGAAGCGTTCCAGTTCGCTTCGCAGCGACTGCGGCTGGCGGAGGTGGTCCTTCAAGGAGGCTTTGTCCAAGAGGCCCTGCGCCCGATTCGGGAGGCATTAGGTTGGGCGCTCTCAGCCCACCTGGTTCTTACTAAGGATACCGAGCCTAGCCCTGAACTACCCTCCTCTCACGAAGTCCAAGCTTATCTGTTAGAGCCTGGTCGCGTGCCTGACGAGCTGGCCGGGCGCATAGCCCGGGTCCGGGAGTTGACTGAAGCACTGGTGGGCGGCGAAGCCGCTCCGCCGCCATCAGCTAAAACGGTCGAAACGCTGTTGGCCACCGTTCGTGAAGTGATCAAATTGGGCAATCAGATGGTTTTAAATGCGGCCCTGTAAGATTTTAGGATTTGCTTGGCTTCTGTAGCAGCATTAACGGTGCGCTAACCAGAAGTTGGTGGGTCAATCAGCTTCTGTCCCAGCAATTTCCTCTCCACCTCGAGGTGAGAATCAGCGCCGCTGCTCGAGGCGCACACGGGCCTTGACCTGCCGGGCGTCGCGCAAGACCACGACTTCGACCTCATCGCCGGGCTTTTTGCTCCTCAGAGCATAGGTGAAATCTACGAGGTTCTCTATCGGCCGGCCGTCGAACTCGATCAGGACGTCTCCGGCGCGCAATCCGGCCCGCGCTGCCGGGCTGCCCTCCCTGATCGCGGCAAAGCGCACCCCGGCTATATCGTCGGAAAAGTCGGGGATCGAACCGAAATAAGGCCCGTATCCAGATCCACCTGTCGAAACGGGCATGGCATGCTCGGTCCGCGTATAGGGGGGGCGCTCGGGCACCCGGCTCAGATCCTCTACCACCAGGTAGACCAGCTCCGCTACATTTTTTAGCGCTTCGATCGAGAGCTTATCCCAGGTATCGGAGGGCCTGTGGTAATCCGCGTGAAGGCCGGAGAAGAAAAAGAGGACCGGAATACCTTTAAGCTCGAACTGCATGTGATCGCTGGCGCTCATCGCCGACGATGAGATTTTGAGGTCGAGCCCGACCCGGCGATTGGCCCTTTCGAGCAGAGGCGGAAAGGCGGGCGAGGTGCCAGCGCCTCCGACATACAACCTCCCCTCTCTGACCCGACCGATCATATCCAGGTTGACCATCGCAACAACCTTTTCGAGCGGGACCGGTGGATTTTTGATAAAGTATCCCGAACCGCGCAGCCCAAGCTCCTCGCCAGCGAAGGCGATAAAGATCAGGCTGCGGCCGAGGCGCTTTTGATTTTTCGAGAACAGCCGTGCAAGCTCCAGAAGCGCTGCTGTCCCCGAAGCATTGTCGTCGGCTCCCGGATGGGGCGTGCCGATCGACTCGGGGACCAGGCTGCCGTGGCTTCCGAGGCCCAGGTGGTCATAATGGGCTCCGATGATCACGTATTCGCCCGCCCTGGGCCCGGCGCCGCGCAGCACCCCGACCACGTTTCGCACCTCGCTTTTCACCGGCGTGACGTCGAGCGAGACCTCGACGCTCAGGCCGAGCGGCTGCGAGGCCGGGGAAAGCCTGTGGTCGATCTCTCGCTGAACCGCTATCGGGTCGAGGCCGCGCGCGGCGAACATGGCGCCGGCGATTTCGGGCGCGATCTCCAGCGCAACGATCCCCAGCTCCTCGGCCTGCCGCCTTCGGTAGCGCAGTCGTTCGGCGAGCATGCCGGAAGCTCCGGCATGATTGGCGGCGTCGGCGACAAGCAGCAGGGCGGCGGCGCCGCGCCTTTTAGCGTTCGCCGCTTTGCTGTGAAATGCTGCGTGAAAGGTTATCTTCGTTCCTTCAAATGCTCCGCCTTCAATCAGTTCCTGCGGCTCGTGGTCTAATACCAGCACTACTTTGCCTTCGACGTCCAGACCCTGGTAGTCGTCATAGCCATATTCCGGCGCGGTGATACCGTAGCCTGCAAATACCACTTCGCCGCGCACCCTCTCCTCTTCCGAGAAACCGAGGATCAGATAGTCCTGCTCGACCTCGTACAGGCGCTTGCCCTCAGCTAATTCGACCGAGAGGCGGTTTCGCGGTCCAAGCTTGACGTCTGTGGTCACTTCGAACGGTTGAAAGAACGACGCGACCGAACCGAGCGGCTGTACGGAGTAGCGCTTGAGCCGCGCCGCGATATACTCTGCCGCCCTTTCCAGCTCGGGCGTGCCGTTGCCGCGCCCCTTCAGCTCGGGCGAGGCCAGGAACTTGACATGACCCAGCAGCGCATCGGCCGACACATCGGCGGCGACGAGCGCCGCCGCGCAAAGCAGCACTGCCGCCGGCCAGAATCGACTCCTGGAGAGCCCGATCATAAACTTTACTTTACCCCAGCAGATCGGCGGCTTCAAATGCGCCGGCGCGCGGTCAGTCCCGATTCGATGAATTCTCCGCTTGCCATCGATCAAATAATGATATATAAAGGGTTCGGCGCTGGTGGGGGCGAAGTAAGAAGTAACTCGGCTTCAGATGAGAAGGATTCGGAAACATCTGGCATCTTGCCTGCTGTTCGCGCTTACGCTCTCGTGCGGCTCCAATAACGAAGCAGAACTGCCGGAGGAGCCGGCGATTACCGATGCCGCGGTTGGAAACTATACCGCCGAATTAAATTTCTCGCTGGCAGGCGATCCGCTGACATTCGACCCCTTTATCGCCGTCGATCCCTCGTCCCAGCTTATCTGTTCGCTGATTTCGGCACCGCTGTTCGAACTCGATCATGGCGACGGCACCATCAGGCCTGGGATCGCGCGCGGCTGGGAGCGTCGCGGCCAGGGAACTTTCGTGATAAGGCTGCGCGACGGGATCAGGTTTTCCGACGGCAAACTGGTAACATCGGACGACGTTGTGGCCAGCTTGAGAGCCATCATGGCCGAGCCCCGCTCTCCTTTCAAGCTGAATCTCACCTATAACGGGCAGCCGGCCTCTGTGGATAAAATCGACGAGCGCAGCGTGCGGCTGCGGCTGCGGTTCGAGCCTGGATTTTCTCTGGACCGGCTGCTTGCGGGCCTTCCGGTTGTGCCGGCGGGCGCGATCGGATCTGGGGCGTTGGACAAAGGGAGCAGCCCCGGCGTCGGCCCATTCGTGCTCGATTCGCATACTGCTAAAAAATCTCTAGTGCTCAAGCGAAACCGTCACTACTGGAAGGTCGACAGCGTGGGCAAAAGGCTCCCCTACATTGAAAGGCTCAACGCCGCGGTGATGCCGGATCGCGAGGTGAGGGTCGAGAGGTTCAGGCTGGGAAGAAGCGATTTGATAGATCCGCTTTATGCTGCAGGGGCACAGGAGCTGGCGCGCCTCGATGACGCCCGTCTGTTCGACCCCGAGCTTTCCTACTCGATTCAGGTGCTCTGTTTCAATTTCAATCCGCGGCCCGAGCGGGGGCCGGGGGGCCGGCGCGAGCGCTACAAGCTGGCCTGGTTCAAGGAAAAAAGGTTCCGCCAGGCAGTCTCGCTGCTCGCCGACCGCAGGAGGATGGTCCGTGAGGTCTTCGGCGGCAAAGCCGAGCCGCTCTACGGTCCGCTCTCCCCGATCAATAAAGATTGGGAGCTTCGGGTAGAGCCGTCCGGCCTCGACCGCCAGCGAGCGCTGTCCACGCTCGAGGAGGCAGGTTTTGTAGTTGATGCCGAACGATTCGCCGAGCCGATACTCTACGGGCCGAACCGCGTGCCGGTCCAGTTCACGCTCCTGACCGATGCCGCCAATCCGATGGCCGAAAAGGCCGGTGAGATGATCGCAGGCGAGCTGGCCAGATTCGGCGCGAAGGTGACGGTCCTGCCGATAAGTTCCTCCGAACTGTGGGAAAAGGTGTTCCTGACCTACGACTTCGATGCGGCGATACTGGAAATAGGGCCGATTCTGGACCCGATTTCGGCGCGGAGCGTTTTCCATTCGACCGGGCCTCAATGCCTTTGGGCCCAGGCCGACCGGCGCGATACTCCCGATTGGGCCAAGCAGCTCGATTCCCTGCTGGACCGGACAATTGAGGCGGCTTCGCGGCAGGAGCAGCTGCGCCTGTTCAGAGAGGCGCAGGCGATAATTGTCGAACAGGCGCCCTTTGTCCCGCTGGTCGCCAGGCGGGCCCTTTCGGCGGCGCGCCAGGAACTGGCCAATTTAAGACCTACGGGCAAAGCGAGCCTTCTCTGGAACGCATGGGAGATTTTCAGCAGCGCGGCCCCAGGCGGGAAGTAACCGGTGAGACCGGGCAGACGCTTTACAGCTTCCCTAAAATTTAGTATTAAGTATTGAATTCGTGCAGCAGGATGAGAGAAGAGG
>FWPU01007450.1_pt1 | contig 20157 bp, 15 predicted proteins | sample 2228361 | NCBI WGS metagenome assembly FWPU01 (sample SAMEA103939777, study PRJEB20133) | metagenome
GAACCGAGAGCACTGCCACTGCCGTGAAGGTCTCTCTTCGGGGGTTGAAAGTGCTGGTGTTGAGGTTGAAATCCCACTGTCCGCTCAGCACTAGCGAGGGCAGGGTGCCCCTGCGCGCGTTTTGGACATTGGCGCGCGCCAGTTCGATGCCCCGTTCGGCTGCGCGCACTTCGGGGCGTTGGGCGAACGCTTGGGCAGTGAGTGCCTCTAGCGTGCCGTCGAAATCGGGCAATCGGTCAGGAATCGCCACTTGGACGGGCGTTTCGAGGTCGCGTCCTAATACGCTATTGAGCCGTGCCTGTGCAAGTTGCACCAGGTTGCGTGCGTTCAGCAGAGCTTGCTGGTTCTGGGCGACTTGGGTCTCAGCGCGCAGGAGGTCGAACTGCGAAGCGACCCCTGCGTCCACTTGGGCGCGGATGAGGCGCAGGCGTTCCTCCGCGTTGCGCAGAGCTTCCTCTGCCACCCGCACGAACTCCTCGGCGCGCGCCACGCCCTGATACGCCTCCACCACCTGCAGAATCAGCTCGTTGCGAGTGCGCTGGAGGTCTAAATCGGCAATTATCTCGCCCAGCCGAGCGGTGCGAATGGCGTTGCGGATAGTCCCGCTGATATCGATCGGCTGGTTCAGGCTGATGCGCGCTGTACGGTTTTCGATATTGCCCAATCGGATGGTCTGGGGACCGAACTGTGCCTTCGCCACGCGGTCAAAGCGGGTGTAGGTTGCCGAGCCTTGAATCTGGAAGTTGCCTGCACTGCGCGCTTCACGAACCCCGTTCTTTGTCTTCTGTAAACTTCGCTCACTAATTCGCAAGGTCGGGTTGTTTTCTAAGGCTATCTGGATGGCTTGCTCAAGGGTAAGGAGTGAGGAGGCTTGTAGAGCCTGCACATCCTTTGTAGCACGGGCATCTCGCCCGTGAGATTCTTCATCTTTCGTAGCACGGGCATCTCGCCCGTGAGATTCTTCGCTTCGCTCAGAATGACGCGTGATACCGAGATTAGCGGTAGCAAAAGCGTCTCGTTCTTGTATGTTATCGGATGCATATCCGACTGCACAGGCAAGAGCCAACATCCAAACGCTCCATCGTCTCATTTCGGTTCCTCCTGTTTAACGAACGCAGGTTTGAAAAACTCCAAAGTCTGTTCGACAATCTCGGTGAGGTTATCGTTGGGGCGTTCCATCATCCATTCCATCAGGCAGATGCGGTAGAGGCGTATGGCGTAGTGGGCGAGTTGCTCTGCGCTCACATCGGTACGAAACTCGCCCGTCTGCTGTCCGCGTTGAAAGCCGAGCAGGGCATGCTGGGTCGCTTCGTGAACCATCTGAGCGACCATCTCCCGCAAAAGCGGGCTATGACAGCACGCCACAATCATCGAGCGGGTGCGCTCAACTGAGTGCCCATCGATCTCGGCAATAAAGCGCATCACTTGGCGCATCACTTCCCACTGGCTGGGTGCTTTTTCGGGCTGGAGTTGCTCCAGAAAGGCGTACACATCCTCCACCATCTCTTGGGTGTAGGCAATCAGCAGGTGTTCTTTGGTGGGGAAGTAGCTGAAGAAAGTGCCTTTGGCGACATCGGCGCGCTCGGTGATTTCCTCGACCGTGATTTGCTCGAACGGTTTCTCTTGCATAAGCGCGAGCGCCGCATCGAAGAGCCTTTGGCGTGTCTCTTCCTTGCGTCGCTCGCGCCGACTTTGCAACATGCGTTCGTTCATAGCCATATCAACACCTGTTAGGATATGAACCGACGGTCATTTTTGACCATCGGTCAAGATTATACCATAGGTCAGACACGAATGTCAAGGGGTTTTGGGCGATTTCTTAGAGGGTTTCCCCAATCGAGAAGAGGGGGTGGAGAGTTCCACCCCTATTCTCGGTTTTGCTATTCCCCTTTTCACTAACACCCGCTTCCGAAGTTGAATAGTACGATTAGCAGGTCGGTGTCATTGACGATGCCGTCGTTGTTGAGGTCTTCGTCGCCTCCACTATTTCCGAAGGCAAACAGCACTCGTAGGAGGTCCATGTCGTCTACGCATCCATTCCCGTTTACATCACCTTCGGGAGGGGCGAAAGGATTGAGTGCTACAACGAAGGTTGCATCCTCACGCCCATAGGCAAAGAGGCGTCCATTTGGTGAGAATTGAACAACTGTTGTCCATAGGGAAGTTTCCTCATCATATGTTCGGAGGAGTATGCCCTCAGGTACCTGCCATAGTCGGACGGTATAATCGCCTCCTCCGGAGAGAAGCAATCGCCCGTTTGGACTAAAGGCTATCGTGGCAACCCCTGCTGTGTGTCCCAAGAGCGTTCGCCTTAGTGTCCAGTTCGAGGTTTGCCAGAGCCTGATAGCACGGTCCCAACCCGCTGATGCCAGCAGTTGCCCATCAGGTGAGAAAGCAAGCGCGCTTACTCCTGTACCGTGAGCCGAGATTGTTCGCAGGAGTGTCCCATCGGACACGCGCCATACTCGGATGGTTCCGTCGTTGCTTCCCGACACGAGCCACTGACCGTCAGGTGAGAAGGTGACCACCCTGACGATGTCAGTATGTCCGGTAAGCGTTTGCAGGAGTGTGCCACTCGAGACGCTCCAAAGCCTAACAGTGCGGTCTTCGCTTCCAGACGCCAATAACTCCCCATCAGGCGAAAAAGCCAAGGTTCTGGCTGGCATGGTATGACCCGAGAGGCGGTATAGGCGTGTCCAGTCGGACACACGCCATAAAATGATGCTATTGTAATAATTGGCTAAAGCCAACAACTGACTATTAGGTGAAAAAGCGAGGGTTTGAACCCCCTCATTCGAGAGTGAAAATGCTCGCACCAGGCGCCCACTCACAGCATCCCAGACCTTCATTGTGTAATCGTTGCTGCCCGACGCCAGCCACCGACCATCAGGCGAAAAGGAGAGGGAGTTCACCAATGCTCTGTGACCGGGCGGTATCTGGTGGGGCTCGCCTTCCAATATCCGCCACAAATTGACAAGCCCGTCCTCGCCCCCTGAAAAGAGCAATTGCCCGTTCGGTGAGAAAAGAACAGAACTCACATAGCCTGTATGTCCTATGAGGGTTTGTAAAAGCATCCCATCCGATAACCGCCAGAGATTGATGGCGGAGTCATCACTACCTGAGACCAGAAACTCTCCGTTGGGAGAGAAGGCAACCGAGTTTACCCGTCCTGTGTGAGCTTGAAGTGTTCGGAGCAGTTGCCCATCTGAGGTCTGCCAAAGCCTAACAGTGCGGTCACCTTGTCCTGAGGCTAAGAGTTGACCGTCTGGTGAAAAGGCGACCGCAAACACTGCGCTGGGGGTAGTAATCGTGCGCACTAATGCCCCTTCCGACACACGCCATAGTCGGATGGTGCCGTACCCACTTGCCGAAGCAAGAAGTTGACCATCGGCTGAGAAGGCAACCGAAGTCACTCCATAGGAATGCCCTGTAAAGAGTCGCACGAGCGTGCCGTCGGTCACGCGCCAAAGCCTGACAGTCCCGTCCTCGCCTCCGGACGCCAGAAGCTCACCATCGGGTGAAAAGGCAACCGAATAGACCGCACTGGGACTGGGAAGAGTATGGCGAAGCGTGCCGTCGGTCACGCGCCAAAGCCTGACGGTCCCATCCTCGCCTCCAGACGCCAGAAGTTCACCATCGGGTGAAAAGGCGACCGAATAGACCGCACTCGGGTTGGAAAGTACGCCGATAGCGTCTCCATCGGGAACCTGCCAAAGCTTGATAGTGCCATCTTCGCTTCCAGATGCCAACACCTGATTATCAGGCGACACTGCAACAGAGGAGACCGCCCCTGTGTGCCCACTTAGGGTTCGAACGATACTCCCATAGGAGAGGCGCCAAACTCGGATAGTGCTATCGGTAAGCGCGCCTCCTGACACCACAAACTCCCCATCAGAAGAGAACGCCAGGGCAGTCACCGCATCCCTATGAGCTTGGATGGTTCGCACAGAGCGTCCCGTGGAGAGTTGCCAAAGCCGAACAGCGCCACTATACTCCCCTGATACGATCGACTGACCATCGGGTGAGAAGGCAAGGGATATTGTGCGTGCCCCTGATGTAAGCACTCTCTGAACTGTTCGATCGGGCACCCTCCAGAGCGTAATCTCGTTGCTTCCGATGGCTAACAACTGACCGTCGGGTGAAAAAGCAAGCGCGTTCACCCCGCCTGTATGCTGGGTAAAAGTCGCCACGAGCGTCCCATCCGAGACCTGCCAAAGTCTAACGGAAGTGTCGCCTAAAAAAGATGCACCCGACGCCAAGAGCTGTCCATCGGGTGAGAAGGTAACCGCCCCGATAGTACTCCCGTGCCCTGTAAGGGTTCGGAGAAGGGTTCCATTCGATACGCTCCATAGTTTGACTGCGCGATCGGTGCTTCCCGATGCCAATAACTGCCCGTCGGGTGAAAAAGAAAGGGTCGTGATCGTACCTTGGTGCGCCTGGATGGTTCGCACCAGAGTCCCGTCCGAGATACGCCAAAATCGAATAGTGCCATCATAACCTCCAGACGCCACCAACTGTTCGTCGGGTGAAAGAGCGCACGAGGCAATTCCTGTTCTAATGGTTCGCAGGAGAGTCCAGTCCGATGTTCTCCAAATGCGAATAGTGTTATCTTTACTAGATGACACCAACAACTGACCCTCTTGGGCAAACCTAACAAGTACGATGCTGTTGGTATGACCACTGCGCATCCATACAATATCAGGTCTCCCCTGAGCCAGTGCCAGCGCCACCACTCCTAACTGACTCAAACAGGTTACCAGCACCTTCACTGACCATCGTTCCGTTCGTACCCTCCTCAGCATATGCATTCCCCCTGAATTATGGATTGAGTAGCAGTATGGTTTAGCCGCATCCTTCGCCAAAGCGGAAGAGCACGAGGAGAAGGTCGGCATCGTCAACGACGCCATCGAGATTGATATCCTCTGGTAAGCCACCTCCTGTGTTGCCGAAAGCGAACAACACGGCAAGCAGGTCGGCATCGTCTATACATCCATCACCATTCACATCACCTTCTAAAGAAGCATAGGGGTTGCGCGCTACGATTACTGTGGCGTCCTCACGTCCGTATGCAAACAAACGCCCATCTGGAGAAAAGAGGATTTGGGTAGGGGAAAACCCCGTTTCTGAGTCGTAGACTCTCAACAGCGTTCCCGTCGACGCCTGCCAGAGCCTGAAAATCCCAGGAGAGTTAAAGAGGCTGGATATGGAAAGGATGAGCCTCCCATCGGGTGAAAAAGTGGCAAAGGTGGCAGAGGTGTCGGGAAGTGTCTGTAAAATGGCTCCATCGGACACCCGCCTAACTCGAACAGGTCCCGCTGTTAGCAATAGCTGTCCATCAGGAGAAAAGGCAAGTGAGTACACCAAATCGTTGGTGTCAAGCCTGTAGACAAGCGTTCCATTGGACACTCGCCACAGACGGATAGTATAGTCCGTAGATGCCGAGGCAAGTAGCTGACCATCAGGCGAAAAGGCGATTGCCGAGATGGAGCTAGTATGCCCGATAAACGAGCGCACATTCGCTCCATCGGATACCCTCCTAAGCAAAACAGTGTTCGGAGGAGAGCTTAAGGTTGCGATGAACAGGCTATCAGGGGAAAAGGCAATAGGAGCGCGCCCAGAAATGGTGCGCACTAAACTCCAGCTCGAAGTTTGCCATAGATTGATACCTCTATCATCCACCGTAGCCAACCACTCACCATCGGGCGAGAAAGCGACCATAACCACATTTCCAGAATGTCCTGTGAGCGTTCCAACCAATGCGCCATCCGATACGCGCCAAAGCCGAACCGTGCGGTCTGCACTCCCCGACGCTAAGAGTTGACCATCGGGCGAAAAACTGACCGAATACACTCTTCCTCTATGCCCTGTAAGCGTTTGGAGAAGGGTGCCGTCCGGTACCCGCCAGAACCGAACTGAGTAATCTCCTGAAAACGGGTCTCCTGTGCCCGACGCTAAGAGTTGCCCGTCCGGTGAAAAGGCAAGCGAGTTGACCCAGCCTGAATTCCCTACTGAGGTTGCTATCAATGCACCGTCCGAGACACGCCAGAGTCGTATCGTGCCATCCCGACTTCCGGTCGCCAGCCACTGACCATCGGGTGAAAAGGCAACTGAGTTAGCTAAACTAACAGATATTGATCGCTCCAAAGTCCCATCCGAAACACGCCAGAGTCTCACAGTAGACCCACTCGCTGATGCTAAGAGCTGACCATCAGGCGAAAAGGCAATTGAAGTGACCCCTGACTCGTGATCGGTGAGAGTTCTGATAACCCTTCCCGTCGAGACGCGCCAAAGCCGAACTGTGCGGTCGTTACTTGCAGAGGCGATAATCTGTCCATTAGGAGAGAAGGCGACCATCTGAACCCTGTCTGTGTGACCAGTAAGCACTTGAAGAATGGCTCCATCCGAGGTGCGCCATATCCGAACCGTCTGATCGGTACTTCCTGACACTACCAACTCACCATCAGGCGAGTAAGCAACAGAGTAGACTGTATTACTGTGCCCACTCAATACTCGCACTATCGTACCATCCGACACACGAAACAGCACAACACTATTCCCAACTGCTGCAGACAACATCTGCCCATCAGGCGACAGGGAGGCTGAAAGAAGTGTTAGAGAACCAGGTGCCAAGTTAATCGTTCGCTCCAACATCCCCTCTGGTCGCTCCAGAACTGGATATTACCACCCCAAGAGGCGGAGAGGAGGAAGCGACCATCAGGCGAAAAAGCGACTGTAGAAACAGGTGTTGAATGTCCACCTCTCATCCACACAATATCGGGTCGATCTTGCCCCTCCACACGCCAGGCAATACCTAAAATCGTGAATGTTGCTATCAACCACACTCGGTGATAGCTCCTACATCTTTGTAGTACTGTCAGAACCGTCAAGCGCCACCGCATCTCGCATCTGCCCCCTCATGGTGTTCCCCTCTACAAAACACCCTACCGGGCATTTTGCAGGTACCGCTATATTATACACTAACCTGTTAGGAATGCAACCTTAGAAGTCAGCCACTATGTATTTTCCTATCCGAAACAGCAGGAGAAGCCGTCTGTCTAACGAACAGAGGGAGCGTTATGGTGATAGGATTGCGAATTGGATGGATATTCCTCTTCGGCTGGCTGATTGGGGTTGCGTGTGCCCAGCCGAAGATACGGGTCAACTTGGAAGAAGGCGCCCAGATACGCGGGGTCGTCAAGGTGGTGGCGACAGTTCAGAGTGAAGAGCTGGTGCAACGCGTGGAGTTCTCGGTCGATGGCATTCTGCGGGAGGTGGACGAAAGTACCCCCTACGAGTTCGAGTGGGATACGATTGCCGATGCAGAGGGCGAACGGCTTCTCAAGATTACGGCGCTCCTGGAAGGGGGCAAGTCCGCTATTCAGGAGATTCGGGTGACGATCGACAACGAGGTGGAGAAGGGCGCAGAGCACCATTTTCAACAGGCGCGGGAGCTGTTTGGTGAGGGCAAGATAGCCCCTGCAATCGAGCATGCGCGCATTGCGCTTAAAGCCGACTCGTCTTACCAGCCTGCCCGTATCTTGCTGATTCAGGCGTACCTAAGAGCGGGGCGCGCTGAGGAAGCTGAGGAAGAGTCGGCGGACTTGGTGCGCCTCGCTCCAGACTCCGTAGAGGCGCAGTCGCTGAGGGTCGCCACCACCCTTCGGCTGGCGCGGTATGCTCGCAACGAGCGCGAACTCATCGCCAAAGCGATTGAGGCGCGCCATAAGGTCTATCAACTTCGCTTGGAGAGCATCCGCGAAAGCCGAGACCCCTCAGCAGTTGCCCAACGCGCCCTGTTCCTGATTTTCGAAAGCAAAGCCAACGAAGCCATTTCCGAACTGTTGGAGCTCACTCGGCAGGACGACCGCAACACGCGCTTCCTGAACCTGTTGGCATACGCCTATTTGCGGGCAGGGCGGTGGCGCGATGTGATGGTGACCACCGAAACCGCTATCCGAAGGAATATTGCAGACGACTACACCTACGCCATTAGAGGACTAATTGCAGGGCTGTTGAACGATGAGCGCACCTCCGAATCGGCATTTGCACAGGCGGAAAAGATAGACAAAAACTCGCGTCCGCTGATGTTGGCGCGCGCCTCGCTGGCGATGGCTGACCGCCGTATCGTGAGCGCAGGGCGTTTTGCCACGCTGGCACAGGGTCCGTTGGATGACTCTGCGGAAGTGGCGTTCATTCGGTACTGGAACCTGAGCCTCAACCGCGAGTTTGACCGTGCTCGCGATGCCTTCTGGCGCACGGTAGAGCTGGAGCCTCTGACCCCAGAGGTCTACACTCTGCGGGGTCTTCTCAACTTGGCGGACGGGTTGCGTCCTGGCGATGAAAACCTGTTAGAGGTGGCACGCGGATGGTTCGAGCTGGCAGTGCAGGCGCGCGAGAACTATGCCCCAGCCCACTTGGGCGTTGCGCTGAGCTATGCCTTCCAAATCTTTGTGGCTCGGCGCGATGGGGAAACGCCCGAACCCGAATGGTCGCAAAATGCCAGCGATGCGCTTACCAAAGCACTCAATCTGGCGCGCGACACCGCATGGATGCAGGTAGGTGCATCGTTTGTGTACGAGCAAATCGGCAAAACACGGGAGGCAGACCAAGCCATTCAGCGAGCACTCCAACTCGACTCGCGTCGCGTGACGGCAGGGCGTCCCCCAGATCCACCCCGCCTGCTGGAAATCTTGCAAGCGCTGATGTTCGTGCCGATGATACAAGCTCCTTAGGAGCGGGTAGCGCAAGCGTTCTGCGCTTGCTCAGGTATACTCTATATGTGCCTGCTGGTTGGGTGGTAGCCCCGTAAGGGGAGGAAAGTCCGGGCTCCGCAGGAGACTGCGCCAGGTAACACCTGGGCGCCCGTTAGGGCGACGGAAAGTGCCACAGAAACGCAAACCGCCCGCAAGGGCAAGGGTGAAACGGTGCGGTAAGAGCGCACCAGCGTGCGCGTAAGCGCTCGGCTGGGCAAACCCCGCAGGGAGCAAGGTCAAATAGGGAGGGGATGACGCGCTCCGCCGACCCTCCGGGTAGACCGCGTGAGGCTTCGCGCAAGCGAACGCGCAGCACTCGCTCCCCCTGGAGCGGGTTGGGAATTGAAACGCGCAAGCGAATGCCCCAGAGAGATTACCACCTCAAACAGAACCCGGCTTACACACCAGCAGGCACACACCTTTTCGCTATTCGCATGGTATCCTCTATCCCGATGAAGTACGACCCCGCACGCATCTGGCTCTACTATGAACGCCTGAGCGCCATTCCCGAGGAGATGGGCACGGTACTGGAACACTCTGCCTGCTCGCCCAACATCAAGGAGCGACGGGACTACTCGTGTGCCCTGTTCGACCGTCAAGGCAGGATGATTGCCCAGGCTTCCCATATCCCCGTCCACTTGGGGGCGATGCCGTTGCTGATGGAATGGCTTTTACCGCGCCACGAATGGCAACCGGGCGACATGCTGTTGACCAACGACCCCTATCATGCAGGCACGCATCTGCCCGATTGGACGCTGATAGCGCCCGTGTTCGCAAACGGGCAGTTAGTAGGGTTCGTGGCGAACCGCGCCCACCATGCTGACACTGGCGGTTCGGTGCCTGGTTCGATGCCTCTTGCCACCGAAATCTATGAGGAAGGTCTGCGCATTCCGCCCCTGCCGATGGTGCGAGGCGACCATCTCGACGAGACGCTCCTCAGGTTTATCCTTCAGAATGTGCGCACGCCCGAAGAACGCTGGGCAGACCTGCACGCCCAGATTGGAGCTAACCGTATCGGTGCCCAACGGTTCCAAACTCTGCTGGAAACGGAGGGCATCGACGAGTGGTACGCTCGAATCGAGCAACTGCTGAGCTACAGTTCTGCTATTACCCGCGCTGTTCTCAGCACCATCCCAGAGGGCGAATACAGCTTTGTGGACTATCTGGACGATGATGGGCGCGGTCTGCAGTTAATCCCCATTCGGGTGCGCATCCAAGTGCCTGCATCGGAGCCGGGCACTATTCGATTCGACTTCACAGGGTCTGCTTCTCAGGTGGAGGGCAATCTGAATGCCCCCGAAGCGGTGACGCGGTCGGCATGCTACTACTGTGTGCGATGTCTTATTCCCACCGAAGTACCCACGAACGCAGGCTGTTGGGAAGCGGTAGAGGTCTATGCCCCAGAGGGCACGATTGTGAACGCCCAGTACCCCTCAGCGGTAGCAGGTGGGAATGTGGAGACCTCTCAGCGGATTGTGGATGTGGTGTTCGGCGCGCTCGCTCAAGCGCTCCCAGAGCGTATTCCCTCTGCCTCGCAAGGCACGATGAACAATGTGCTGTTCGGAGGGTACGACCCGTTCCGCAACCGTCGGTTTGTTTACTACGAGACGATAGCAGGCGGTGCGGGTGCATGTGCCCACTCGGATGGTGCGAGCGGGATCCACATCCACATGACCAACACACGCAACACGCCCGTCGAGGCTTTGGAAAGTGCCTACCCCGTGCGCATACTGGAATATCGGCTTGCCGAGCGTACGGGTGGTGCGGGAAAGCACAAGGGCGGGGATGGGGTCATTCGCACCTTTCAGTTTCTGACCGAGACTACCCTTACCCTGCTCACCGAACGACGCCGACGCGCCCCCTATGGGCTTCATGGAGGCAAGCCGGGCAAACGCGGGCAGAATCGGCTATTCATTAACGGCGAGATGGATGCCGAAATCACAAAGGGCGTGGTGCGCGTACCAGCAGGAACTGTTCTGACTATTCGCACTCCCGGAGGGGGTGGATGGGGACAGCCCCGTAGCTCGGGCGTCCTTGCCCATGTCAATCCCCCCTTTGATTCCCCCCTTACTAAGGGGGGCGAGGGGAGATAGGCGAGACGCCCAAGCCACTTGTCATCCTGAGCGGAGCGAAGGAACGGGCGTCTCGCTCGTGCATGCCTCGACAAACAGGAGGCTGATTATCTCGGGGGAGGTGGAAAGTCCTGCACCACCACAGGCACTTCAGCACTAAGCCCTGTGCGGGTATCCGTAACGGCAATCTTCGTATTGCCCATCTGGATGCCTCGCACCCGCCCTGTAGGGCTAACGGTGGCGATATTCGGGTTGGCGCTACTCCAAGCCCAGCTGGCTTCCACGATGTTATTGTTCTCATCCTTCATCGTGGCGGTGAGCTGGATTTCTTGGTCTACCCAAACCTCCACAGGATTAGGGCTTATCTCTATTCGGTAGTTGAGGCTGGGATTAGGCTTTACTACAAGCGGAACCTCAATGCTATATCCTGTGTTTGTGTCGGTGACCACGATTCGTGTGCTTCCTGCTTGAATTCCTCGCACCCGCCCTGTAGGGCTAACGGTGGCGATATTCGGGTTGGCGCTACTCCAAGCCCAGCTGGCTTCCACGATGTTATTGTTCCCGTCTTTCATCGTGGCGGTGAGCTGGATTTCTTGATCCACCCAAACCTCAGGATTGGAAGGGGTGACCTCTATCGTGTAGCGTTCGAGATTGTACACTATGGAGGTTAGATCACCCGCACGAATCGTGAAGGTCTGCGCCAGGATTTGTCCATTGCTGAGGGTGATTTCCACCCGTATCTGGTGAGTGCCTGGCGTCAAGGTGATGTTGCGGGGGTCTGGCACAAGGGTTCCGTTCAGGTAGACCCGTGCGTCTGCGGGCGAACCCGTCACCGTGAGCCGATAGGAACCCGTATCCGTGCCTCCACCGCCCCCACCTGAGCAGGCAATGAGGCTCAGGATGAATAGCACACCCAACACGATTAGCCAACGGTTCGCTCTCATCGCTAATTTAGACGCTCCTCAAAACTCTGCGTTACCCGGCGTGCGCGGGAAGGGGATAACATCCCGAATATTTTTCATCCCCGTGATGTACATCATCATCCGTTCGAAACCCAGCCCAAAGCCAGAATGAGGCGCACTACCATATTTGCGCAAGTCCAGATACCACCAATAGTCCTCCTCGCGTAGTCCGAACTCGTGGAGGCGCTGACGAAGCACCTCGTACCGCTCTTCGCGCTGGCTTCCACCGATAATCTCGCCCACGCGAGGCACCAACACATCCATCGCCCGCACTGTCCGCTCGTCATCGTTCAGGCGCATATAGAACGCCTTAATCTGGCGTGGGTAGTCGGTGACAATCACGGGCTTCTTGAACGCCTCCTCGGTCAGGTAGCGTTCGTGTTCGGTCTGCAAATCGTTGCCCCATACAGGGGGAAACTCCCAGTTGCGGTTCGCCTTCTGGAGTATCTGAATGGCTTCGGTGTAGGTAATGCGTTCGAACGGCGTGGTCGCCACATGCTCTAAGGTGGAGAGCACCGTGTTATCGATGCGCTCGTGGAAGAACTGGAGGTCTTCCTCACAGTGGTTCAGCACATACTGAATGATATACCTGAGGAACTCCTCAGCAAGTTGGGCGTTCTCTTCCAGTTCGTAGAACGCCATCTCAGGTTCAATCATCCAGAACTCTGCGAGGTGGCGGGGAGTGTTGCTGTTTTCAGCACGGAAGGTGGGACCGAAGGTATAGACCTTGCCGAACGCTAGTGCGAAAATCTCGGCTTCTAATTGCCCGCTGACTGTCAGGTAGGTCGGTTTGCCGAAAAAGTCTTGGCTCCAATCGATGCGCCCATCGGGCAAGCGTGGGGGGTTCTCGATATCGAGCGTGGTGACGCGGAACATCGCGCCTGCGCCCTCACAGTCAGAACCAGTGATAATCGGGGTGTGGATATAGAGGAAGTCGCGCTCTTGGAAGAACTGGTGGATAGCGTATGCCAGTGCGTTGCGCACGCGGAACACCGCCCCGAAAGTGTTGCCCCGCACGCGCAAATGGGCAATCTCGCGCAGGTACTCGAAACTGTGCCCCTTTTTCTGCATGGGGTAGGTTTCGGGGTCGGCACTGCCGTAGAGATGGAGATGCTCTAACTTGAGTTCCACAGGCTGTTTCGGGGCGGGCGACTCTACCAGCGTACCTGTAGCGGAAATGCATGCTCCGGTGGTGACTTGGCTCAAAGTCTCTTCAGGTATGACCCCTGCTTCCACCACCACCTGCAGGCTTTTGGCGCGGGAGCCATCGTTTAGCTCTATGAACGAGACCCCTTTGGAATCACGACGGGAGCGCACCCATCCACGCACGGTAAGTTTGCTCCCTATCGGCATCTCGTAGGCTTGTTTAACAGTAACCACCTGTGGTTGCATAGCGACGCAATAGAGTATACCTGCTTCTCTTCAAGTGGGGTCTGCCTTTTGGAGGCGCACCTTGCTCCTATGCAGGCGTTGGCTTCAACGGACGCGCATGAGCAATCTCTCGCTCATCTGCGAGGCGCACTTGGTCGGCTCTGAGCGAAACCACTACCACAGTTTCGCCTCGCAGAGTCATAAACTCAACCTCGTAGCCAGCCCCACCAGAGTGAACCAGCACTACTGTGCCTACGTCCCCTGCTTGTAGTCCATATTCAGGTATGTCCTCTGTTAGCACTACCGTATCTAACTCGTGAATCATGCGCACTCACCTCGCTCAGTTTATCTCAGTCTTTTTCGCAGAGGGTATGCCGTGACCAAACGCGGGTTTTGGCTTCCCTCTTCGACGAACCATACCACACGGAGCTTCAACGCCTTTCCTGAAGGTGTGGCAAGTTCGCTATCCACACAATATCGTGTCCCAAAGGGAGTCGACTCAATATATTTCACTTCGTGTGTTCTTGCATGCTCTAACAGCGCGGTTGCCAAGGTTTCCCACTTGTCAGGTGAGAAGCCATAACGAAGAAAAACCTGCGCCTTATATCGTCCATAGGGATGCGTTGTGGATAGTAGATAATCCACTAACTTGCTTCGTGGAATTTCAGCCGACTCTACAAAGGGAAGGCGCATCCTTAATGCTGAAGAAGGATACCCTATCTCTACAGGTTGGAGACATCTCTCTAAAACACCCACGGGGCGGTTTCAGGGTGGGAGCGAAGCTGTTCCCACTCTGCCTGTGAGACGGGGCGGGGGCGGTCGCGCTCGGCATCGACCACACACAGAAACCCAAACGGCTCGGAATAAGGGTTCAACCACCGATGGGGTACCTCAGGAGGCACATAGACGATGTCCAGCGGTTTCATCTCGATTAGGCGTGTGCCCACCAGTGCCTTACCCCTACCCCTTACTGCTACCACGAGATGGATATGCGTATGCTTTTCGAGGCTGGAGTAGCCTTCGGGTTCTATCTCGAAGTAGCGCAGGGCGAACTGGGCGGGCACGACGGGCGGGCGTCCGATATCGAAGCGTAGAACGCCACGCCAGCCCATGCCCGGTTCATCGCCCGTATGCTCTTTGTAGGCGCGCGCCACCAAACCCTGCCACCGAAACTCCTGAGGGTCAAACGGCAGATGCAACTGCGCTAATGCCTGCTGAAGCGCCTCGGTGGCGCGCTCGATGCTCCACTCGCTCATCGGGCAAATCGTACCCCTAACTGCGGATTAATCCGTGCAGGGCGTTCAGGAGCATCCGCCAGTTCCCAAATCACACCCAACACCGTGCGCGTAATCCGCGCCATCTTCTCAAAGTCGATCTTATCCACTGCATCGGAAGGGCGGTGATAGTCCTCGTGGAGACCTGTAAAGAAGAACAGGGCAGGAATCCCCTTCATGATGAAGCTAAGCTGGTCACTTCGGTAGAACAACTGCTCAGGGTGGTTCTTGTCGTCATAGAGCGGGTTCAGCTTCAGGCGCAGGTAGCCGTTATTCACGCGCTCCAGCACCGCACCGAGGTCGGGACTTGCCACGCGAGGTCCTATTACATAGACCTCATCGGGTGCAGAGAGCAGGCGATTCTGGGGTTTCGTGTCGTTCGGCTCACGGCTGCGCCCGACCATGTCGAGGTTGATATTCACGATAATATTCTCTAACGGTACGGTAGGACGCTCCACAAACAGACGAGAGCCGAGCAGACCTTTCTCTTCTCCAGCGTACCACAGGAACAGCACAGAGCGCTTAGGGCGCGACCCTGTGCCAAGTGCTTCTGCCAGCTCCAACAGCGCCACGCTTCCTGAGCCGTTGTCGTCCGCACCGTTGTAGATTGGGTCGCCTCTGCTATCAGGGCGTCCAACCCCCACATGGTCAAGATGTGCCCCGACCGAGACATACTCATTTTTCAAGATGGGGTCAGAGCCTTCCGCAATTGCCAACACACTGCGGGCGGTCTCCTCCTTGCTTTGGACAGTGAGTTTGATTCGTATTGCTTTGTTCTGGCTTAGGGCAAAGGGAGGCGCAGGGTCGTTCGATTCGGCGCGTTGTACCAGCTCCTGAGCAGAGATACGCTCTCCCTCAAAAAGTGCCTCCAACACGGGGTAGGCTACTACAAGCACAGGCACTCTACTGGCTTGCTCTAAGCCTTCCACTGCGCGCCGTTGCGACCAGAAGCGTGCCAAGCGTTCCAATCGCTCCATGTCGGTGGGGTCGACGCGCAGGATGGCAACTGCGCCGTGTAGTTCAGCGTTGCGTTCGGGGCTAATCCAACCTGCCTGCGCGGCTTGGGGCAGTCCCATCTCCTGTACTTGCTTGGGGAACCCCCGCTGAACGACCAGAATCTTTCCCTCTACCTCCACCTCTTCATAGGGGTCGATGCCTTCTTTGGGGTTCGACCAGCCGTTACCCACATAAACCAGCCGAGCGGTCGTATCAAGGGGAACAGAGCGAGCTATGAACTCCACCCCATACCGCAGGGTGCGCCCTGCTACCTGAACGATACTCTCCTCTGGTACGAGCGTGTTCGTGCGGAAAGTAAGCGTCTGGAAGTAGGTTCCGTTCTCGCCTGCAGGTTTCAGCCCCCAGCGTTGGAGGTGCGATACGATATACAGTCCTGCAATCTCTAACCCTTTCGAGGGCGTATCGCGTCCTTCCAGGGCATCGGAAGCGAGAAACTCCAGATGGGCGCGCAGGTCGGTGGGCGTAATCGTTTCGGCGCGCGACATCCAGATAGGCAGGTCTGCCAGCGCAACAGCCCAGAGCGCACTCAGTATCCAAGCACTCACGATGCGTTTCATAGCGTTATTGTACCTTTCGCCCAAGCCATTTTTTCGAACAGCCTCTAAACCCCTTGACAAAGCTGTCATGCAGGGGGTATAATAAGTGTGCCTTTGGCACTCGCTCCCTGCGAGTGCTAAATTTATGGCGAGGTCTTACTTTAGGCGTAAGGAGGTGTTGATGAGATGTTGAAGCCGATTGGCGATCGAGTGGTAGTGAGACCCAAAAGCGCAGAAGAGATGACAAAAAGCGGGATTATCCTGCCCGATACAGCCAAAGAGCGACCACAAGAAGGCGAAGTGATGGCAGTTGGCACTGGGCGTATGCTGGAAGATGGGCGAATTGTACCCCTCGAAGTGAAAGTAGGCGACAAGGTTCTCTTCTCTAAATATGGCGGTACGGAGATTAAAATCGGCGGCGAGGAATATATCATCCTTCGAGAGGATGATATCCTTGCGGTTCTGGAAAACTGATAAGGAGGTGAGCCTATGGCAGCGAAGGAGATACTCTATGACGAACAGGCACGCCACGCACTGGAGCGTGGAGTCGACACGATTGCAAACGCAGTGAAGGTCACCCTCGGACCCCGAGGACGCAATGTAGTCTTAGAGAAGAAGTTCGGTTCCCCAACAGTTATTAATGATGGCGTGACGATAGCAAAGGAAATAGAGTTAGAAGACCGCTTTGAGAACATGGGTGCCCAACTCGTGCGCGAGGTGGCATCCAAGACCAACGATGTGGCAGGCGACGGCACGACCACCGCAACCGTGCTTGCCCAAGCCATCTTCAAAGAGGGCTTGAAGGCGGTGGCTGCAGGGGCAAACCCCATCCAGATTAAGCGCGGTATCGACAAGGCGGTGGAGGCGGTCGTCAACTACATCCGTGAGGTCGCTATCCCTGTTGAGGGGCGCGCAGCGGTCGAGCAGGTCGCCACTATCTCGGCAAATGACCCCGCTATCGGCAAGGTGGTTGCCGATGCCATCGATAAGGTCACCAAAGATGGCGTGATTACCGTCGAGGAGTCCAAAGGCACTGAGACCACCCTCGAAGTAGTAGAGGGCATGCGCTTTGACCGAGGGTACATCTCGCCCTACTTCATCACCGACCCCGAGCGCATGGAGGCGGTGCTGGAGGAGCCGTATATCTTGCTCTACGAGAAGAAGATTAGCGCCGCGCAAGACCTCGTGCCGATTCTGGAGCAGGTGGTACGCGCGGGCAGACCGCTGTTGGTGATTGCGGAGGATGTAGAGGGCGAAGCGCTGGCAACCCTCGTGGTGAACAAACTGCGTGGGGTGCTCCAGTGCGCGGCGGTCAAGGCGCCCGGCTTCGGTGAGCGACGCAAGGCGATGATGGAAGACATCGCTATCCTCACTGCGGGCACCTTCCTCACCGAAGACCTCGGCATCAAACTGGAGAATGTGCGCCTCGACCAGCTCGGACGCGCCGAGAAGGTGGTCATCGAGAAGGAGTACACCACCATTATCGGAGGCAAGGGTAAGCCCGAAGCCATTCAAGGGCGCATCCAGCAAATCCGCAAGCAGATTGAGACCACCGAATCGGACTACGACCGCGAGAAGCTCCAAGAGCGTCTGGCGAAGCTCGCAGGGGGCGTGGCGGTCATCAAGGTCGGCGCCGCCACCGAGACCGAGATGAAGGAGAAGAAGTCCCGCTTTGAAGACGCAATCCACGCCACCAAAGCTGCAGTGGAAGAGGGCATCGTGCCCGGAGGCGGTGTGACGCTGGTGAACGCCATCCAAGCCCTCGACAACCTCGCGGTAGAGGGCGATGAGAAGATTGGCGTGAGCATCGTGCGCCGTGCCTTAGAAGAGCCTCTGCGCCAGATTGCTCTGAACGCAGGTGCGGAAGGCTCCGTGATTGTAGAGAAAGTTAAGGAACTGCCCAGAGGACAGGGCTACAACGCCGTGACGGGCACCTTCGTCGACATGATTCAGGCAGGGATTGTCGACCCAGCGAAGGTGGCTCGCACCGCGTTGGAGAACGCCGCCTCCATCGCATCGATGCTCTTGACCACCGAAGCGCTGGTGGCGGAACTGCCCGAAGAGAAGGGCAATAAGAAGGCTTCACCATCCCCCTACTGACACACAGACCACTCACCCCCCAATAGCCGGGGCTGAACAAGCCCCGGCATTTTTTTAGCTTGCTACAGGACGCCCGCCGACCCCCGTGTGGAACTTAGAGGTGCTGATGAGCAGGGAACGCAAAACGCAGGATTCGGGTATAATAACCCACGACAACCCCTAAGCACGGTGGACAACATCCCCGCGGGGCAATCCCCCCGCTGTTCACCGAAAAAATGGGCGAGGAGAACAACGATGCGAAACCCAACTTTGCCTGAGCAACTGACCTTTGAGGTGGAAGAAATCCCCACCCTCATGCCCCGCTCTAAGCGTCGCCCCTCGGTGGCGCACACCGAAGCCCAAAAAGCCATCGAGCAAGACCCCGAAATCCCCAACCTGACCGAACAGGAGATGATCGAGCGCATCCAACACCTGCGCAAAGAGCGCGGTACCATCATCTTAGCCCATAACTATCAAATCCCGATTATCCAAGACTTAGCCGACTTCGTGGGCGACTCGCTCCAACTCTCTCAACAAGCAGCCAAGACCGATGCCCCTGTGATTGTGTTCTGTGGCGTGCATTTTATGGCGGAAACCGCCGCAATTCTGTGCCCCGATAAAACCGTGCTGATTCCCGACCCCGAAGCGGGCTGTTCGCTCGCTGCTACCGTGACCGCAGAAGAGGTGCGCCAGTGGAAAGAGCAACACCCGAACGGCGTGGTCGTCGCCTATGTGAACACAAACGCCGATGTAAAAGCAGAGGCGGACTACTGTTGCACCTCCAGCAATGCAGTAAAGGTCGTGCAATCGATCCCTGAGGATAAAGAGATTCTGTTCCTGCCCGATATGTTTCTGGGGCTGTATGTCCAGCGGATGACAGGGCGCAAGATGCACCTTTGGATGGGTGAATGCCATGTGCATGCAGGCTTCCGCGCTGAGGAGATTGCCCAAGCCCTCCAGCAATACCCTTCCGCTGACCTGTTGCTCCACCCTGAGTGTGGATGCGTGAGCCAGTGTATGTTCGCGCTGGCGGAGGGCGAATTGCCTGCCGAGCGTACCTTCGTGTATAGCACGGGAGGCATGGTGCGCCATGTGCGCCAATCGCCCGCACCGATTCACTTGGTAGCGACGGAGGTGGGCATGCTCCACCGCCTGCGCAAAGAGGCACCCCACAAGCAGTTCATCGCGGTCAAGGCGGACGCCATCTGCGAATATATGAAGACGATCACCCTGCCCAAGCTCTACCGCTCGCTTCGGGACATGGTGTATGAGGTGCGCGTGCCCGAGCCGATAGCCAGCCGTGCCCGCCGAGCGATTGACCGCATGCTGGAGGTGGTCTGATGGCGAAGCTCTCACCCGAACTGGTGGCGCTGTTGGCGTGTCCTGCGTGCGAGGAGCGTCCCCCTCTGCGCCAACAGGGAGACTACCTCATTTGCGACCGCTGTCAGCGCGCCTACCCCATCCGTGAGGATATTCCTGCGCTCTTAGTAGAGGAAGCACTCCCCCTCTCCGAGGTGGAAGACTCCTCTTATTCGTCTCCCTGAGCTTTCCCCCTCCGTAAGGTTCCCTGATAAGGGTACACGGTTCAAGTTCGCTTTCGGGTGCGAATGCCAAACTTTTCCACATAAGAGCGCCTAACAAAAGTGGCTTGGGCGTCTCACCTATCCCCCTGCCCCCCTTACTAAGGCTGATAAGGGTACACAGTCTTGGTTCCACTTCAAAAGCCCTTGTGCAGGGTTCAGAGCGAAAACCCTTCTCCCTCTGCCTCGATAAGCCCTCACCCACCACGCCCCTCCCTCCTGACAGGGGTACACAGTACAGGTTCAGTTTCTACCAGTTCATCCACATTTTTCGGCAAGCAATTTCCCCCCTCCTTAAGGTTCCCCCCGTCAACGGGGGGAACCTTAAGGAGGGGGGGTGAAACTCTTGCGGGAGAGAGTGTGTTCGCTTCCGAAAGTAAACCCATCGTGTGTACCCCTGTCAGGCCCCTCCCTCTCTCACAACTTACTGCACGACACTTTTTGAGGGAGAAAAGAAAACGGGCGCACACGGGGGTGCGCCCTGCCCAACAGAAGCCGACCTCAGGCACAAGA
>FWPU01007451.1_pt1 | contig 20156 bp, 17 predicted proteins | sample 2228361 | NCBI WGS metagenome assembly FWPU01 (sample SAMEA103939777, study PRJEB20133) | metagenome
GACGACCCGATTTCATCTGCCACACGCCGGGCCGCTTCTTCTTGTATATCCAGGATAGCGACGCGCGCACCCAACGCCGCAAGCCCACGACACATCTGGCTGACCAAAATTCCGCCGCCACCTGTAGCAGCAACGATCTTACCGCTCACGTCAAAAAGCGTGTGGTACGATATCTTGTCCATACCCTGTACCCACTACAGACCGAAGAAAGCGAATCGATGCTTCAGCTGCTGCAGCCCCATCAGGGAGTGCGAGAAACTCTCCGCTCAGGTAGCCCTGGTAGCCTATCTCTTTGAGCGTCTTTACAATTGATGAGAAATCAAGGTGTCCGCTACCGGGCGGCCCACGGTTGGAATCTGCTACATGGACATGAAGGAGTCTATGTGCTGCCCTTCGGATGCTCTCTTCGATGGAGAGCTCCTCAATATTCATGTGAAAGGTATCCAACAGAAGACCAATACAGTCCGTGGCTAGCCTATCAAGGAGTTCAAGGGCCTGATCAACTGTTGTGACAAGGCTTGTCTCGTAACGATTGAGCGGTTCCAAGACAAGCCGCACACCGGACTCGGAAGCGGCTTGCACGCATTCAGCAAGGCTGTCAATGAGGAGCTTCATGGCCTCTGAGCGTTTCTGCCGTGGCGTAGCAATGCCACAAATGAGCCCTATGACAACAACTGCACCGGTACGAGCGGCCAGTGGGAAGTGAGCTTTTACTCTTTCTATTGCTGCACGCCGTATGTTGGTTCTCGGATGTATCAATGATAGCCGTTCTTCACTCCATGCCTGGCCTGTACCGATCGCAGGCACACAGAGTCTTGCTCGCTTAATCATTGCCGAGATGACATCTGGATCCACCAGGGTAGGATCGCGAATGGCGAGCTCCACTCCATCATACCCCAGCGCTGCTATACGCGCCAAGTCCTGCTCCAGGTCTGCCCTGAGTGGTGCTGCTTCGCACCCCCTACCCTGAAGCGAGCATACGATCGAAAGCTTCATCATGATCCCTCGAAAAACTCGTTGTTTAGGCGTCTTTGCTCATCTGCCAGCAAGGGTCGATCTCTGTCAAGGAGACTGGCCTTGCCTCCTTGGCAGACGTGAGGGCAGCCAGTCCCATTACTACCGGGATCTTTCCATCCCTACCTGTTACAGAGGGTTCGGTATTCTCACAGATACAGTGGATGAAGGCCTTTATCTCCTCATAATAGCTTTCTGCATAGCGTTCTAAGAAAAAGTAGTACGGCTTTGGTGCGTGGATCCCTCCTGCATCGCTCACGATTGTATTGTCCGGGCTCCGGTTACCAACTATAACAGCACCGTGTGAACCGAACACCTCTATCCTCTGGTCATACCCATATGCAGACGCACGACTGTTATCGATGACCCCTAGCGCACCGTTTGAAAACCGAAGTGCCGTAACAGCTGTATCAAAGTCGCCTGCCTTGCCAATGTCTGGGTCTATGAGTACACCTGCAAAGACAAAGACTTGGTCGACCTCGCTTCCTAAGAGGAATCGTGCCATGTCGAAATCGTGAATCGTCATGTCGAGAAATATGCCGCCTGATACCTTGATGTAGTCGATGGGAGGTGGCCGTGGGTCCCTACTTGTGATACGAAGGATCTGCGGGACTCCTATAGAACCCTGTGCCACGAGCTCCCTGGCCCGCCGAAAACTCGGGTCAAATCGCCGGTTAAATCCAACCTGAAGCTTTACACCTGCTTTGTTCACACACTGGAGGATACTGTCGATGCTCTGAAGGTCAAGAGAAAGAGGCTTTTCGCAAAAAATGTGTTTTCCGTACTTAGCAGCGGTCTGTATGAGGGATGCGTGCGTATCAGTGCTCGAACAAATAAGGACAGCATCAACTCCGTCCATCCTCATCGGTAGCTCAGGGTCGTCAAAGACATGCGGCACCCGACACTCCGAGGCAAGGCGGCCTGCTGCCTCCACCAAAGGATCGGCAATAGCAACGAGTGTTGCCTGAGGAATTCGGTAGGAGAGATTGTTGGCATGGATCCTCCCAATACGCCCTGCACCAATAAGTGCAACACCAATCTTCTGCTTCATGACGTAATCTCCTTCCCACGCACACCCACAACCCGTCAGGTATCGCCCTCCGGGCATAGCGTTCTTCAAAAACCCTGCATCCAGCAATCCAACAGCCTAGGGAGGCTACACCTGGTTAATCCCATTGAGTATGCAGAGGACTATGCCCCTTGTAGCTCTAGGATCCTTAGCGAGGCCGGACAAGGATCTTGCCATCGTTCCGAGATGTGGATTGAGCGATTGCATCCACAGCGTGGTCGAGGTCGTACCTGGCTGTAATGATCGGCGACAGATCGAGCCTCCCCGAGGCAACTAAACGGATCACATTCGGAAAGGTACCATGTCCTGAATGACCCTGAGCGCCATAGAGCTGACTCCGACGTACCTGAAAGGTCTCCAGATACATTGGTACTCTCTGGGCTGCCCGGCCAATCTGAACAATCGAGCCGTTTATGGCGAGCGCCTTTTCCATCTCAGGAATCGTCAGATGAGGAGCTCCTGCTGCCTCTACGTGGACATCAAAGCCCTCGCCTGAACTCAGCTCCTTTAATACCTCATGGGGAGATACCTTGCGAGGATCGAACACATGGTCAGCTCCTACCTTCTTGGCAAGCGCGCGCCTCCTGCTCGAGACCTCAAACGCAACGATCGTGCTCGCACCAGAGGCGTGAGCAAGCCCAATAGATGCGAGGCCAATAGGTCCTGCCCCAAACACACTCACCCGTGCTCCTGGCCTGAAGCCTCCCGCACGCACGAAGATGCCATTGTAGGCCACACACGTCGGTTCGGTAAGGGCTGCCACCTCATATCCTTTCTCCTCGCCAAACCGCTCAAGGATCCCGTCCACCCTCCAGCAGTATTTGGCATCTATGGCAAGGTAGTCAGCAAACCCGCCGTCGATCGTAAATCCAATTTCTTCGAGGTTTGTACAATGGTTGGGAAATCCATTGCGGCAGGGGATACAAAAGCCGCACCAAATCATTTCCTCTACCGTGACAGGGTCACCTTTTTTCAAACCGCTTACACCATCGGCTACCTGGACTATCCTTCCTGAAAGTTCGTGACCGAGGATCACAGGAAAGCGAGTAAGACCTGGGTACAGAATATATCCATCGTTGTCGGTCTCATAAAAGTGCATGTCAGAGCCACACACACCGCACGCCATGACCTCGATGAGAACTTGCCCTGGCTTGAGCGTAGGAACTGCTCGTTTGACAATAGCCAAAGTGGGGTTACGCCATACACTGCTTCCTGTAATCGCCTTTCGCGTCTTCTTTTCCCAGGTAGAAAGGGGATAGTCTTTTCTAGGTTCCCAAGATGCATCCAACACAAGTCCTTTCATCTGGCTCCTCCTTTCTGAACAAAAAACTATTGGCTCAAGGAATCAAACGGTGCTATGTGCAACGTAAGGTGATTGCGAAGCAATGCATAATACTCTTCTTCGTGAGCACGTAAGATCTCCAAAATACGATCCCTGAAGACCGAGCTGCCATCTTCAGAAGACGCAGTAAGTACTGACCCGTAGGTGACATGAAGTATCTGTCTGACCTCTGGGAGATCAAGTAGTCCAGGAAGTGCTTCATCTTTCATATGCGTCGGGTCGCTCAAACTGCTCGGATCGGCAGATACGTAGTAAGTTGCTCTGTCAGTGGCATATCGGGTACGAGCAAACGAGATGATCTCTCGAAACAGAAGGGGATCATACGTTGCAATGACCCTCAAGGCCTCGACATATGAGGTGCCAGCAGTCTTAACATGGACAAGATCCCCTCCATGGCGGGCGATAATGGGGTATAAGGTGAATTTGTCAGAGCCAGAGTGAACGCTGATCTTGTAGGGACCGAGCACACGGGCAAGAGCGACATGGGCAGCAAAGGCTTTCTCGAAGACCGAAAGATCTCCTACATAATCGATCCCCTTTTCGAATCGGCCTGGAAACCGTGGTGCAAGACTCACCCATCGGACACCCAGCCGGAAGAGTTCACTGGCTACAAAAAAATGTGCCATCAGCGTCGTTGGCGTCTCTGTTTCGTCGAGCGATATCTCGAGTTCAAATGATTCCTCTCCTATCCTGTCCCGAAGACGGCGATAGGCTTGTACACTATAGGCAACTGCTCTCCCATACGTAACGAGGATCCTCATAAGACTTTGCCTGTCGATTTCAACGAGCAGTTGCCCGACAGGAAGACGGGTGCCGATGTAACGCCGCTCAAGTGCTGCCGGATCGATTTCGAGTATCTCCCAAGGGAGCGCCCTTATTGCTGCCTCAAGGTCGCTCTGTGTCTGTGCAGCACCATGTTCGTCAATATAGTCAGAGGGATCGATAGTGTACAAGGTAAACCCAGCGTCACTGCATACGTCGATGTCCTCAACGTGTTTGAGATGATCTGCATCAGCGCCGAACGTCTCGGTCCACCCTTCTTGAAGTACGCCCCAGACCGCATCTGCTATCACTGCCCCCGGACTGCGACCTGTCCTTTGCATTTCGCGAATCGATTGCTGTGCAAAGATGGGAGTCATAGCATGGCCTCTGATGGCCCGCACATGTCCAGGAGTGGCAATACCCAAACGGTCTCCAAACCCAAAACTTTTTTTCAGACCAACAAGGGTGGGGGCGGCAAAGGGAAGCGTCCTTTTCAGGGCAAAGGCGTTCTGCTCATCAGCAGGACATCGCTGGAGACACACTGTCGTTCCATCAATCTTTCTGGTCTCGATCGAGCCGTGAAATGCAGGTTTGGGTTCTCGTGAAAGAACGATGAGCCACTTGGTTGCGTGACCATTGCGTGCAAGGCAATACAGGGACCCATCGCTGCAGTACAATGACCGAGGATAGATGTGCAAACCGAGGAGACGTTCTAGTTCCGTTACAACCTTGCTGTGGAGGTCTGAAACAGAGCCGGCTAGATTCCCTCTTGACTCGAGGCATTTTCGTACCACGGTAAGGCTCATCGTCCACCCTGTCGCTGCGGCAATCTAAGTATAGGAGACCGAGATGCGGCAGGTCAACGTTAGCTGGCTCTGGCATGGGTACACGACCTGTACCAACAGGCAGACCCGTTGAAAACAGATTCCTTCCGTTGCTGGGCAAATAGTCCTTGACAACACAGCGCGTCTTGGTATGATCAAACCCAGACTGCCGCCTGGGTGCCACGAGGAGCAGGTGGTAGCTTCCAAAAGATAACAACCAGGTAAGCCGACATGTTTCCTTGCAGAGGGTGCAGTATCTTTTCTCGGATCTGACCCAACAAAAGAAGGAGGAACGTATGAGTAGGAAGGGGGTAGTATTCATCATAGCAGCCTTGAGCATCGCTTCGTTAGTGGCCTGTGCACCAAAAGCAACCTTAGAAGAATGTACTGCTGCTTGCAAGAAAAAGGCGGCACTAGAGGAAACACAGGCGCCAGGAGAAGTTGCCGAAGTAGAGTCTGTTGCCTCTGTAGAGGCAGAGTTCCAACAGAAGATAGACGACTTGGAAAACCAAAAGAACCAGGCACTGCAAACACTAGATCAGGAACTTCAGACAAAGCTTGCACAGGCAAAAGACGAACAAGAACAGACGTCCCTGACACAGGAGTACATAGTCAAAAAGGATGAAAAGGCCAAGGAATTTCAGCCGCTCATCGATACACTCACTCAACAAAAAATAGATGCTGTCAGAGCTGCTCAAGAAAAACAGGCAAAGGCTGAGGAGCAGAAGAGGCTCGAGCAAGAGGCAGCCATAAAGACCTGCGCGGACAACTGTATTAAGGCTCGAACCACTAAGGCCAAGGCCACATGTCAGGCAAACGCAGCCACCATGGCGGATTTCAACGCATGTAGGTAGGTATTACACAAGATTCACCACAGCTTCAGTGACGATAAGAGTGCTGTACTCTGTAGAATGGCTGGAAAGGCCGACGATCTCGCTTTCAGCCGTCGGTGGGATATAGTTTCCTTCCATGTTGAGACATCCTGATCACTGCCCACAGTAGGCTCAAAATGGAAATGCTCGGGGCATCGCGGGGATAGGGCCACATCACGATGCGGTTCCGGTGTTAGTACCATAGAGACGAAGCCCGCACATGCAACAACGTGCCTGAGGACAGGCTCTAGCAACGTGCGGCTGCACAAGATGGTATAGGAAGAAGGAAGATCGTTCATGCATAGAATAGTGACGCTTCTCACAGTTTGTTCGTTATGCAGCTTGCCAATGGTGATCTTTGGCTGTGGAGAAAATGAACATAACGAGCATGGGCCGACTGAAACCGATGGGACCACTGACATAGTGGGTGTCATCGATCTTGAGGACGGTTCGGGGACCTCATTCCTAAGCAATATCAAGATAGGTCCGACCGCCAATCGAATAAGAGTGCGGGCTGGCAAGGCTTACATCGTAAACTCAGGGAGTTTCCCCCAAAGCACCAATGCAAGTGTCCAGGTGATCGACCTAGAACGTGCAACACTGGTCACGACAATACCATTTCCCGATGGTACCAACCCCATAGACATATCGTTGATCAGCGATACCAAGGCCTACGTGACGTGCCTCTATGGGAACAATGTCACGGTGATCGACCCAACAGCCGAAGGCCCTGCTGCAATCATTAAAGCCATTGATCTGCCAACCTTCGACCATGGAGACACTCGCGTACCAGCAGGACCTATGGGGATCGTGCATTCAGGAAGGTACGCCTATACGGCCAACTGTGGATTCGACCTTGACAGTTTCTCCTACCTGCCGGGAACAGTATCCGTTATCGATACAGAAACCGATACGTTGGTTGATATAGATAACGACTCCTCTAATGGAAATGATACGCCCATTGCTACTAGTCAGGTAAATCCCCAGGACCTTGATGTCGATGCCCAAGGGAGGGTGTGGGTACTCTGTACAGGTAACTATGGTGATCAATTCGGCTTTATAGACATGATCGATCCTACTGCCTCCTGGAGTGTCACACGATCAATCCCTGTAGGAGGTAGCCCTGTAACGATCGCTGTAGGAGGTGGCATGGCACTGATGGGCGCTGGCGATTCAAGCAACGCCAATCTCTATGCTGTGGATACCACAACCTTTCAGGTGCTCCATGACAGCTCGACTCCATTACGCCTGCTGCCTGCAGAGCAAGAAGGTGGCTTTTGGATGATTGGTAAGATTGCAATCCATCCCACAGAACCTCTCGGCTACGTACCAGTAGGATATACAACTGGAACTATTTCCGCCCTCGTTGAAGTTTTCCTGGGACACGAGAGAATCGAGGTGCAAAGGCGTTTCGTTTTGCCGGGATCCGGCCACATGCCTTCCTCAGTAGCGCTGTGGAATAACGAAGCGCTGGTATCGTTATCATCTTTATGAAACCGCTCGCCATCCGATGAGCTCTTTTCAACCGGCCACATGTCGCCATCGCCACAGCCCTGAAGCGTCAGGGTGCATCCCTATATCGGGAGGGGGGATACCTAGCAAACCGTGTTCTGTGACCTAACCAAACGGCTACCGGCCTTGTTCGAACGCCTCAACCCACCTTCCTATACACCGAGTGCGGCAGCATCCTGGGGCATTTGCTACAATCGGGCTGCACGTAGGCGGTCTCACAGGGACTGTCACCTATTAGGTAGAACGATAATTTGACAATAAGACCGCTATAGTACATTCTAGGCTTGGGGGATCAATCACGATTGACCGCTCTCTGGAGCATTCTGGCGATCTCAGGACCAGCTGACCAAGGAGGTGTGGAACACATGAATGCAGAAAAAATACAGCAGAGCCTAGAAGCATTGAAACATCGTTCTTCGACCATAGAGGGTGTTGCCCTTGTCAGCAGCGAGGGGTTCATCATGGCATCAGTACTCCCTGACGCAGTGGGCGAAGAACGAGTTGCAGGCCTTTCAGCATCTTTTCTCGGGCTTGCCGAACGCTGTACTGCAGAGCTTGGCAAAGGAAAGAGCGTACAGCTGTTCATCCAGGCAGACAATGGCTTTATTGTAATGCTCAATATGGGCAATGGAACAAACCTGTGCGCCCTCGCCTCAAAAGAGGGAAAACCTGGGATGATTCTCTTCGACATGAAAAAGACCGCAGAAGAGATACGGCCCCTGTTGTAAAGAACGGTGAGGAGACATCGCGTCCATCTCACTTCCACCTGACCATCATGCTGAGTAGACTGACGCATTCATGGACTATACTAGTCAGGTAGCGGTCATTCATACAGGCAGAGGACATGGCGCAAACAATCCCGTTCCCATGGGGCAATGGGACACTTGAGGTTCTGATCCCTGACCATTGGCACCTTTTGGGAAGTATGGTACCAAAGGACGTTCCACCCCTTGTGTCGCCAAGTGAGATCGTAAGGGAAAGACTCAAGAACCCGATAGCTGCACCCCCGCTGCGGCATCGAGACCGCTCGTCACAAAAGGTAGTCATTGTCATTGATGACATAAGCAGGCCCACCCCACTCCATCTACTTTTCAAACCCGTCGTAGAAGAGCTCATCGCAGCCGGGGCCCAACGATCGAACATATCGGTTCTGACGGCACTAGGTGTGCACAGGCCAATGACACAAGTCGAAATCGCTGCGAAGATAGGATGGGACCACGCCAAGGAACTTGACTGGTACAATCACGATCCACGAGACGAGCGGGGCCTTGCATTTCTTGGAGTCACGTCTCGTGGGACCCCTGTCAAACTCAACCGACGACTGCTCGATGCAGATCTCATCATATGCCTTGGCGGGATCGAACCCCATGTATTGGTAGGATTCAGCGGAGGGCTTAAGGCGATCCTTCCTGGATGCGCTGCAATCGATACTATCGCGAAAAATCACCTCCAAGGTGTGAGCCACGATCGTTTCAACCTCGTGGGGGTCAGGCCTGAGGAAAGCCCCATGAGGCTGGATCTTGAAGAGGCCTCACGTATGCTCAACAAGGACATCTTTATCGTCAACGCCGTCCTGAATCACCATAGCCTTATCTGCGATGTCTTTTGTGGCGATCCTATTGCAGCCCACCGTCACGGGGTTGAGCTTTCTGAAAAGATTCATGGGATTCCTATTTCTGCCCCTTCAGATATTCTCATGGTCGGCTCTGCTCCCATGGACGCTGATTTTCGCCAAAGCATGAAGTGTATAGGAAATACGATGTTCAGCGTAAAGCCAGGCGGCCACATCATGGGATTCCTCTGGTGCGAGCGCGGTGTTGGCGATGTGGACATACCTCCGAAGTCACTCCCTCATTCAGTACTGAGAGCGCTCCTTCGGATTCTCGGTCCCAAGCACATCATGGGCTTTGTAGAACGAGTGAAAAGGAGAGCTGGTGTCGAGGAAAAATTCCTTGCCCACTTTTCACTTCAAGTGATGAGACGAAATCCTCTTCATGTGTTTTCCGAGCGACTGCCACCGGATATTGGCACAAAAGTGGGCCTGTTTGTACAGTACAGCACGGTATCGGAGATGATCAACAACGTTGCACGAAAGGCCCCCATCGGTGCCTCTGTGTGGGTCTTTCCATATGGAGGCCTTTCGTACCCGGTGCTGGCCTCTTCATGAGGCAAAGAAAGTCTGTTTTACGTTACCTGGGGATGTTCCTCCCCAATCTGAATTGCCTGCCTGCGAGAAAGCGCAACGATGCAGGACTGCTCATTTCCTGAGTACGAATCTATTGTCGAGCTTTTTCATCTTCTCTACGATTCCGCCGTATTCAAGCTCGCTATATGGCAACATTGCAGCACCAAAAAAGCCCTGTCTTCTGATATCGAGTGCTCTTCGTGACACGTCGTTACGTACATAATCCCAGAACGGATGATCAAATGCATCGACAGGCTCGGTCAGTTTGCCTTCATGAACGCAAAACGCTGTACAACATACGACCGGTGGCCCGTCAAAATAGGAAATCGTTGAGTTACGTTTTACCGGCATAAATGGTCCATTGTGGCTTCCTCGCATAAAACCGGCCACCAGTGGACCGATGGAAAACGGAGCAAGCACCTCCCCTGTTGCAGGGAAATTCCCTTGTACACGAACGAGCATCACCGGATCATCCTTGCCCACGTACTTGCCCGCAATGTTATGGAGCCGAGTAGTGCTCACTGCAACTGCGATCTCTCCATCAGCCCTGGAATGGATCGATTCCACGACAAATCGCTCAGGATCTCTCAGGAGTGCTGCAATATCATAGAGCTCCTCTGGCGCATTGAGCTCGATCACGCGATCAGCCTCGGTGTAGGCCACATCCATAATCGTGAACTTGAATCCTGAGGCCATCTTTGGCGACAGAATGAGTCCTGCACAATACATAGGGTCTGCAAATGCCAGATACAGAGGCAAACTGTACGCACCGGGATCGGTCTTGTCCGCAGCAAAAAACAAGAACGGCTCGTTTGGACGCTCCTCAAACTCCATCTCTGCAACTGCAGGCCCCATTCCTTTGACATTGCCTGAAAACGACTCTTTGAGCAAATCCTGTCCGGCACCGTAAAGTCCCTGTTTCTTCGCAACTTCAGTTCCAGCGACAAACGCATCCCAGCCAAGTTTATGGACCTTGGCATTACCCACCCCCAATGTGTGGGTGCATAGTATCGCGACATCGTCACCAGTGTGGCTCACATTGAAGTCGATCAGCACTCCTTTGGAGTTCTTCTCCACAAATTCTCTGACTCGCTCCACGAGCGCGCGACTGGGGCAGATGTGACCTCCAACACTTCCAATGTCCGCCTTGAGCACACTGAGTGTAATCTTCATCCCTGGCTCCTCCTCTGTTGTTGCAATCTCTGACGACCTCAACGGGTTGCTGGTCCGAAACAGACACACAGATACCGTGGCAAACCACCTCACCTGTAGAGCCGTTGAGGACCTAGGACGTATCAGGTGATGTGACAAAAGGCCTTCCGTGCAATCGTACAGTGCCCGACCTCATGAGATCGTAGTACCAGAATCCTTGTCTGTACCCAGGCACACCAAGGGAGGTGACACACACCAAGGGAAACATGACCCTCGGTCGAGTGACCGTTAACAGGAAGATACTGTTTCGTAAGCTCCTCGGCAGTAATCTAAGGAATTCCTTCAGCCAATATGAAAGCGAGTAGTACTTGGTGAGCCGCTTGAACGCCTTCAGTCCTGCTTCACGATCCTCGACTGCTTCTGCCGCGACCTTACCAGAAAGGATAGCGCCATGAATACCAAAAAGACCGTTGGGATCCATAGCGCCTGATACACTACCTGTAAGGATAAACTCGTCCTGGAATAACCGTGGGTTTCGTGCGCTCCCGGTAGGGACCCTCAGGCTGAAGTACTCCCACCTGTCAAGTTCGAGGCCGAACCGATTGGAAATATCCTGTCTGCATGCCTCAAGGCTGCTGTCAGTAACTTTGCTCCTACCGAAAAGCAGTGCATACAACAGGCCGTTCGCACAGCTCGCATAAAAATAATCGTCAGTATAGGACGCAAGGACCCCTGCGCACCACGGTTCCTCGTTTGTCTTCCTTGTCGCTGCAAATCCTCGAGGAATCTCAAACGGAATTTCAAAATAATCGAACATCTCTGGATACAGTCCTGTGGCGATGATCGACCCTTTAGGTATCTCGCGCAGATCCTTAAGCCTGACACCGAATTCGAATACGACGCCAGCGTCGGTAGCATACTTGTATAACAGGGTATCTATCGAGGAAGGCCTGGTCCCCCTCTCCACACTGTAGAGTGGACCCACTGAAAGACGGAAGGTGCTTTCGCTGATCCCAAGCAGGAACGTACGGGGTCGGTGAAACACTCCGGTCAGGTCTATTCCCACTTCCTTGCTCATCCAGGCAGGATCGATAGGTGTTGTATGAACTGAAGGATGAAGTCCCCCTGTTCCTCCAATCGTCTTTCCGGCCTCAATAACCGTCACCTGCCGGCCTCGTCGTGCTAGTGTGATAGCTGCGACCATACCTGACAAACCAGCACCTAGGATGTACACCTTTGAGGACACAGATGCTCTCCCTCACAAAATTGAGAACGGACCTCTACGGCTTACACAGACAAGCACGTGTCTATCCTCGTACTAGCTAACCATTCTTGTCTCTGTACAAGCCAACATCCAGTCGACTGAATAGCTAGGACACTCCGTCTTTGCTCGTCTCTGCGCAGGGAATACACAAGACCTTACCATCCTTGTGGACTATCCTTGTCACCATCACCTTTTCTCCGCACTGGTTGCATACAACAGATTCCATTATGCGAGCTCGTTTCACGGGGACATACGGTACCGATGTAACTTCGAATACGTCATTCTCGGCAGAGGTAAGAATAAGCCGTATCTTCCTTCCACGGTGTTGGGCCCACACTCGCTTGTCCTCCTCAGTAGCAACCCCTTCGAGCATACGATTCCTGATCGCAGAAATGTCGTATGCCTCTGACTGGACAGGATTGAGTGTTTTTGCAGAGAAACGAAGGGCCCGATCTGTGCGGCGATGATAGAACGTATACACCTGCTTCCCGAAGTCTCGATAGACAAGATTTCCTTTGCCTAGGGTGCACCCTGCTACCAATTGAACTGCATCGACCCCGCAGGAGTCATGTTCGACAACACATACGAGGTCGTCATCTTCTGGCCTGGCAATCTCTAAGTGCTCTAACGCGGCAACGGAAATACGGTATCCAGTAGCGAGCCCGGGACATGAATGGCCGTGAAATCTCACCGTATCGGCAAACGACGGAACAGCAGGACGCCTCATATGTCCGGCCTCCCCATCATTGTCTTCTCCCGGTGGACATATTGTACATACACTACCACAGATAGGCTCGAAAAACTACGCCGGCCGTTACGATTCCCCCAGTATGTTCTGATAGCGGGAAACACTTGTTTACAAAGGAAAGAAAACGTAGCGTGCAATGAAGAGCAGCGCTATTATGTAAGCAACTGTCGATGTCTCCTTGGCACGACCTGAAAGTGCCTTGATGATCGGATAAGCGATAAAACCTATAGCAAGGCCATCCGCAATGTTGAAAAACAGCGGAATTCCCACCACGATAAGAAAACTTGGCAGCAGTTCAGTGTAGTCATCCCAATCCACCTTTTGTAGGTTTCGAGCCATCATCGAGCCTACCATAACGAGTGCTGGTGCTGTAATGGACGGATATCCTCCGACCATCCGTGCTATTGGCGCAAAAAAGAGCGCAACGAGAAATAGGATACCAGTGATAATGCTGGTAAGGCCTGTTCTTGCACCGCTAGCCACCCCTACAGCACTTTCAATGTAGGATGTGACAGTACTCGTACCCATGCACGCACCGGCTACGGTTGCAACGGCGTCCGACACCAGGGCCTGTCGTGCCCTCGGCAGTTTGTTATCCACGAGAAACCCAGCCTGTTCACTTACTCCAATGAGCGTACCAACAGTGTCAAAGATATTCATAAACAGAAAAATGACGATAAATGGCACAATCTTGAAATAGGTCTCGGGCGCTCCCAACCAGCTAAAATCGAATTGAAAAAAGGCATGCGTCGAAGGAACCCCAATAACTCCCTCCCATCGTTGCTCACCTGCAACGAGCGCTATACCAGCATTGATAAGGATCCCCCAAAGGATAGCACCCCGAACACGACGAGCACAAAGGACAGCTGTCACGATAAGACCAATAAAGAAAATGACAACCCGTGGCTCTGTCACATGGGGATTGAGTTTTACTGCCGTACCAGGGGCCTCGAGGATGACACCTGCGTTCTTGAGCCCGATAAAGGCGATAAATAAGCCTATGCCCACCGCGATCCCGTTCTTCATGCTCGGGCTAACTGCATCGATGAGTACCTCCCTTACTCGAAACAGTGTGAGGATAAGGAAAAGCACACCTGAGAAAAAAATGATCCCCAGGGCAGTCTTCCACGGCTGTGAAAACCCGTCGGCAGCCAGTGTCATCACCACAGTGACAAAAAAGAAGTTCTCGCCCATACCCGGGGCCTGAGCTATAGGATAGTTGGCAAGGAGTCCCATCAGCGTGGTTCCGATGAAGGCTGCCAGACACGTTGCCAGCATGACTGCCTCAGGGGCAAGTCCAGTGGGATTGCCGGCAAAATCCTTGGAAAGGACAGAGGGATTGACGAATATGATGTAGGCCATGGTGAGAAAGGTGGTTACACCCGCGAGTACCTCTGTGCGGACTGTTGTACCTGATTCCTTGATGTTGAATAGCTTTCCAAACATGGCTTACCTCACGCGCTTACCAGCTGGTGAGTCTCGACACATGTCATCATAAGGGGTACGTATGAAAAAGCAAAGCCTTCCCCTCGGGCGTTACTCTGGCAATAGAATACAGGATGGCCCTATGTCCTGCCATACATCGAACGCACACCAGAAGGGAGCGCTGTGCTAGGAAAAGGTTCGAAGTGAGGAATGAATCATACACGAAGGGGACGTGCAGCCTCGGTCCCTAGAAGCTTCAATACCTTCTCCCTCACAGCTTTTATGGAAAAGGGCCTTACCATTACTGCATCTGCTTTCAGGCTCGAAAGCATGTGAGTGAGTGAACTGGTGGCTGAAAGATTCAGTACCATAAGCTTGATGTGCTTTGTCTCTGGAAGCCTTTTGATCAGGGTACAGAAGCTGTGCAGCTCAGGGGTCACCTCTCCACAGCTCAGGATCACGAGATCGGGTTGAAAAAATCCTATGCGTAGTGCAGCCTCAACCACACTGTCCGCAGCGACAACTTCATAGGTGTCAGAGGACCTGCGAAGCAGTTGCTGGATGATTCGTCGTATCGATCCATGAATCTCCACCACAAATATCTTTTTCGCCCTCTGAGAGCTGATAGTAAAAGGGATGTTGTACGATGAAAGGAACTTGGCAAGATCCTCCTCTTTTACCCTCCTGTGACCTCCTGGTGTGCGGAATGAAGAAAGTCGACCTTCGTCGACCCAGCGAATAACCGTCCGCAGCGAAACTTGGCAGACCTTGGCGATATCCTGAGTGGTATAGACCTGCCCCCCCATTGATCACTACCTTTATTTCTAATGAGCGTTTCTATAGCCGGCCACGTAGCGACACCTTTCTTTGCATCTAGTATCGGCAAGCAGAGACCTTTTACTTTACAGGTATTCATACTCGACTATTTGCTACCTGAAAAAAGGCGGGCAAGCTCGTCCGAAGGGAATGGGTGAATTTCGCTACTAGTACCTTCAGCTTCCACCCTCACTCCATATGAAACATCGCGGATCTCGCCGATCTGAACACACGGTATGTCCTCACCCTCAAGTGCATTGCGAATTGCACCGGAGCAGTCCGGATCTACAACAAGAATGAGGGCCCCTGATGCCAAAAGTCCCATAGGATCGAGGCCAAGTGTGTGGCACAATACCATTGTTTCAGGATAGACAGATATGGCCTCTTTACGTACATGAATACCAACCCTCGCCCGCTGTGCCAATTCCCACAGCCCAGTGGCAAGTCCACCCTCGGTTGGATCATGCATGCCGTGCACGCCTCCCACAGAGGTTGCAAGAAGGGCTTCTTTGACCACACTGAGTCCAGGGCTGGATAGAAAGGACCGTGCCTTCTCGATCACAGACGTCTCGACGTTGTCCTGCAATCGTTCTCCTAGTTCCCGTGCTATCACCGAGGTCCCCTCGATTGCGATACCTTTCGTCAGAAGGACATGATCTCCCTGCCGAATTGCCTCTTTGCTAACCAGCCGACTTTTTTCCACCTCACCGATAAGGTGCCCCACGAGAATAGGCCGACACAGGCCGTAGGTAACCTCTGAATGACCTCCACATATAGCGATATCCAGCTCGGTGCATGCGGAGATCAAGCCCTTGAATAGGCCTTCCACAAGTGCCTGATCGGTTGCGGCCTCGGGCAATAACATAGTCACGAGTAGCCAACGTGGAATCGCTCCTAGGCATGCTATGTCATTGGCATTTATATTGACCAAATACCACCCAATATGTTCGGTGGCGAACGTGATCGGATCTGTCTTGACCACGAGATACCTATCTCCCATGTCAATGACTGCAGCATCCTCCCCAATCTCTGGGCCTATGCGCACCCTGAGGTCACGCTTGGGGATCTTTGCCAGGAGACCGGCAAGGACCGGATGAGGGAGTTTACCTACAGGAAAATGATCCATCATAGTCATCTCCTGACGGTTACCTGACTGATAGCTCATACGGTCTTGTCTTCAGGGCGGTACCTAGTGACCTATTGTCCGAATACAGACAGTAGTAAAATGCCTATCAAGGCCTTTCCTTGTGCGGTACGCAACATACGAATGCCATCCCTTTAGGACCAGCCCTGAACTGATGGATCTCTCCTTGTGGCACAAACACACTACAGCCCTTGCTCAATGACACGCTCTTTTCCTGTCCCACTACCGAGCCTTCCCCCTCAAAGACAAATACCTCATGTTCCCACTGGTGTGCGTGCAGTGGCGTATGCCCTTCAGGCCCCAGTCGAAAGACGCGGAGTGAAAACGTAGGGGCACCGTCCTCTGCAGTAATCATCTCCTTCAATTCCACATTGTGGATATCTTTTTCTTGGGAGAGATCTTTTGGTGCAATCTCCTCGTAGGTCCTCACCTTCATCTTGCTCACCCTTCACCACATATCGTTCTTATACGAAATGATACCTGCTCCTGCCTCAAACATACACTCTATCATTTGCATTTCAGACGGCCATCAGTACAATTCGGTAGTACATTATATGGGAGAAGCGACAAATTATCAGCACCATGACCCATGCACATCAAAGAACCGTGTATCCAGGTCACATTCAAGAAACCATTATTTTCAAAACCAGCACGCAGCGCCAAAGCTCCATCGATTTGTGAGCGCAAAGAACCAATTCATGGCGAGCCCTAAGGATCTCCCCAAAGGAGTGTTGTTCCGCACCTGGAACAAGGACGATATACCCATACTCGCCCGCCTCACCTACGATCTCTACCGCTACATCGAAACACTCGATACGATCTGGCGAACCTCACCCCACGCCATTGACCACTTGAGGGCCCACCTTTACGAACTCCACACAAGGCGTCACACCATGACCTACGTGGCAAGCTTGGACAAAGAACTCATAGGATTTATTACCGGATCTATCATGCAACGACCACCTGTCGTTCTCCCACTTCGAGATGGTCTCATTGACAATGCGTATGTAAAACCCACATGGAGGGGGAAAGGAATAGGAACGCACCTCACCCACATGATGCTCGATTGGTTCCGGCTGCAGGGCGTCGCAGAGGTGAGGATTCACTACCAAATAAGCAACAAGGGCGCCAAAGCCTTTTGGGAAAGGATAGGGTTCAGACCCTGGACCGTGCAAGCCCACCTTTGGCTATCAGATAAGAATGTATGAGAAGGATCTCCAGACAGTATGTTAGGGTGGTCCTGAGGCAAAGGGAGTAAATACGACAGGTGCCAAAGCATCATCATCAAGGCCGTCGAAGATTGCCTCGCTTATTGCCCGTTCCGATGAGCTCCCCCAATAACATTGTGGAGCAGACAAGGGTGCAGATCCCTTGGGGTTGGCATTGTAGAGCTGGTACCCCTTATTCCCATAAATGGCATTATGCTCGAATACGAGGCTGCCATTTACGTACACACCTCCTGTCCCACGCCTAGAAGCAGCCTCATTCCCCAGCACAAGATTGTGGCTAAACACCTCGTTCTTTATACTCATACCCCAAAAGTTAAGAAACACCGCACCACCCTCATCGCTCGTAGCGCGGTTTCTAAGGATACGGTTGCCCTCTATGGAACTGTTTTGCTCTGCATAGATTCCCCCACCCTTTTGGCCCCTGTTGCCTTGCATCAGGTTTCGGTTGACCAATGCAAAGGTCGAGTATATGCCTCCTCCTGCGTGTTCTGCCTGGTTGTTGCACACCCTGTTGTCAGTAACCGAGGAGCGCGAGGCCCACACGCCACCACCTGCTCCCTTGCAGGTATTCTTGATAATACGATTCTTCGATATGTTGATCGCAGTATTAGCGTGCGAGCCATAGGCAAAGATACCACCTCCATCTTCCTCTGAGTGATTGCCGCTGATCAAGTTCTCTCTTATGTATATGAACGTACTCCCTGACGCATTGATCCCGCCACCACTCGAGGAACTCGTATTATCCACAATAGTGCTACTTTCAACCGTTACACTGGCATCCTGTATGGTAATACCGCTCCCAAGGTTTTTCTGAACGGTGCAGTGAGAAATCCTCGTGGGAGATCCGGTAATCGTAATACCCCTGCCATGCTCGACAATACAGTGTTCGAATACGTTTGCCTCGGCATCGGATCTCTCTCGTAGTTCCTCGAGGCGGCTCGTGCTGCTAAGTGCCTGATCCTCGGACAGTTGTTCAAGAGCTATTCCTCCCCATACCCCCTTGTCTGTGGAGGTAAAGTATATAGGACGACGTTCGGTGCCCTGAGCAACAATTCTCCCTCGTACTCTTATACAGGCCTCAGGAGCAACCGATATCGTACTACCTGGAGCTATTGTAAGTGTAGCGCCCCTGTGCACAAGCAGGTTACCTGCAATCGTGTAGTGGGAAATGGACCCACCTCCCAGAGTAACGCTGTCGGAAACAGCCCCTTTGAGGACCGCCGGGTCTGGTTGAAGTGTGCTAAAGGATGTTGGTGTACTCCATGTGCTCCATTCGGTATCCTGGTCTATCACGCATACGCGCCACCAGTACACCTCGCCAGACTCCAGGATGCCTTGGGGAACCTGATACGATTGAAGGTCCTCAACAATCCCGCTATCGAAGAGTGGATGTGAGAGATCGTGCTCTGTTTCTGTAATGATCCACCGCGCCAAGAGTTTCTCAGTACCCACGTGATCGATGGCTGCTATGAGCCTCGGCGTAAGGGTCGAAATGACGTCATTGTGATGAGGGACCTTATTTACTGGCACACCTCGTTTCTGGTTGCACGCATCCGTAGAGCCTGCAGCCACGTCCACGAAAAGCTCCTCAGAAAAGCCACTTTCACGTGTCTCCTGGTCATGTGTTCTATAGAGTGCTGTCAGACGCACTCGATATCTGTCATGCTCTTTGAGTGGCAATTTCACTGTCCTTTCGCTGGCCGCGATTGTTGCCCCTGAGACCTTGCTGGACAAGGCTTGTCCCTCGCTCAGATACAACCTAAATCCTGAAACATCCACACCAGCGGGAAATTCCCACTGTAGCCATACTGACCCATCAGTACCGAAGGTGCGAAGCATTGAGGGAGGAGGTGGCGGTGCCTGAGAAGACCATGTGGTAAGAGGTTCCGCATAATCGACAATCGCGATCGTCACATCATCAAACCAGTCAAAGATAACAGAAGGCAGATGCCGGACCTGCTGTGTTCCCCAAAAATTTCTCCTCGCTCGAAGATCAGGCCCCTGGCAATGACTCTGAACCCTTAGCGCATATCCCCCTGAGGTCCTACCTATGTTGTTCTCTGCAAGGATAGGATTCCCTGAAATAAGCACCGCTTCACCTTCTGGGATGCCGGATTCGTTGTGGAGGATCGTGTTACCCTCTATCCTACCCTCACCGTAGTATGCAATCCCAGCCCCACGTCCAGTAACAGCTTCGTTCGAAACGATACTGTTGGAACGCACTGTGGAATACTCTGCATCGATCCCACCACCTCGACCCGCCTTGTTGTCTTGAATGATATTACTGACAATACTTCCACCAATTGCAAATATCCCGCCCCCAGCGACAGTCGCCTCGTTGCCCAATACCACGTTGTCGCGAACCTCACATCCAAAAGCTACCATCCCGCCGCCGAATCGATCGCTCCTGTTGCGATATATCCGATTGCGACAAAGCTCTACGGTGCCGCCGTTGTAAGCATATGCGTATATCCCTCCACCACCATCCCTACCTCCACTCGATATGTTGTCATGGATATCGTTGTCAGTGACCACCACCTGCTTGTCCGTATACACGACAAGCGCGCCACCATTGCCTGAAGCAGGATCAGATTCTGTGGAATTCTCGTAAAATGCACTTTCTACTACACTTCCTGAACAGAACTCCATTCTGACTGCCGAGGACATGTTTCGCTTGAAAACACAGGACTCGACCCGAAGCCCCCCGATTCGGCACACGATTCCTTTGCCACCTTCCACAAGGCAATGTCGGAAAACGCTCTCCTGCGTTCTTTCGGTTCGTTGTCCGAAAATATCGA
>FWPU01007452.1_pt1 | contig 20156 bp, 31 predicted proteins | sample 2228361 | NCBI WGS metagenome assembly FWPU01 (sample SAMEA103939777, study PRJEB20133) | metagenome
ATGTGAGCCCCGGCATGGCGGCTCTGACGCACGGCCACGTGGTAGCGGAGAACTATCCGGCGATGGTCCAGGCCGTGGGCGAAGTGGTCGAAGACCTGGTCCAGCTTAAGTTGCAATAGGTGTTCTTGGTGGCTGGTAGTTTTAATTTCAATCGGAGGAGGAGAGAGATGCTTAAGAACAAAGATCCGTTATTTTCTTCGTTTTTCCGCCGCCGCACATGGTGGACCGTATGCAAAAAGGGATAATAAAGCGCATACAGGAGGCCCCGACGCAGGCCGAGAAAGACAAGATTCTAAACGAGGAGATACCAGCCCGCATGACATCTATGAACGTTTTGCAGAGCGCTTATCCGCCGATCGTCATGGCCGCTAAGTCGATGGCTTTGACTTACTGAATGAATCGGCCCGGCGGCTGAGGTTTCCCACCCTCCTTCCTCTGACCTCCGGGCCGATTCGAAGGGGAAGGGAGATAAACCGATATGGCAGGGGGAATTAAAAAGCTTCTGCTTGCATGCCTTCTCGCCATAACCGTGATGAGCGATACCGTTTTCCCCCAGGCGGCCAGCGCTATCCTGCAATGGGTCCCCCGCCGGGCCTTTAAGGAGATTTGGGGAGTTAGGGTACGGACCATCGTGATCAATCCTATGGAAGACCTGAGCCGGTACGATCGGGTGGAAGTTGTGACCCTGGAAAATGAGCTGATGGATCTCGCGCCGCCGAACCTGAACGACAAACTAACGGCCAGGATCGCTGAGGCTATTAATAAGCTCGAATTGTTCTCTCAGGTTGAAATAGCGGGCTCTCAACTGGCGAGCCTAAGGCCCACGGGAGATAAATTTGATCTGACCGTCAGCTCGGATTTTAACTCCATTATCATAAGTCCCGCCGTATCAATGGGAGATAACAAGCAGGAGTTCGAGCCCGGTCCGATCCGAAGCGCCGCATCCTCGGCTCATGGTGGCAGGACTCTGCTGATAAAGGGGGCGCTTGTCGATTACTACAAAGGCCATAGGATCCTCCGCCTGCTCCATCTCGGCCTGGGCCGTGGGACGATCGTCGTGCATTTACAGTTCCTGGACAAAGAGAGCGGCGAGGAGATCGGCAGGGCGAGCATCGCGGGAGACTTGCTGAGCTCGTTCTGGGGGAGCCCCGAGAATAGCATCCCTAAAGCGATAGGGAAGAAGGTGGCCGCATTGCTGGAGGAAAATTACCGGCCTCGAGACGACGATAATTCAAATACGAAATGAGAAAGGCGTTTGTTTATCTATCGATATTATTCGTTTAGCTTCCGATGCATGCTGCCGTGGCCGGAGAGGAGGAAATAGCCGGTCTTTTGTCGGGGGCCGTGGGCGGCATCCCGGGCGGCGTGGCTGGGGGAGCGCTGGCAGTGCCGGGGGGAGTGACCGGCGGAATTATAGGCGAAATTCCCGATAAGCCTCGGCTTCCCAAGCGGGGCCCATATAGGATCAGCGAAGGGGTGATGCCGCCGACGCTTCTCTACAACGAGGAGCCCCCCTACACCGAGGAGGCAAGAAGAGCGAAGGTCCAAGGACTGGTGGTTCTAGAAGCAGTGGTGCGCCGCGATGGTTCCGTGGGTGAAGTCAAAGTCTTAAAAGGCCTGGGCTACGGTTTGGACCAGTCGGCGGTTGAGACCGTCAAGAAGACCTGGAGGTTCAAGCCGGGAATGAAAGATGGCAGCCCGGCGGATGTGATCGTGGTGATAAAAGTGTTCTTCGAGCTGCACTAAAAGTCTATCCTAAAATTGGTTGGTAGTGTGCGCTTCAGCGCATCGGAAAGGGCTAAAGCCCTCACTACGAACGATCTTAGACAGGTTCTAAATGGGGGGATGAAAAGCAGTGACGATGCTCCTTTTAATATTGCTGGTTCTGATCTGCGCCGCAGGTATAGGCGCAGCCATAAGGTTCGCCGTGGTGGCTAAGGGGAAGAAAAAACACCTTCAACAATTGGGCCTGACAGAGAGAAAAGATCAGTGACGTTTAAGGCGCACAATGATACAAGAAAAGTCCCTGTTAAAGGCCAGAAGGATCTGGCAGCTGCGCCAGATCAGGCTGCTCGATTGCCTGACCGACGAGGAGATAGAAGAGCTTTCCGAAATTATTCCTGAACACCGTTTTAAAAAGGGAGAATACATATACGGTTCTGGAGAGAAAATCAAGCACCTCTTCCTGCTCAAGGAGGGTAAAGTAAAGCTTTCGGCCATCACCGAAGCTGGAAAGGAGCGGATCATCAACATCTTTCAGCCTGGGGATATCTTCGGCGAGCTTTTTCTGGTAGAGGTGGAAAAAGAGAGCTACCACAACACCGAGGCGGTGGCGCTGACCGACGCCTTGATCTGCAAGCTCGATCGGGCGACCTTTCTTCAGATGCTGCGCACCAAGCCCGAACTCTCCTTGAGCTTCATACGGGTCATCTGTCAGCGTCTTTACGAGGCGCAATCCGAGCTTGAGGAGCTTTCCTATCAGGACACGCGGCACAGGCTGGCCCATGTCCTGCTTAAGCTCGGCAACCGTCATGGCGTACCGCTCGACCTGTCGAGGGGAGCTATCAGGTTCGATATCGAGATCACCCATGAGACGCTCGCCGGCATGCTCGGCAAGAATCGCTCCTACATCTCATCGATCATGAGCGAGTTTAAGGAAAAGGGGATGATCTCCTATCGAGGCCGGCAGATCGCACTGCATCCCAGCAAGCTGAAAGCTTTCCTGAAGGGCCAACAAGGGTGGGACATACCGGTAGAGCTTAAGAACGACTCTGAGCTCTCGGTCAAATTTTGTTCTTGACAGGCACGCTCCAACCGCCATAGTATATCCCATGGGAGGGGATGGGATATGTGGGCGCGCCGCGGAAACCGGAGAACGATGCGCGGAGCCTTAGAACTGCAGGTCGGAGCCCGGCAAGGATTTTTCCCAATAGGAGTGGCACGAAGATCGAGAGCAGCCTGGCCCTGCGCTTATTAAATGTTTTGGCGAGGCGAATATGTTGGCCCCCTTCTTTTTTATCGCCTTTTTCGGATTCTACTTGGCCCTCGCCGCATACATAGCAGTGCGGCTGATCCGAGGGCCCTATCGCGATCGGAAAAATCAATCGCTTTTTGGCAACCAGGCCCGCGCTGATGAGAACAGCTCTACCCGGTGTCAATTCTGGTCTGCGCAAAGTTGCGCCGCTACCGGCAAGCTCGGAAACGAAAGAGAAACAGATGAAGAGGAAAAAGTTGCTTGAATCTCGAACAAATCTCATAAGAGCGAACGGCTGCTATACAGCCGAAGCCCTCGCATGCCTGCTCGAGAGAAAGCTAAACGTGGAAACACAACTCGAAATACATGAACACCTGGAAAGCTGCCGCGAGTGCCGGGACCTCGTGTACCTGCTTCGGAGATTAAAAGATGCCCCTCTCTATCGCGAGGCGCTTGAGGCTCCGAACTGGTTGCACGATCAATCGAAGGCGTCGGACGAAGAAAACGACTTGGAGATCATGTAAATCGCCCCGCAGCGAGGGGACGGGAGGTGCTCGATGCCCTGCTTTGATGAGTTGGAGAAGCGCATTCGCGAAAGCCCCTGTCCGCAATGTCATGCTAAATCCTTGGATCTTATCCTGCGCTGCGACTTCTTTTACCAGGATTGTCTCTATACGGCCAGGTGCGATCGCTGCCATTATCTTTTCGCTATCGCCGACGATATGCGCGTTGCCGACGTGAGCGAATCGACTTTGATCACCAGGTTAAAATCCACCCCATGTCCGTATTGCGGCCAGCTCGGGCTCCAATTGGGCTTCGGCTGTGATCTCCTGCGAGACGAGTGCTTTTACACCGCCGAGTGCGCTTCGTGCCTTCGCGCCATCGACGTTCGCGGGATTAAAAGCGTATTGGGCCCGCAAGTGTGCCGTTGAGCCTGGAGATGCGTTCGATGAGAGAGGGAGATAAACTTGCTCTGGTGCTCTGCGGTGGGGGAAGCCGCGGCGCTATAGAGGCAGGCTTTTATCGCGCCCTGGTCGAGCTGGGAATCGAAATAGACCTGGTCATAGGCTCATCTGTCGGGGCGATCAACGGTGCCTTTATCGCAGCCGGCACCCCCCCGAAAGTGCTGTGGCGCCTCTGGGAAGAAATCGCCTTCAAGGATTTATTCAGCTTTAACTGGAGACTGGTCTGGAGGCCGAGACGAGAGAACAGCCTCTATCGCAATGAGAAGTTCCGCCGGCTGCTGTTTATTCTAACGAGGACCGAGATTCCATCGATTTAGCCCAAGCCGCCTTTTCGCGCGAGCTTTTTTATGCTTTGCGCGAAAAGGGCGCGGCCTTGTACAGGTCGATTCGAGCCGCGCTGGAGAGGATCGAAAATCAGACCTACGGCTATTGCACGTCATGCGGCTGCTATATAAACAGAAAAAGGCTGGACGCGCTGCCCTGGGCGGAGCTTTGTCTCGACTGCCAGGAAGCCAACGAGTCTCAACGCGATGAGCTTAAAAGCGATTCGGCGGGATGCGAATCGAAAGTGTTTGAGGAGGATTTGCATGTCTCTCGATAAGAAGATACTGGTCTTCTCCCAGGCCGGTTGAGCTGCTTGCGATATGGCGAAGGAGTTTCTTTCGCAGGCGGGCCTGCAATTCGAAGAGATCGATATCGCTCGTGACCCTCAGGCGATAGAGGAGATAGCAGCCCGGACGGGCGGCGTGATCGCCACCCCGACCATAATTATAGACGGCCAGGTGATCGTAGGCTTTAGCCGTAGAAAGCTCGAGCTGGCCCTGGGGCTCTGATCCGGCTATAGCAGGAGCAATAATCGATAGGGGTTTGAAAATGTTCACTTGGCCAGCGCAATGGCCCTCAAACAGGTGCGAGGGAAGATCAAAGGCAAGGCTGGAACGAAAGTCAAGTTAAAACTTCGAAGAGAGAAAGAATTAATCTCTCTGGTGGTAGAGCGCAGGAAGCTTATATAGTGCCAAGCCCTCAATCGGTTGGCTTTCTTTCGGCGGCCCACATCGTTTCCTATTCAAACAGCTCTCCGAACGGCCCCGCCTTTTTATCTTTAAAGCCGGGATTAGCTTCGAGCCAGGCCCTCAGGTTCTCTTCAGAACTGAAGAGATTATTTGCTCCTCAACCGCCGCCCCGCAAATACCAGGTGGTCTCGGGCCTAAGCTTAAGGACCTTGCCCCGCTCGATCACAACCTCGATCGGTCCGGCCGAATAGGCGCAGGAGTCGCGCAGCGTCACCTTTTGATTAAAATAAGGGTTCTCGATCTCCTCCTCGCCCTCCTCTTTCGCCGCCTCCACGGCCTGACGCTTAATCCGTCTGCTCTTGACCAAGAGCGCAAAGTCCAGCGCTCAATTTATGTTGAAGCGCTCGCCGCTCTCAAGCACGACCTCGTGGAAGTTGAACCCCAGGCCCGACAAAAAGCGCTCGTGGTCCTCGGCCAAAGCGTAGTTTCTCTTGTCCTTCCGCTCCAGGAAGCCGAGCCAGGTCAAAGCGTCGAGGCCCTCCTCTGCCTCCTTTTCCCTCATTCCAATTGCGCGCGCTAAATCTCGAGCCGAAGGCACAGCGCCGGAGCCCGCCGCGCTGCGCAGGATTACCCTGGCCATGCGCTTTTCGTTGTTCGTCAGGATGTAGACGGCGGGTTGCCAGCGCATCTTCTCCTTAGCTTGCTGGTCGGCAACCAGATAAGAGGCGATGCGCATCCGCCTGGCGTGAGAGAAGGGGACTTTTGCCCGCGCCATCGCCTGCTCTATGTTAGTGCTGCGAAACCTCTTGTCCCAATCTTCAAATAAAAGCCCCACTACCCTTTTCTCTTCAGGCCGCAAACTAATTCCCCCGCCCTTGCCCTCTCCGGCCTGTAGCGGCCACGAGAAGAGAAGCAGAATCAGGACAAGCGGGGGAGCCGGGAACTTTTTGAGTTCAGGCCGCTCCATAGCCCCTCCGTATTTTTTTATCAAACCGGCACACAACAGAATTCCCGATGTTTTCTACTATCTCTCGCCGGAATGGGACTTCTTATCTTTCTCTCCCTTTATCGAGGCCTTGTAGCCGGCCTTCTCCACAGCTTTGACCAGCTCCTCCGGCGTCGTCTTTCCTTTCTGATATTCGACATACGCCTCGTTTTTATCGAAGCTCACGTCTGCTTTCAATACGCCCGGCACCTGCTTCAAAGCGGATTGGATGGCTGAGGCGCAGTCGGAACAGGTCATCCCCTTGACCTGCATGGTAAGGTTCAAGGTCGCCTTCTCCGTTTCCTCCGCTGTGCCGCTTCGGTCGCTAAAAACAATGCCGGCAGTTAGCGCAAGCAACACGCTCGCCATGACAATTGACATCGATCTCAAGTTCTTCATCTTACTTCCCCCTATATCTTATTTTTGCCCCGAGCGTAATTGCAAGGCTAACGTGGTCTAGCGCAGCAGCCACTGCCCCTGCCAGCCGCTCGGGGTTTGACCTCCTCCGGATTATATCTGGCACGCGCCAGTTTGCTTTCGAAACCAACCTCTGTGTCGGCTTCTGTTCTTCCAATCGCAGCGCCGGTTCCTGGAGCTATAAAATAGCCCCGAGGGAAACCGACAACAGCCATCATTACTATTGGCACGCTCCGCCGGGCGATTTGTTCCCTTTCGTTTCAAGTCGGCTGAGCGCGAACACCCTCGTCGCCGCCATCTGTTTTCGGGTCTAAAACTCTAATGTCTGCGCCAGGTTTCTTCTATCACCGGGCAGGACGAGCCGCTTCGCAGTGCTTTGCCGCAGGCGCTGCGATAGGCGGAAAGCTCTTTTTTAAACTTTTCCATCTCGGCCATTTTCAGCTCAAGCTTGGCGAGCTTGTCCTCTATCATCTCCAAGACTCGAGCGCAGGATGAGCGACTGGACTTATCTAGATTGAGAATCCCTCTGATTTCCGAGAGCGAGAAGCCGAAGGCCTGGGCTCGTTTTATAAAGCGGAGTCTCCGGATAGCCTCTGTATCATAGATACAGTAGCCCGAGGGGGTGCGAGGGGCTTCGCGAAGCAGGCCCAGCCTCTCGTAATATCGAATTGTATCTATCGCCACGCCGGCAAGCTGCGCAACCCGCCCTATATACAGGTTGCCGTTCTTTAACATGGCACGATTTTAAATTATGGAGTTGACTCCAGGGTCAAGTGGAAAAATAAAACAACGGTGCGCCAAGTCAAGGCTCGGGTACACGGCCCGCTCCGGCTCGAGCGCCCGTTCGATCTCCTGCTGCACCTGGCGCAGGAAAGTCGTCTTGCCGACGCGCCGCATGCCTGGAACTGTGTGTACCTTGTTGGGAAGTTCCGGCAAGCGAGCGTCGCGGCGAGTGAGCCCTTCAAGGTCCGTGCGCTTCATTCCCCCCTCAAGCTTTTCACGCAGGACCGGGTGCAATGGCATGATGATGGTATAGATCGGATGTGTCCTTTTAGCAAGGACAGGTATGCGCTATGTTGTCCCTCAAAGCGGGACAGACTTGCTACTTGTTACAGGCTCTTAGAAATGTGGCCTACCTTTTTTCGGTTGCTCGACAAAGGCGCATTTCCGGACTTAATATCCCCTCCATAGGGATGGCAATATGATCGCGCCGCGATACAGGCGCAAGGAGAAGCGTTATGGGCAGCAAATTTTATCTTCTTCTCCGCGTCGAGGGGATGACTTGTGACGGCTGCGCCCGCCATGTCTCGGAGGCATTGAAGGCGGTGCCGGGCGTCGAAGATGTTCAATAGAAATTTATGGGGGCGGACCCCGGCGAGAGGCTCCGCTCGCGCTAGATAGGAGGCTATGAATTCATGAAGCCTGCGAGCATGGGGATTTTCTCGGCAATTTTAGCCTCTCTATGCTGCCTGGGCCCGGTGGCGCTCGTCCTCCTCGGGCTGGGCACGCTGGGGGCCGGCGCTTTCTTGGGAAGATATCATTGGTTCTTTATCGGAGGCGCAGCCCTGATACTGATATACGCCTGGCGCCTCTACCTTAAAGAAAAGAGAAGATGCGAGGCCGCAAGGTGCCAGATGGAGGGCAGGACTCCAGCGCGGATAACCCTGATCATCGCCACGGTCGCCGTGCTCTCTTTTGCCGCCTTGAACGTTTATACCTATGTAATTGCGGCAGCTCCGGAATCGGCGGCCCGGCCCTCTCCCCTCGGGCAATGGTCGGAGGTCGAGATACCTGTTAAAGGATTGGTATGTTTCACATGCGAGCTTGTGGTGGAGTCGAGCGTTAAAAATCTGAACGGCGTGGCTGAAGCCAAGGCGAGCGTTAAACGAGGTTCGGTTACCGTTAAGTACGACCCGCAAAGAATAAAAGTCGAGGAAATAGTAGCGGCAATAGGCCGTACCGGCTATCGCGCCGAGCTGCCGAAAAAATCAGATCAGGGGCCGAACCCGCACTGATGATTCGCAGGGCCGGCAGAGCCGGATTACATTCATCATGTTCCATCCCGATTTCATTCCGGCCGCGCGCCGGCGTCTTCGATAATGTCCTCGGCCTCCGATTTATTCCCCTTGCGCGCGGCTGCGAGGCGAAGCGCAGAGTTGATCAGGGCGATATGGGTAAACGCTTGCGGGAAATTGCCCAACTGCTCGCCGGTGTCGGGATCGATCTCCTCTGAGAAGAGCCCCAGATCGCTGGCAAACTTCAACACGCGACGGAACAGCTCTTCGGCCTCTTCCAGGCGGCCCAACATGACGTAGTTGTTGGCTCATGTTCAGAATTTGTGCGGGCGATAAACTATCAACATGATCTTTCCCATAACAGAACTATTGAGTGATTCAGAAAGTATCCAGTGGATTGAGCAGCATTTTCATCCACAGGGCTTTGGCTGTCCAGGCTGTGGGGCAGGGACAGACCAAGCCAGAGAGTTTCGCGTTTCCAATCTACAATCTCTATAACGGGACTGTCTTTGCCGGCAGTGGATTGTCGCCACGCAAAGTCGTTCTACTTTTACGTGGTGTGTGTAAAGGTGAAAGCAGTGCTTGCTTGGCTGAGGAACTGAAATCGAGTGGCACGACTGTTCATTACTTGCGGCAGAAGCTTCAAGCCAATGCTTATGAGATGCTGAGCCAGACGAGTTTGCCTGACCGTGAGACTGAAACCGATGAGATGTTTCAGAATGCGGGGAAAAAAGGCGAACTCCACGCCGAGCGAACAAACAGCGCGGGCACGGCAGCTATGAAAATGATCGACCTCCGATCTTGGGAACGGTTGGCAGGGAAAGCGGACAGTGTCGACTGCGTGTTATCGAGCAGACTGATGGTAAGACTTTGCGTGGGCATGTGCATAGATGGCGGCGATCTGCTTGTTACACGGATGAGTGGCGAGGCTATAACCGAATCAAGCGTAAACGGCAGTCGGTCTGTCATAGTCAGGGCGAGTGGGCACGCGATGAAGATGGCGATTGAATACGGGAAGTTCACATTAACACAATTGAAGGCTTGTGGACTGAAGCAAGTAATTTTCTGCGTCCTTTTCGTGGTGTTCATAAGAAGTATTTGAAATACTATCTGGCTGTATGTGAGCACAGGATTAACCTTAAGCGCATATCACCGAGCTTTGTTGCATCTTTGGTGGCTGCGCACAAATCTTGAACATGAGCCGTTTCTTCTAATCTGCGCTGCAGGCATCAGGGCAGCCATAAGATTCGCCATAGTAGTTAATGGGAAGAAAAAGCACCTTCAACTGTTAAGCCTGACAGAGAGAAAAGATCAGTGACATTTAAGGCGCGTAATGATATAAGAAAAGTCCCCCTTTAAGTTGAATCGACTGCTTTACTTGTGGTAATCGAATATATTCAACTGATGTTACGCAGCGAGCGGCTGTAAAGGGATTCGACGAATGCCTCATCAACGCGAAGTGATCTTTCTCGGAATCGCCATGGGCCTCGCTGCGGGCATCGGCATTTATACCTTCATATACGCCAAGGGGGCCTCGTATTTGACCGACAATTCAGCGGCCTGCGCTAACTGTCACATCATGCGCGAATACTACGACGGATGGATCAAATCGAGCCATCGCGCGGTCGCGGTTTGTAACGATTGCCATACCCCGGCCGGCTTTTTATCCAGGTATGCGACCAAGGCTTCAAACGGGTTCCGGCATTCCCTCGCTTTCACCACGGGCCGCTTTCCCGAGCCGATTAGCATCAAGCCGGACAACCTGGAAATCGCCGAGAACTCTTGTCGCAGATGCCATCAGGATATTGTCCGGGCGATCGAAGCGTCGCGACGAGAATCGGCCAGGTTATCATGTGTTCGCTGCCACAGGTCGGTCGGACACCTCGAGTGAACGAACTGGTCCGGACAAAGAGAGCTTATGGGGCGCGTTCATGGAACAAACCGAGCATAACTCCAGGCCACCGGATGAGGTCCGGCGCGGCCATCGCATCAGGCTGATTTTCCTGGTCGCGGCGGCGGCTGCGCTGGCGGCGGCTGGCAGCGCTGCGCTGCTGGTTAACATAATGGAGCGCAAGCAGGAGGCACGCAATCCCTTCTACCGGGTGGTGGAGCTTGACGATACGACCGAAGATCCAGCTCTATGGGGCAAGAATTTCCCCATGCAGTACGATGCTTATCTTCGCACGGTAGATCAGGTCCGCACCAGGTTCGGCGGCAGCGAGGCCGTGCCGCGCACGCCGACCGAAGCGGACCCGCGCTCTGTGGTCGCCCAATCGAGGCTGGAAGAGGATCCGCGCCTGAAAATCATGTGGGCCGGATACGCCTTTGCCCGCGATTTCCGCGAAGACCGCGGCCACGCCTATATGCTCGAAGACCAGACCTATACGGAGCGGCAGATTGCCGCCAGGCAGCCCGGCACTTGCCTGCATTGTCATGCCTCGGTCTATGTCCCCTACAAGGGGCTGGGCGAGGGCGACCTCTTGCTTGGCTTCGAAAGGATGAACCGGATGCCTTTCGCCGAAGCGCGAAAACTCGTCGCTCACCCGATCTCCTGCATCGATTGCCATGACCCCAATACCATGCAGCTTCGCGTCACGCGGCCCGGCTTCATCCAGGGGATGCGCGCCCTCAAGGCGTCGCAGGGGATCAAAGATTACGACGTCAACGCCATGGCCACGCGCCAGGAGATGCGCAGCTTCGTATGCGCCCAGTGCCACGTGGAGTACTATTTCAGAGGCCCGGAAAAGCGTCTGGTCTATCCCTGGGCCAAGGGGCTCAAGGTGGACGATATCATGGCCTATTACGACGAGCAGAAGTTTAAGGACTGGACGCACGCCGAGACCGGCGCGGAGGTGCTCAAGGCGCAGCATCCGGAATTCGAGATGTGGAACCAGGGGATACATGCGCGCTCGGGTGTGGCCTGCGCCGATTGCCACATGCCCTACAAACGAGAAGGGGCGCTTAAGATCAGCGACCATCACGTGCGCAGCCCGCTGCTGAACATCAACCGCGCCTGCCAGACCTGTCATAGGTGGTCGGAGGATGAGCTTAAGGCGCGTGTGGAGACGATCCAAGAGCGCACCTTCAGGCTGCGCTCCCTGGCGATGGATGCCCTCATCGACCTGATCAACGATATCAAGGCGGCGCGCACGGCCGGAGCAACGGACGCCGAGCTGGCCAGCGCCCGGGACTTTCAGCGGAGGGCCCAATTCTACCTCGATTTCGTCGAGGCTGAAAACTCGACCGGCTTTCACGCTCCGCAAGAGGCAGCTCGAATTCTGGGCGAGTCGATCGACTTCTCGCGAAAGGGACAAATGGCGCTCAGAAGTCTGCAGGGGCCAGCTAAATAACGGGCCGCGAGATGAGCGCCGTGCTAACTGAATTATATCCTTGTCTATATTAAAATTTCTCTTATGAGGCTCATAGTTTTCAGTATCTCGGACTGGGAGCGGCCCTGGTTCGAGTCGCTTAAAGTTTCTAAGGGATGGGAGATCCATCTGCTGGAGGAGCGCCTTGGACCAGAATTAGATCCGCCTCCCGAGATCAGCGATGCGGATGCCATTGCCGTGTTCGTCCACGAAGCTATCAATGAGGAGACGCTCGCTAAGTTCCCACGGCTAAAGCTGGTCCTCACTCGTTCTACCGGGTACGACCATATCGATCTCGACGCGTGCAGGCAGCGCGGCGTCGCCGCGTATAACGTGCCCGACTACGGGAGCATCACTGTGGCCGAATACACGATCGGATTAATGCTGGCCCTGCTGCGCGCTTTTCGCCCTATGATCGAACAGAGCGTGCACGGCATATTCTCGCGCCAGCGGCTGCGCGGCTTCGATCTGGCCGGGAAAAAAGTGGGAGTGGTGGGCACCGGTCGCATCGGGAAGGAGGTCATCAAGCGGCTGACGGGATTTGCCGTCGAGATCCTCGCCTACGACAAATACCCTGACCCGGAGTTAGTCAAGGCGATTCCACAGATGCAATATACTGATCTGGAGACTTTGTATAGGTCGAGCAATGTGCTGACTTTTCACGTGCCGCTGACCGCGGGGACGCAGCATATCTTCAATCGCAGCTCGCTCCGGCTTCTGCAGTGGAAAACGTTTCTGGTCAATACCTCGCGCGGCCCGGTGGTCGAGACCGAGGCGATCATCGAAGGATTGCGCGAGGGGAGGCTGGCCGGCGTGGCGCTCGATACGTTCGAGTCGGAAGAGGTAATGATGGAAGAGCAGTTTTACAGATCAGAACAGCTATCGCAGGCGGAGCTGCGCCGGGCGCTGGCAACGTATCACCTGCTGCGCAGCGATCGCGTCATCCTTTCGCCGCACAACGCATACAACTCGGAAGAGGCGCTGCGCAGGATTTTCGATAGCACCGTCGCGAACGTCGAAGCCTTTCTGGAAAACCGGCCCGCCCCGAGCCGTTTGGTGTAACTGCGATTTCTGATGCCCTGCGGGGCCAGGATCACCAGCAGCCCATCGCTGTTTGGATCCTTGGCCGCAATCTCCAGAGCTGCAGCGTATAGCTTGGGACTGGCGTCGCCCAGAATGTCTATCGGGTTATTGTGGCTCCAATGGGATGGGAGGATTTGCTCAAGCGATTCCATGGTTTCCTTCGATAATTGGGCCAATTCTCCCCCATTCGCTATCAGCGCGTCGGCGGCCATAACGCCAGGGCCGCCGGCATTGCTGATAATGATCAGCCGGGGGCCATTAGGGCGGGGCTGCTTGGCCAGAACCTCTGCCATGTCGAAAAGATCACTAATACTGGCCACGCGCAGCACGCCCGAGCGGCGGAAGGCGGCATCGAGGACTTCGTCGCTGCCCGTCAGAGATCCGGTATGAGAAGCGGCGGCCTTGGCCGCAACCTCAGTACGGCCTGCCTTGAGCACTATGATCGGCTTGGTCAGCGCTATTTCTCTGGCGGCGGATAGAAATGACCGCGCATCGCCGATCGATTCCATGTAGATGAGGATGCTTCTGGTGCGCGGGTCGTCGCCCAGATAATAAATCAGGTCTCCCCAGCCTACATCCAGCATCGATCCGGTCGATACAAGTGCGCTGAAGCCAACATTTTCGCGCAAGCTCCAATCGAGAATAGCCGTGCAGAGCGCTCCGCTTTGGCTGATGAAGCCGACGTTGCCCGGCCGGGCCATTGCGCCGGCGAACGTGGCATTGAGGCCGGTGAACGGGCTCATCACGCCCAGGCAATTCGGACCGATCAGTCGCATCTTTCCCCGCTCTAATTCCTTCAGGATTTGCCTCTCCAATTCAGCGCCCGCTCGGCCGGATTCTTTGAAACCTGCTGAGATGACTATTGCGCCCTTCACGCCCGCATCCGCGCACTGGCCTACGATAGCAGGCACAGTCGGCGCAGGCGTGACAATAACTGCCAGATCGACCTGCTCGGCCACGGCCGCCACGTTCGAATATGCTGTGATCCCCAGCACGCTGGATCTGTTAGGATTGACGGGAAAAACTTTAGGTCCAAAGGGGCTACCGAGCAGGTTAGATAGTACGGCGCGCCCGACGCTATCGGCCCTTTCCGTGGCTCCAATTACGGCTACAGTCTTGGGAGCGAAGAACACCTCCAAATGCCTTTCGCTCCGACCGCAGGACATCGTGCGCGGGATCAGCCATCCGTGACGTCGGCTTTGTCATCCAATGCTCCGCGAAGAATGAGCCGGGAGAAAAACCGTGAATCGAAAGGAAATTCCATTCGCGATTAACGGCTTGCCGTTCACGATATTCTGGTCCCAGTTCTCGTTCGGCCTATAGAACCCCGTGTTCCTTGAGATCTCTGATCACCACGTAGATATAAAGGATAATGGCTGCCGCCATGAACAGCTGCCCCGCGATCATAAACAGCAACAGCGTTATCGGGCTGTACCAGATCAGAAAGGCGATGGCGGAGATCAGTCCCAGCATGGTCAACGCTGCCATTATGCGCAACAGCGCTAGAGAGCGGCTTCCTGGCTGGCGTCTATCGGTCATTTGCGCGCCCGCTCCTCCGGCGCCGGGTGCGCCGGCCCGTGGCATTCGACGCACGAAGTATCATTGCTCAAAATCTCTGTCGAAATCTCCTGGTGAATCTCGGCCTCCAGATAGCTCTTAGCCTCACTATGACAGTGTAGGCATATCGAGTTGCGATAGGGCGCGGCCATCCTGATCGGCAGCTTGTACCTTCCGGTATAGAAGGCGAAAAGATGTCCTGCACCGTCGAGCTTTGCTCTGGCTTTGCCGAAGATATGATAATCGGTGTGGCACGAGTAACACTGGTGATCTGAGATCCAGCGGTTCTGATAATGCCGGGCCGCCAGCGTCTCGCTCTCCGGGTCCTTCAGGTCGTTGACGAATGGGTGCATGGTGTGGCAGCTGGCGCATGCCGCCACCTGCTTGGACTGCTCCATGACGATAGCCGTGCCACTCAACGAGACGAAAAGCGGCAAAATGACCAGGCCGATGAGCAGCAGCCACTTGCCCGTGTTGTCGAGCGCGCGCCGCACGAAAGCTGCGTAGCCGACGATTATGATCGCCAGCGCGCCCGCGAGCAGCGCCGCGCCGCGCGCCCAGCGCAACACGGGATCATTGAGCTGCACCGCCTCCTGGACTTCGGCCAGTGCCGTCGCGCTCGAGAGCAGAAAAAGCGGCGCGCCCCATAGAAGTCCCCTCTTTACCATATTTGGCCCCGCCGCTCAGCCTCGCCTACTTTTGCGACATGGAGCGGATGAAGGCTACCAGGTCCCAGATTTCCTTCTCCTTGAGCTTCTCCTTAAATGCCGGCATGAGCTTGGACTTGCCCGCCGCGGCGCCCCCTTCGGATGTGATCTTGTACAGCTCGTCGTCGCCGTATTTAGCCATCTCCTCCCGGTTGGTCCAGTCTGCCATCTTCATGGCCTTGATGGTCCTGGTCGCCGGGCCATCTCCCTTTCCGCTCTCGCCATGACAGCGCTGGCAGTACTTGGCGTGAAGCCCCCTGCCCGCCTTGGGATCGCCCTTGGTCTCAGCTGCGGGCAGATAGGCGAGCAGCATCGTTGCGATCAGCAGCGAACCGAAAATCAAAGTAATCCTGTTACGCATGTTAATCCTCCTCGCGCGCAACCATCTCCATGTCTATAGAGTGCAGATACCAGATGCGACCGGTGTACGGGTCCATCTCCGGCGCGATTTTATAGGTATCCAGAAGGGGCCGGTAGCCTCGCGCTTCCCAGCCGGCTACCTTGCAGTGGAACTCATCGCTGTCACATTCAGCCACTCCGATGGTTTTTTCGGCCATCGTCTCTCCGCGCTTAAAATCTAAAAGCCCAGCTGCAAGCTGGTGTAGAGCAGGTTGGCGTGGTAGTCCTGTACCGCGAGCCGCTTTTCATTATACGAATAGTGGTCGTAGCTGACGTTCCACTTCAAATTACCGCTCAACCTGATCGTCAATCGCGCCGAGGGCCGGTGGAAGGCCAGCGGGAACGACGTAAAAAAGTCGTTCGGCCCGGCGTCCGCCCGGTCTATCCCCGCATCGCGCACCAGGCGATAGCCCGCCGCCAGCTCCAGTCGTCTGGTTACCCCGACCGAGAGGTCTGCGAACACCAGGTCGGTATTTGAGAAGTAGAGAGAGCGGCCGCGGTTCAGGCGATTGGCTATAAAGAAAATGATGTTTGCCTCCGAGTCGATATCGAGGCGATTGTAGCCGAGGTTCAGGGCGAAGCGCTCCGCCGGCGCGTAGAAAATCGATATCGACCAGCCGGTGTTGTCGAACCGGTTCACCGCAAAGGGGGTCGGGTTGCTGCTATGATAGAGGCTGAACGCCCCGTTGATGCTCCAGTTCTCGAGTGGCCGATAGCCGAAGCGCACGCGCCAGCGGCTGAAATCATAGGGGCTTACGCGCGTGAAGGCGTTGTCCGAGCCGCCGTTCTCGTAATCGACCGTAGCGTTGAATTTACGCGCCAGGCGCAGGCTCATCCCGGCAATCAGCGTGTTGGTGTTGAGCGTCGTCCGCTCATCGCGCTCCAGGCTGGCATCATCGATCTCCCTGATGCGCACGACGCGATGGCTGAAGCGGTAGCCGACGTGGAACGCGATCCTGGGACTGGGCCGGTATTCTGCGGCGAACAGGTTCATGGAAGACTTTACTCCTGTAAACCGGCTGGAGATCTCCTCCAGTTCGATGGGCGTTGAAACGCCGCCCGGGCTGATCTCGTTGCCGATCGTCCTGGCCGTGGCGGTGCCGGCGATGCCGAATTGATTGTAGCGAAAGGTGTTGTTGAGGGTCAGGCTCTCGAGCAAGCTGTAACTCAGGCCGAGATCGAAGACGGTGTTCGGCCTGCCGGAAAAACCATTGCTCAAAATATTCTCCAGGATGCGTGCGCGGCGGAAATCAACGCCGTCCAGGGACTCGCTGCGGGAGAAGTCGATGTTGGAATCGCTGTAGACGAAGCGTCCGGTGAAATCGAACCGGCGGGCGAAGCGCGAGCGCAGGGAAAAGCGCGTGATGGGAACCAAGCCGCGGACCGGCTGAAGCCGCCTGAACTCGCTCAGGAAAGTCGCGTTCGTCGGGTTGTTGCCGGGATTGAACCCGACCTCTTGAAAGATGAAGCGATCGTTGCGGAACTTGCGGAGCCCCTGCTCGAAGGAAAAGGCGATTCCTTTGACTGTCCAGTCCACGCCCACGCGGTAGTCGTCGTTGGTGCGGCGCAGCGGTTCGAGCACCTGAAACTCGTCTCGCCCGAAATCGAAGGTGGTAAAGGACGCGCCGAAAAAGCTGTTACGCGAGTAGCCGAGATTGATCTTGAACGAAGCGTCGGGGAAGAGAGTAAGGTTGAAGTCGGACATGCGCCGCGCGGCGTCGAAGTTGTGTTGAGCGAGCGCGAACTCGCGCAGGGAATTAAAGTAATCCGAGCGGCGGTAGTTCATATCGAACTTATAAGCTCTGTTCTTTTCCATGCGCAGCCGCAGCCAGGTGCCGGGATCGCCGCCCCAGCCCGAGGTGTCGATGTGCAACCCGTCGTAGAGCTTGCCGCGATGGTCAAGCGAGCGGCTGTCGAGCGAGAAGCCGAAGAGGCGGGGACCGCTCCTGAGGTTAACGTCGCTGCGGTATTTGTCCAGGCTCCCGTCGGTATCGACGAAGCGCCATCCTATCTCAGCGCTGGAAATAAAGCGGTAATTGCCCCAGTTCTTTCCCTCCTGGGCCGGCGCGCCGGCGGCGCCCAGGAGCGCCGCGGCATAGATTGCCAGGGCTTTGATTCGCAAGGCAGCCTCACTCGAAGAAAAGTTTGTTCAAGTTCGACCCGTGTATGTTAACGTGACAGGTCGTGCAATTCTGAAACCTGGGCGTCGCTATGTTATGAAACGCCGGGGTGGGAAGCCCGGCTCTTTCTCCCGGGATGCCGGGCGTATTCGAATGGCATTCCAGGCAGAGGAAGCGCACCTCGTTGCGCCGTAGCATCCTCGCATTAGTTGTCCCGTGCGGCACATGGCAAATCATACACCCCTCGACTTTGACCGGCGCATGCTCGAAGACGAATGGGCCCTGCTTGTCGCTGTGGCATTTGAAGCATATAAGGTCGGTGCCGGTCGCGGCGCGCATCTGCTTCGGATTGAACCCGCCGTGCTGGTTGTGACAGTCGGTACACTTCATGCTGCCTTCCGGCACCTTGTGGTGGAAGGGCATGGCGAAATCGGACTTGATCTCTCCGTGGCAGGAGTAGCAAAGCGCTGGGGTTGCGTCGCGCAGCAGGAACTCCGCGCGCTTGGCCTGGTGCGGCGAGTGGCAGGCGATGCAGCTCACCGAGTTCATGCCGTGCTCGCTGCGCCGGAAATTGTTGCGCTCCTCCTGGTTCTCGTGGCACTTAAGGCAGGCCTCCGCCACGGCCTTGGGCGATATGCCTGTGAAGCTGATGACCTTCGACCGGTCCCCGCCCGTCTCGACGTGCTCCCTGCCTGGACCATGACAGGCCTCGCATCCTCTCCTGTTCGCCGTCCAACCATCGTAGATCAGGGTCTTGTAATGGGCGGTCGCTTCGAAATGCTTGTAGACATCCTCGTGACAGGCCTGGCAGGCCTCCGAGCCTACGTACTGCGACTCGTCCACCTTCGGGTGATCCGCTGGCTTTTCCTTGACCTTACCCTGGCCGAGATTTGATAAGAAAACGCCCAACAGTAACACCAGCAGCTTCGCTTTAGCTCGGCCTCCGCCATGGCTCATGTTATTACCGCCCTAAGAACAATTGCTGCAGCTCAGCAGCTATCGAGAACCGGCTTTTACGGAGCTGCCTATCGCGATGAAGAATTGCCAATGTACTGGTGCCACACTCGATTATAAGCAGAGCCACACCTGCGGTCAAGCTAGAGATTTTATCGGACAAGGGCAGCTAACTGGCCTCAAGCCAATTGATCTTCGGCATCCTGTCAAATGAAAACGGCCTGGCATCGCAAGCCTGTGCCTTCAAGTTGGAAACAATCCCTCCCTTGAACTGCTCCAGCTCTTCGACAAATGTTTTCAGGTCGATCCCCTTATGGGTTGGCAAGTAGCCCTCCAGGTTCGTAATCCCTTCGTTCAGCAGCGCCAGGAACCCCTCGTAATGGGCTCTCTCCAGGTGAACAAATGCGCCGGCGATCTGGATTAGCCCCTGATAGAAGAGCTTCTCCTCGCCGCTCGCCTCCAAAAACAGATCGACCAGGGTCTCATCGCAGGCGTAAAATTCACCCTCGTTGAAAAGCCTGATCGCCGCTGTCAAAATTTGCTCTTCATCCGAAGTTTTAAGAACCATGGCCAGCCTCCTCCCGCGCCCGACCGCTTGCGGGCTATCTGAAATAAAGATAATTACAGCCGCTCGCCGTTAGCCAGCCTGATGCTCTTTTTTCCCCTGAGCGAAACAAGCTCTCGGATCTGACAATTCCCATCCTTAAAGAAAAGCGCATAATAGCGGGTCGGTCCTCCTACCATTTCGCACTTGAATACCACCTTTTGATTTCCATCGAGCAGAGGCTTTATCTCTTCGGGCCAAAAGCCAACCCCTCCAGCAAGATCGCCCGCACCGCTCCCTTCGACTCGAGCTTCGCCCATACAGATCCTAATATATCGTATCGGCCCGACGAGCACCTGGCTGAAGATAACAGCCTCATCTTTCTTTACGGTTACTTTAAGCCTGACGTTAACTCTTGACGTGTATGCGTTCGCATTCACCGTGAGACCAGGGCTGGCATGGAAACCGACCTTTTCCGGCCTGGCATCGCCGTCCAGGTCTGCAACCACGAAAACCCATTCGCTCTGGGGTCGAGATCTCGCTTCAGCGAAAGCGGTAACATGGGCAGCCGGTTCGAAAACGATGGCAGATGAGATTATTATATGCGAAGCTAAAACGACAATACGGGCAAGGAGGGCCAAGGGAAACAATATAACATTACAGCAGATCACTTTATACCAGAACATAAACGCTAAAAACACCGGCTTCGGCCGATTCTCCTTCGCATCTCTCAACCGAACATCAAGCAATCGCTGTGCCTTTTCGGGACAAATCGTCCCCTATTACCGCTCCTAAAAACCAGCGGCTTAAGGCCAAGAGATGGAGCTATTTATAAGGAGGGCCGAGCCCTGGACCAGCCATGCTCGGCGGGCTCTATTCGGAGCGACCAACAGCCGAAGCTAATGGGTCGGCGATTTCACCCATCCGTTGGGTGAAAAGGGGGCCAAGGATCTTGGCTATGTTTACGAGAGCTAGTTGGCGATTTCACCCATCCGTTGGGTGAAAAGGCCTAATATGGGATCGGCTCCAGCAATCAGCCCCACGCCCTCTTCATC
>FWPU01007453.1_pt1 | contig 20155 bp, 16 predicted proteins | sample 2228361 | NCBI WGS metagenome assembly FWPU01 (sample SAMEA103939777, study PRJEB20133) | metagenome
GACCGTTGCAATGAGGGGTGCTTGGGGGTAGGATTCCATTCATAGATTACATTTTTTGTAATCTATGTCAGCGTAACCTTAGACATCTTTGCCCTAAGCTGTTTTGGGTTAACTGATGCTGAGATAAGTCTTTTGGGAGGAAAAAGATGAGCTACGCAAACCCCAACGTGCTGGTTTCAACCGACTGGGTGCTGGAAAACCTAAACAACCCCGAGGTGCGAATCCTCGAGGTCAACGAGGACATCCTGCTTTACGACACCGGGCATATTCCCGGCAGCCAAAAAATAGACTGGCAGGCCGACCTCTGGGACGACACCATCCGCGAGTTCATCCAGCCCCACGAGCTGGCCGCCCTGTTCGAGCGGCTGGGCATCTCCAACGACACCACCATCGTGCTATACGGGGATAAGAACAACTGGTGGGCGGCCTATGCCTTCTGGTTTTTTAGCTACAACGGCCACCAGAAACTCAAGCTGATGAACGGGGGGCGCATTAAGTGGATTCAGGAAAACAAACCCCTCACCACCGAGGTGCCCAGCTACCCCAAAGGCTCCTACACCCCCGGCCAGCGCGACCCCAGCCTGCGGGCCTTCCGCGACGAGGTGCTGGCCCACCTGGAAAAGGTGAAGGCGGGCAAGGGCGCCCTGGTAGACGTGCGCAGCCCCGCCGAGTTCACCGGCGAGAAGACCCACATGCCCGAGTACCCCCAGGAAGGGGTGCTGCGCGGGGGCCATATCCCCGGTGCCAAGAGCATCCCCTGGGCCACCACCGTAAACCCCGACGGCACCTTCAAGAGCGCCGAGGAGCTGCGGGCCATCTACGAGAGCAAAGGCGTCACCCCCGATAAAGAGGTGATCGCCTACTGCCGCATTGCCGAGCGCAGCAGCCATAGCTGGTTCGTGCTCAAGCACCTGCTGGGCTTCCCCAACGTCAAGAACTACGACGGGAGCTGGACCGAGTGGGGCAATGCGGTGGGGGTGCCCATCGAAAAAGGCCCGGAAAAGTAGCCTGAAGCCCATCAGCACATCCCCTGCCGGAATCCAGCATGGGGATGTTTTGTTTTTACCGATTACATACCATCAATGAAATCAGGGCTAGACTATAGAAAATGCCACACGCCGAGTCTGAGCCGATCTTTCACCTTCACGAGCGCCAGGCCCTCGAGGCGCTCCTGAAGTTTCCACTCACCGAGGCCCTGTTTGGCCGCCGCAGCCGCCGTTTTGCCCTGGGGGGCGAGCTGCCCGAGGGGCCGCTGGCCTACCGCTCACGCTACGAGCCCTACCCGCTTTCCGAGCTCGAGCGCCTGCTCATCCTGACCACGGTGGGCGGCCTGACCGGCTGGCACAACCTGATTAGCCACCACAAAAACGTGGCCCCATACCTGCCCAGCTACTCGGGCATGGCCGCCGGCCGCACCTTCCCCAGCGCGGCGGGCTTTCACACCAGCCAGGTGTTCTTCACCGACGACAGCGGTACGTATATCTTCAAAACCCGCGACGCCGCCCCGCCCGTACCGCGCAACGAACACGGGCAGGTGGATGTGTGGGAATTGCTGCTGGCCCACCGGCAGTACATTCAGCGTCTGTCCGAGCAGCGGCTCTACATACCCCCACGGGAGCCCTATATGGCCGGGCACAACGCCTGGAACGCCAACAAGCCCGGCTCCCTCCTGGTCTGGCCGGTGGCCGACGTGGCCCAGCACCAGCTTCTCAAGCTTTTGTTTATCGCCCAAAACGGCTTCGTGCTCTACGACGACGTGCACAACCGGAGCATCCCCGGCCTGGAAAAGTTCAAGGATTACGTGGCGGTGGACAAGCCCTACCCCCTCACCGCCTTCGACCAGGCTACCCTGGCCGAGGTCTCGGCGGAGATCAGCACCGCGGTGTTTTCCGGGCACCTGATGCAGCAGGCCATGGGCCTGGGCGGCTGGATGCTCAACGGCCTCGACCGGGTGCGCACCCTGGGGGCTTCGGGCGACCCCGAGGTGCCGGGGCTGGGCTTCCGCTACGATTTCAAGCCCGGCTGGTCGCGGCCCAACCCCACCGGCCTCGAGGGCGTTTTTGAGGGCCACTGCCCCCCGCACTACCCCAGCATGCGCCAGGCGGTGGAGGCCGTGGTGGCCCGCAAATACCAGCCAGGCGGCCCCTTCAACCCCGAAACCCCCGGCCCCTGGAAAGACACCCCGGCGGTGCGCGCCCAGGCCTTCCCGCACGAAGAATGGCTGGTAGAGGTGGTGGCTACCCAGGCCCAGTACCTTTTCGATACCTTTGGGAAGTTCCCCGCCACCGTCCCCACCATCTACAGCCTGATGTTTTTGCAAACCCACCACCTCGACCTCGAGTACTACGACCGCTTCTTCGAGCCGGGGGCCTACCTGCCAACCCACCGCACCCACCTGGAAACCTGGCACGGCCTGCAGCTGGATGAGCTACCCAAGCGCACCAGGTAAACCGGCTACAGGCCTTCGGCTACCTTGCGCAGCTTTTGCAGACCGCCCTCGAGGTTGTAGACCTGCTCATAGCCCGCCGCTTCCAGGTAAAGCCCCGCCAGCTCGCTGGTCACCCCCCGCTCGCAAACCAGCAGCAGGGGGCGGTCTTTGGGCAGGTTGTGGTTGCCGTGCTGGATGTCGTGCAGAGGGATATGCAAGGCGCCCTCGAGGTCGGCGCGGTTGTATTGTTCGGGCGGGCGCACGTCCACTATCACAGGGTTATCCTGTAGAAAGTTCTTCAGCAACTCCGGTTTGAGCATCCGCATAGGTTTGGTATCAAGTATATCTGCCAGTACCTCAAATGTGGATAAAAGCCTCTGGGCGCCAAGCGAACCGGTGATTTGCTCAACGCCGTTCGCACCGCGCATACAGAGAAATGAATTGGGGCAAACTGCCAATCTAGGCTTCTGTCGCCAGCAAGGCCTCGGCCTGGAAGAGGTTAATGCCGCTTTCAACCAGGGCCAGGTACTTCTCCATGCTGCTCACTTCCTCGACCTGCTCTTCTAAAAACCACTGCAAGAACTGGAAGCCTACATAATCACCTTCGGCCAGGGCAATTTTGGCCATGGTCTGGAACTGCTCGGTCACGGTGCGCTCCCACTTGAGGGCCTGGGCAACCGCATCCGCCGCGCTTTTGAAACCGGTGGAAGCCGCCGGGATGGCCGGGAAGTGCACGGTCTGGCCCACATCGGTCAGGAAGCGCACAATCTTCATGGCGTGCTCTTTTTCTTCTGCGGCCTGCTGGTAAAAAAGCGCCGCCCACTTGTCCAGGTTTTGCTGGGCAAAGTAGGTGCCAATAGCCAGGTACTGCTGGTGCGCACCGAGTTCGTGGCCGATCTGCTCCTGAAGTTTCTGGGCGAGCTTGCTCGAGATCATGGTTTGCACGGCCTTTGGCATGTTCGACTCCTTTTGTTTGAGATGACCCGACAGTAGTTTTGCTGTGCGCAACTACCGAATTCGAGCTTAACACAGCTGTCGGGTTCTAAAGTAAGCCAACCCCCAGGCCAGGCCTTTGCGTGTTTATACTCAAACCGCGCAATACTATGCAAAAGCCGGGTAGTCACAGGCCCCAATAAGTGCTATGCTCTCCCCTTGGTATGCCTGCTCGCACCGACCTGAAAAAGATTTTGATTATCGGCTCCGGCCCCATCACCATCGGCCAGGCGGCAGAATTCGACTATTCGGGAACCCAGGCTGTCAAGGCCCTGCGCAGCGTGGGCTACCAGGTGGTGCTGGTGAATTCCAACCCGGCCACCATCATGACCGACCCTGAACTCTCGGATGGCACCTACCTGGAGCCCCTCACGGTGGAGTTCCTGGAAAAAATTATCGCTGCCGAGCGCCCGGACGCCCTCCTGCCCACCCTGGGCGGCCAGACCGCGCTCAACCTCTCGATGGCCCTTTACGAACAGGGCATTCTGGAAAAGTACGGTGTCGAGCTAATTGGGGCCAATGCTGCCGCCATCAAGAAGGGCGAAGACCGCGAGGAATTCCAAAAAGCCATGCTCAAGATTGGCGTGGACGTGCCCAGGGGCAAGATGGTACACAGCCTGGAAGAGGGGCTGGCCTTTGCCCGCGAGGTGACGGGCTATCCGGTGGTGGTGCGGCCCAGCTTCACCCTGGGGGGCACCGGCGGGGGCATCGCCGAAAACGAAGCCGAGTTCGTGGAAATCCTAAGCCGCGGGCTTTCGCTCTCCCCCACCCACTCCGCCCTGGTGGAGGAGAGCATCGTGGGCTGGAAGGAGTACGAGCTCGAGGTCATGCGCGACAAAAACGATACTGTGGTGATCATTACCTCCATCGAGAACGTGGATCCCATGGGCGTGCATACCGGCGACTCCATCACCGTAGCCCCGGCCCAGACCCTCTCGGATGTGGAGTACCAGCGCATGCGCGACGCGGCCATCGCCATCATCCGCGAGATTGGGGTGGAGACCGGGGGCTCCAATATCCAGTTCGCCGTTGACCCCAAGAGCGGGCGGATGATCGTGATCGAGATGAACCCCCGGGTTTCCCGCTCCAGCGCCCTGGCCTCCAAGGCCACCGGCTTCCCCATCGCCAAAATTGCCGCGCTGCTGGCGGTAGGCTACACCCTGGACGAGATCCCCAACGACATCACCCAGAAGACCCCGGCCAGCTTTGAGCCCACCATCGATTACGTGGTCACCAAGATTCCCCGCTTCGCCTTCGAGAAGTTCAGCACCCTACCCAACACCAACCCCGGCGGCTTCTCCGACCGGCTCGGCACCCAGATGAAAAGCGTGGGCGAGGTGATGGCCATTGGCCGCACCTTCAAGGAGTCCTTTGGCAAGGCCCTCAGGAGCCTCGAGGCCGACGTGCGCTCGGAGTTCTCGGGGCTTACCACCGAGGAGCTGGAGGCCCGGCTCTACCCCAACCCCACGCGAATTTATGCAGTCCTGGAATTGCTGCGGCGGGGTGAGCCCGTGGATCGTCTGTACGAAAAGACCAGAATTGAGCCCTGGTTCCTGACCCAGCTCAAGGAGGTGGTGGAGGCCGAACACGACCTCGAGACCGAGCCGCACCGCCTGGAAGACCTCGAGGACTGGCGCTACGTCAAGGGCCTGGGCCTCTCGGATGCTCGAGTGGGCGAGCTGCTGGGGGTTTCCGAGGCCGCAGCCCGCAAACAGCGCCTGGCGGCGGGCTGCAAGCCGGTTTATAAAACCGTGGACACCTGCGCCGCCGAGTTCGAGGCCTATACCCCCTACCACTACAGCACCTACGAGCTGGAAGACGAGGTGCGCCAGACTTCCAAACCCAAGGTGGTCATTCTGGGCAGCGGCCCCATCCGCATCGGACAGGGGGTGGAGTTCGACTATGCCACCGTGCACGCGGTCTGGGCCCTGCGCGAAGCAGTGATGCCGCCTGAGCGGCCCGGCGAAGCCGGGGCACGGGGCTACGAGACCATTATGGTCAACTCCAACCCCGAGACCGTCTCAACCGAATACGACACCGCCGACCGCCTCTATTTCGAGCCCCTTACCCTGGAGGATGTGCTCAACCTGGCCGAACACGAGAAACCCATCGGGGCCATCGCCACCCTGGGCGGCCAGACCCCCCTAAAGCTAGCTAGAAAACTCGCCGAGGCCGGCGTGCAACTGCTCGGGACAAGCTGGGAAGCTATCCACAAAGCCGAAGACCGGGCCGAGTTCAACCAGCTCTGCGCCGCGCTGGGCATCCCCCAGCCCAATGGCGCGGTAGCCCGCACCCCCGAGGAAGCCCTCAAGCTGGCCGAGACCCTGGGCTATCCCCTGATGGCCCGGCCCAGCTACGTGCTGGGGGGGCGGGCCATGCAGGTGGTGCGCAACCCCGAAGAACTGCGCTGGTATCTAAGCGGCATCTACGCGGCCCTGGCCGAGCGGCCCTCGATTCTCCTGGATCAGTATCTGGAAAACGCCCTCGAGCTCGATGTAGACGCGCTTTGCGATGGCAAGCGGGTGGTGGTGGCGGGCATCATGGAGCACATCGAGCGGGCCGGGGTGCACTCCGGCGACTCGGCCACCATCCTGCCGCCCATCTCCCTCACCCCCGAGCAGCTCGAGACCGTCAAAGCCTACACCCGCAAGCTGGCCCTGGCGGTAGGGGTCAAGGGCCTGATCAACGTGCAGTACGCCCTCAAAGATGGCGTGGTCTACATCCTGGAGGCCAACCCCCGCGCTTCGCGCACGGTGCCGTTTGTCTCCAAGGCCATCGGCCACCCACTGGCCAAGTACGCGGCCCTGATTGCGGTGGGCCAAACCCTGGACGAGCTGGGCTTCACCGAAGACCCCACCCCTGGCTTCTACTCGGTCAAGGAGGTCTTGATTCCCTGGCTCAAATTCCCTGGGGTGATCCCGGTGCTGGGGCCCGAGATGCGCTCCACCGGCGAGAGCATGGGCATCGACACCGACCCCTACCTGGCCTACTACCGGGCCGAGCTGGGGGTGGGCCAGCGGCTGCCGCTTTCCGGCAAGGTGCGTTTCATCGAGGCCGAGCAGCTCAAGCCCGACTGGGAGGCCGCCGGTTTCGAGGTCTCGGAAGGGGATTACGACCTGCTGATTGCCCTCACCCCCCACCCCGAGCTGCGCCGCGCGGTGGAGACTGGCAAGCCCTTCATCACCACGCTCGAGGGGGCAAGGTGGAGCCTCGAAGCCATTCTTCGCGCACGTAGCTCGAGTCTATCGGTTAGGTCGCTGCAAGCCTGGCATGGCGCAAAAAAACCAGCCCTGTAACAGGGCCGGTTGGCAGAGAAAGCCCTTTATTGCTTAGTAGCCGATTTCTTGGGCGCAGCCGCCTTTTTAGCCGCGGGCTTCGCGGCACTCTTTGTCGTAGACTTCGCTTCTGTTTTGGCCGAGGTCTTCTTAGCGGTGGTTTTAGTAGCAGCCTTTGCAGCAGGCTTGGCCGTGGCTTTAGCAGCGGGTTTTGCAGCCGCCTTAGCCGTGGTCTTCTTCGCCGCAGGCTTGGTAGTGGCTTTAGTAGCCGTTTTAGCCTCAGCTTTAGCAGGGGCTTTCGCAGCAGTTTTGGTCGCGGTCTTCTTCTCTGCAGGCTTGGCAGCGGCCTTTTTAGTAGCAGGCTTTTTGGTTGTTTCAGATTTTTTGGTTTGTTCAGGCATGTGTATACCTCCTTTAGTTCAGTGTGGAGAGGTCTAAGCCCTACTCTCCAAATCATGCGCTATCCAGCGGATGATTCGCCCAGCCACACAACGCCAAAGAGGCCTGGTGTCCGCTGGGAACGAGTGGCGCTGTTAGATTGTTTCTCCACTGAGCCTCACTATACAATATGTTGTGTGCTTTTTATACACAAAATACAATCCGTTGGTGAATTTCAAACCCATCCAACGCGGAGCGGATTTTTAGCTTTTTCCCTTTCTCATCGCGTTTATTGAGTACGCGCAACTTTTGCTCGATTATCTTAATCAATATCGCTGGTCGCAACCCCGCGCGAAGGTATAAGCAGCTTGGAGTTACTATAGCTGCCCCAGTACAGGCAATTTGTCTTGGCAAAGCAACTTGCGGGAATATCGAGCGCAGCAGTTCTGTTGCATAGCGCCTGCATGGCCCTGCGATACAATACCCTACATGCTGGATTCCAAGACCCAGGCCCTGGCCCAGGATGTGCGTGCGCTGCTTACCCAAGGGCTGGATGCGTTGGCTCGAGTGGGCCTTGAAACCAAACCGCTCAAGCAGGCTTTATTGGATCTCGATGGCCCTTTTCTGCTCGTGGTGGTTGGCGAGTTTAACAGCGGAAAGTCTTCGTTGCTCAATGCCCTATTAGGCGGCGATTTCTTGAAAGAGGGCGTCACGCCCACTACCGACCGCATCAATCTGATAGGCTATGGCCCTGAGCCCAAGCTAGAACCGCATTCGCCCGAACTGGTGCTAATCCAGCTACCCCACCCCATGCTCAAGGACGTACGGTTGGTAGACACGCCCGGCACCAACGCCATTTTGCAGCACCATCAAGTTTTAACCGAAAAATTTCTTCCACGCGCCGACTTAATTTTGTTTGTCACCAGCGCCGACCGGCCCTTCACGCAATCCGAGGCCAACTTTCTAAGTTTTATTCGGGCCTGGGGCAAAAAGGTGGTCATCGTCATCAACAAAATGGATCTGCTCACCGAGCCCGAGTTGCAACAGGTACTCGAGTTCGTCAAAAAAGGCGCTGACCAAACCCTGGGACAGGTTCCCCCCATTTTTACGGTCTCGGCCCGCCGAGCGCGGCAAGGCGAAATAGCCACAAGCCACGTACCCGAGCTCGAGGCCCATATCCGGCAGGTACTCACCCACCAGGCCGCTATCCTCAAGCTGGGCTCACCGCTGGGTGTGCTAGCCCGGCTTACCGAAGAGGCCATACCTGTACTGGAAGCCAAATTCAAAGAATCCGAGAAGCAGCTCGCCACCTGCCGCGAGCTAGATCATCTACTCGAGCGGCACGAAGAGCGTACGCGCCGCGACTTTACTGGACAAATTGCGCTGGCGCTGCAGGCCATCGACGAGGTACGCGCTCGAGGTGAGCGCTGGCTGGATGAGAAGGTGCGGTTCTCCAGGTTCCTCGAACTCATGCAATCCAGTAAGCTCAAGCAGAGTTTTATAGACGAGGTGGTCAGAGGGGCCAACCAGGAGATCGAGCGCCGGGTGCTCGAGGCCATGAACTGGCTGGCCAGACGCGACCGCGAACTGCTGGAAGATGCCCTCTCGTTGCTGCGCGAGGCCCCTGGCCTGCGCCAAGCCGAGCAGGTTGGCTCGGAAGAACGCACCATTGCAGGCAATTTAGAAGAGGCGCTGCGTTCGTTCGATGCCGAGGCCGAGGCCATTCAGTTGCGCGACTTTATTCAGGAGAGCCTGCGCGGCACCGCACTAGCTGAAGTAGGAGTGATGGGCCTGGGTCTCACTATCCTGCTGGTGGCCCAAAAAATTGCTTTCGATATTCTGGGCATTTTTGCCACGCTGTTCGGGGCAATTCTGGCCCGCCGCAAAGAGGTAGCCAAAACTCGCCTGCGCGAGCGGCTGGCCGAGCTTAGGAGCACCCTCGAGCGGGCTTTGAGCGAAACCCTGGAAACAGAGCTACGCCGCACCCGCGAACGTTTCAATAGCCTGTACCGCACTCCTTGCACGCGCCTGGAAAACACCCGTAAAGCCACTCTAGCCGATATGCAGATGCTTGAAGGCTTGAAGCGAGCAGCCCTCGAGCTACGCAGTCGCCTGGATTAGCCTTACCATCCCAGCCCCGGCTTTAGGCAAGGGCGCACACTCATCGCACCAGCAGCACTGGGCACGCAGCGTGAGTCAGTACTTTCTGGCTTTGGCTACCCAGCAGCAAGCCCTGCAATTGACCTAAACCCCTGGTACCCATCACAATCAGGTCTACCTTGCGAACCTCTGCCACTCGCAAAACAGCCTCGGCTGGGGGCCCCTCCAGTATCTCGGTCTCGAGCTGGGGCAGCTCACCCAGCAGGGCCAGGGCCTGGGCTACCACCCGATCGGCAGCCTCGGTTCGTCTGGAAATAGCCTCTTGTAGAAAAGGCTCCCCCAAATAGTCCGGCACAGGATCGTAGGTGTGCACCAAGCACAGCCAAGCGCGGTACTGCCGGGCCAGGTCGGCAGCAATCTGGGCGGCTTTTTGGGCATGGGCCGAACCATCAAACGCCAGCAAGATATTTTTGAACATAAGTCTCCCCCTCAAAATCTGGGTACCGGCCAGGTTTGGTAGCGGTAACCATCTACCCTCAACTCTAGGCGCCTTGCCCAGCCTACTTCAAGCTGGGGGCTGTGCGTCCCCTGCACCGATCATCAGCGGGCGTCAATTTGTGAAATGCATGCCCCAAAATTTGGACGTAACGCTTGGATATCTCGGCCTTGTGCATTCGTCACAGGTTCGGCGTAACGCCTCGCGTAACTTTAGCTCATGTTGCGGGTAGGTATACCTCGTGTGCAGTCATCCCTAGCTCTGCCCGCAAGCCCGGAGGTCAATATGGCAAAGCTAATCGCAGTAGATGACTCCATGGCAGATCTAAAGCTCATCGAACAGTCGCTGGCTCCATACCATCAAGTTGTGTTGTATCAGGGTAGTGAGAATGTAGAGCAGCACATCGAAGCCGAAAAGCCCGATGCGGTTTTGCTCGATGTGGTCATGCCGGGCCGCAATGGCTACGAGGTGCTTCGCTCCTTACGGCGCAACGATTCAACCAAGCACATCCCGGTGCTGATCATTAGTTCCAAGAGCGCGCCCACCGATATCGAATGGGGTAAGCGCCAGGGCGCCAACGGCTACCTGACCAAGCCCTATACCCCCGAAGCCTTGCGCAAAGCCGTTCAGGAAATCCTCTAGCGGAGTACGGCTTGTCGGGCTATCCGCAGCCATAAGAGCACGGCTCATGAACGCTATTCATATCGACAAAATCTGGGTTCTACGACTTGGTAACATCTTTTTAGGCATAGAGCCCAGGGCCTTGAAAGAAGTGCTGGAAGTCACGCAGCTCACCCCCGTTCCCTTGGCGTCTCCGCTCCTTTTGGGGCTGCTGAGCAACCACGGACAGATCGTGCCGGTGTTCGACCTGAGTCAGGTATTGCAGGTTCTGCCGGCAGATTCTGGACTTGCCGCCTTGGTGGAAGTGGAGGGTCAACCCCTTGCCTTCCTGGTTGACGAAGTAGCCGGGCTTCGCACCAATCTGAACGGGGCCTTGGTAACCCCCGGCCAAGAATCCTTGTTTAGTGCTGCCTTGGAGGACGGCAGCCAAAGTATCCGCGTTCTGAACCCAAAGCGCCTGCTCGAGTACCTCGCCGCTCAAATGTCTACCCCCCTCTCTACAGCAGGGCCCGTCCGAGCTGCCCCTCTAGCCTAAAACCCGATACTTTCTAAAGGAGTCTCCATGGAACAAACCCACCTTGACATGAACCACGATCCCCTGCTGGTCGGCGTCTCATTTCTCATCGCCATCTTCGCAGCCTACGCCGCATTGGCCATCATCAACCGCCTGAGGCAGGTCGGGGTCAGCAAAATCTGGTTGTGGCTGGGCGCCATCACCTTTGGGCTGGGGGTATGGGCCATGCATTTCACGGCCATGACTGCCCTCCAACTCAATTTGGTAGTTGCTTACGATCCACTCCTTACCCTCATCTCGGTACTTTTTGCGATCGTAGGGGCCGCAGCAGCCTTTCAAATGGTCAGTCGGCCCAATGTCGGCCTGGCGCAAATACTGGGCGCAGGTTTTTTTCTTGGCGCAGGCATTGGAACCATGCACTACGTGGGCATGTTTGCTATGCGCATGGAGGCAAAGCTCATCTTCAACCTCCCTTTGGTAGCGGTCTCAGTTCTGGTGGCCGTCATGCTAGGCACCTTTGGTGTCTGGATGCTGGTCAGTCCGGCCTTTAATCGGATTCCGTTTCGTCAGCTGGTTACCGCATCCATCACCGGCTTGGCCATTCCCTTCATGCACTATACCGCCATGCTGGCTGTCCGCTTTACCAACGCCGGTGACAGTCAAATTCACAGCATGGTCGCAAGCGGTGGCCTGCTTTCATTGAATATTTTCCTGTTGCTGGCGGTGGCGGTGGTGGGGCTCCCAATGTTTCTTACGTCGCTGCTTGAGACCTCTGCAGAGCAAGCCCTGGAGGCGGAAGCATGACTCGTGGCAGCCCAAAAACAATCACTCGCCCGGCCCGCCGTCTCACGCCGGTTGCACCCACCCAGCTGTTACCCTCGGGCGGATTGCTGGGGTCGCTAAAAATTTGGCAGAAACTCCTTTTGATTGTCTTAGCTTTCTCGGCTGTAAGCGCCGTACCTATTTCAATCTTATATTTCCTCGAGAAACGCCAAAACGAGCTCGTTTACAACCAGCTACTGGGATACCAGCTGGCCCAAGCGCTTACCAACGTCATCCAGCAAGTAGGGGAGCACCGCCGCTACAGCTTGGATAACCGGCTCCTAGGTAGCAAAGTTGACCTGGTCAAAGAAGCTACCGATGTAGATGGTGCCCTAGCACAGCTCGTGCAGCTTAACGAGGGCACGCAGGATCGCTTTGGCATCGCCGAGTCGATTTCCAGTTTTAGTCAAAGCTGGGCCAGGATAAAAAATCAAAACCTAGCTGCCGGCAACAACGCCCTGTTTGAGATGCACCACCAGGCAATTGGGCAACTCCAACAAACCCTCGATAAGCTAAGCCTGTCTTCAGGAATGTTGTTGAATACCAGCAAAGAAACATTTCTTCTCACTGAAATCACCCTACGGCATCTACCCGAGTTGCATGAAAACCTGGCTGAGTTGCGCTTCTTGGGCATGGAAGTGCTGGCTCGAGGTTCAGCTTTGATTTACGAGCGGGAGCAAATTATTAACTTGCTCGAGCGAGTATCTAAGCAAACCGAGGACACCCTGCTGGCCCTGACTCAGAGCAACTTGGGGCAGGTTCGCGGCTTGGAGGCAATAACCCAGCAGATTGAGCAAGCCATCACAGAAATAGACTTCATTAGTAGTTTCGTTACCAACTCCATTCTGGCTACTGCTCGCCCTACACTTCGTCCAAGAGAGTATGGCAGCACCTTCAACCAGATCGACAGCAGCCTCACAGCGCACGAGCAAAACGCCTTACAGGTATTGAGAAATAATGCCCTGCGGGAATGGCAGCAAGTCCAGCGCGGGCAGGCTGTGCTATTTGTAATGATCGCGCTGGCCCTAACGCTGACGATGGGAATTGTGGGGGCCGTAGTTCGCTCAATTACAGGCCCGGTAGGGCAGTTGTTTAACGCCTCTCTGCGCCTGCGTAAGGGCGATCTGGGGGTACAGGTGCCCATACAATCCTCTGACGAGCTGGGCTCGCTGGCCCGTACTTTCAACGACACCGTAGTGCAGCTCAAGGCCAAGGCCGAGGCCGACGCCGAGCAGCTTCGCCAAAGCCAGCTATTGCAAGAAAACATCGGGGCTTTCTTGAACGTAGCCATGGATATCGCCCAGGGCGACCTGACCAAGCGCGGGCGCGTAACCGAGGACGTGCTGGGCAACGTGGTAGACGCGGTAAACCTAACCATCGAAGAAATCGCTTATCTGCTCAAGCAGGTACAATCCGCCGCTGAGATGGTTAACCAGGGCGCCGCGCAAATGGCCCAAAGCTCTGCAGCCGTGCAAGAAAAAGCCGAGTCACAGGCCGAGCTTTCGGCCCGGGCCCGCATTGAGGCGCTCGATACCACCGACTCCATCCGCAGCATGGCCGAGCAAATCGTGCAGGGCTCCGAGCTGGTCATGCAGGCTAAAGAAGCTGCCCTGGAGGGTCAGGACGCCGTACAAAACACTCTCAGCGGCATGCAGAACATTCGACGCGAAGTGCAAAGCATCTCCAAGAGCATCAAGGGGCTCTCCGATCGCTCGCTTGAAATTTCCGAAGTGGTAGACACCATCTCGCGCATTGCCAAGCAAACCAACCTGCTGGCTCTTAACGCCGCCATCGAGGCCGCGGGTGCAGGTGAGGCCGGGGCTCGTTTCGCAGTTGTGGCCGATCAGGTGCGTAAGCTGGCCGAGGACTCGGCCCGGGCTGCCCAGCGCGTTAACCTGCTGGTCAAGGGTATTCAAACTGAAATTCAGGGTGTGGTGATCTCGGTAGAAGGCGGTACCCGCGAGGTGGAGCAAGGCTATCGTATTGCCACCGAGGCCGGAAGCAAGCTCGAGCAAATTGCCGCTCTGGCTCAGCAATCCGCCGAGGCTGCTCGTTTCGTCGCTCAGGCTGCTCAGGAACAGGTGGCTCGAGTGGAAGAAGTAACCAACGTGGTGCAGGATATCTACGACACCGCCCTACAAACCGACCAGGAAAGCCGCAAAGGCCGCCAGATCGCGGAAGAGCTGCAAGTCCTAGCCCAACAGCTCAGCCGAAGCCTGACCCGCTTCCGGCTGCCCGCCTAAAGGAATTCACTATGGCATTGCAACGCGACCTTCGCGAGGTAGAAGTCAAGCAAGTAGGGCTCCTGGGTGCCCAAAGCCGCAAGGTGCGGGTGGATGCCGAAACCCTCGAGGCCCCCTACACCGGCTTCTTTGGCAAGCTCCGTGTCCCTTATAAGCTGGCGCTGCTGGTCGTTCCCTTGCTGCTGCCCATCTTTTATTTGCTTTTCGCACTGGTTTCCGAGCAGCGCAACGATATTAACTTCGTACGAACTGAAAAGCAGGGGGTCATCTTTCTGCAAAGCACCGGCAGTCTGATCAAGGCCATGGCCGAGCATCGAAGCCTGAGTGCGGCCACCCTGTCCGGAAATCAAGAACTTGTTGTTCCACGCACCCAGAAAGCCGAGGAGATAAACCGTGGCCTACAGTTGCTCGTCAAGATGAACCAAGCCGAGGGAGACTCCTTTGGCATCGGGGAAAGACTCGAGGCGCTCAAGACCAGTTGGGATACGCTACTGGCTGTACCGCACTCCCCTACTCGAAGCTTCCAGGAGCACACCCGGCTCATCGGGCAGTTTTTAAGGCTTTACGAGCAAATTGCCATCAGCTCCAACCTGATCCTTGATCCAACCGCGCAAAGTTACTGGCTGGTGGACTCGGTGGTCTATCGGCTGCAATCGGCCATGGAGACTCTGAGTCAGGTACAGGCCATTGGGGTTATCGCCTTGCAGTCCAAGCAGCTAACCCCAGAGCAAGAAAGGCGACTGAGCGGGCTTCTGGCCTCGCTGGCCAATCGGGATACCGGCTTCGGTGAGGTGGCATCGGTAACGGCAGCCCTCGAGCGCTCGGTGCAAAACGCCCTGGCTACCAACCCGGCGCTGGGCGAAGGCCTGGGCGAGCAAGTCAACTCGGCCAAAGCCATCACCGAATCGGCGGTTGAGCTAGCCCGCCGGGAGATATTGAGTAAGCGTTTTGGCCTCGAGCCCGCCCTGTACCTCGACCAGCTAAGCCGCCCCATTGAAGCCTACTTCGCCGTACAAGAGGCAGCTTTGAACCAGCTTGACGACCTGCTCGATGGGCGCCTGGGACAGCTGGTCAACCAGCAGGTGCTTAGCTTGTTTATCGTAGCTGCAACACTACTGCTATCTGCATGGCTAATTGTTGGGGTTTTGAACTCGATTCTTGCTCCAGTGCGAGAGCTTACAGCAGTGGCCCAAAACCTTGGGCAGGGCAATCTTTCCACCCTGGCCCACCTTCGCTCCAACGACGAGTTGGGGCTGGTTAGTAAAACCCTGAACCAGTCCATCCTAACCCTGCGCTCCCTCCTGGAGCAGCAGGAGGCTGAGCGCCAGCGGAGCTTACAGCTCCAGGAAAACGTACGGCGTTTCATGGAAGTCGCCACCGAGATTGCCCAGGGTGACCTTACCAAGCGAGGCCAGGTCACCAACGACGTGCTCGGCAACGTGGTAGACGCCGTAAACCTAACCATTGAGGAGATTGCGCATCTGCTCAAAGCAGTGCAGCAGGCAGCAGAGTCGGTCAACCAGAACGCGATGCAGATGGATCAGATCACGGCCTCTATCGCTGCCGGGGCCCTTTCGCAAGCCCAGGAAGTAGTCCGGGTACAAAATCAGACCCAGGTCGTGGCTCAAAATATTCGTCAGATGGCCCAGAGCGCAAGCATCACCGCTGAGGCCGCCCGCCGCACGCTCGAGTCGGCCCAGCTAGGCCGCCAGGCCGTAACCCAGACCCTCTCAGGCATGAGCGACATCCGTAGGGAGATGCAGGCTATCGCCGAGAACATTACGGCGCTGGCCCAGCGTTCTGCCGAGATCGAAAACATCACCAAGGTGCTCGAGGACTTCGCCTCACAAACCAACCTGCTGGCCCTCAACGCCTCCTTCGAGGCCGCAGGGGCGGGCGCAGCAGGTCGCCGCTTCGCCATCGTGGCTGATGAAATCCGTAAGCTGGCCGAGGAATCGGCCCGTGAGACCAGCCGAGTTAATAACCTGGTACAGCAGGTGCAGAGTGATATTAGTCGGGTGGTTGAGCTGGTGCGGGAAGGGGTACGCGAGGTGGAAACCGGCTATAGCACCGCCAACAGCGCTGGCAGCCGCCTCGAGGAAATCGCAAAACTGGCTGAGCAGTCCGCTAGCCTGGCGCAGGAAATCTCGAGCCTGGCCCAAAACCAGGTATCAGTGGTGGAACGGGTCGACCAGGCAGTGCAAAAAATTACTCAGACGGCCCAGCAAACCGGGGTCGAAAGCCAGGAAGGACGACAGTCCGCCGAGGCGATGCGGGTGTTAGCTCAGGAGCTTTCTAAAAACCTGGGTCGCTTCCGCCTACCTGACTAGGAGTGGTCATGTCTACTGCAGCCGCGCCCGATCTGTTGCAAAGCTTTCTCGAGGAGGCCTGGGAAACCGTGGCCGTCTTCGAGCAGGCCGCCGAGTTCCTGGCCATAAAACGCCACGAGCCCCTGGTAGTCATGGCCCATCGCCTCAAAGGCTCGGCGGGGTTGTATGGCTTCCCCCAGATTGCCAACCTTGGCGCTCTCGCCGAGCGAATCCTGGAGGCCGCCCCCCGCTACACCGAGCAACAGCAGGTCAAGGTTGTCGAGTTTATCGATCAGCTCACGGCCGTACTGATTACTGCGCTGGAAAACATAGCCATCCACGGCCAGGAAGGTCGTGTGGGCCTCGAGCTAGGCCACCTGGGGGCAGCGAACCTTATCCAGGAGCTTACGACCCTCAACCCCGAGGCCTTTGCAGTGGATAGCCTCGAGCCCCCCGAAGCAGCAGCCCTCGAGCCTCCCCCATCCCAGGTAGGAGTGGTGGAAGAGTTGCAAAACTTCTATCGGCAAAACGCCGAGTTCTGGGAGTTTTTTGCGCCAGAGACCCTCGAGAACCTCGAGCTTGTCGCCAACACCCTGGTCAGCTTGCAAAAAGGGGACGAGATCGGAGAGCACCTGCGGGCTTTGTTCCGGGCTATGCACACGGTCAAGGGAGCCGCCTACTCGGTGGGCTGCAAGCCCATTGGAGCCTTGGCCCACCAGCTCGAAGACCTCATGGTGGCGGTACGCGAGGGGCAGCAAACCTGGAGTGATCCAATTGCACAGCTCATTCTGGAGGGGTCGCAGGTGCTGGGCCAGATGCTGATGGTAGCCGAAGGCAAAGACCCCCTGGCCGCCCAGACCCTTCATCACCGGCTCTTTGAGTTACAGGGCCGCCTGGCCCACCTGCTAGATAAAGAAGCTCCAGCGCCTACCCCTGCTAGCCCCACACCGCCTGCCCCACCCACTCCAGCAACGCCAGCTCGGTCCGGCCAGAGCGCATCGGTACGGGTGAGCCTCGAGCGTCTGGATACCCTGCTCAACCTGGCTGGTGAAACCCTCGTAGCGCATTCGCGCCTGGAACTGCTGGCCCGGCGCTTCGAGGAGATGGATCAACTGTTGGAGGCAGCCCGCCAACGGCTCGAGCGCACCACTTCCGACTTTGAAGCTCGCTACCTTAATCCACGTCTCGCCCTTGCCAAAGAAGCTCAAACGCCCCAGGCCCAGAGCACCCTGGGCAAAACCGTACAGGAGCTTTTTTCCGAGCTCGAGTTCGATCGCTACGACGACCTTAACATCCTGGCCCGCTCCATCCAGGAGATGACCAGCGACCTGGCCGAGGTGCAAAATGCCCTCAGTGACCAGATCAAGGCCTTTCGGCAAGAAACCGAGCTGTTTGGCAAGCTTACGCAAGACTTGCGCGGAGAAGTAGGCCGGGCTCGCCTGGTGCCCATAGGGCGTTTCTACACCCGAATTACACGTCAAGTACAACAGATAGCTGGCGAGAAGCAGGTGCATATACAGTTGCAGGGCGAACAGGTCGAGGTTGACTCCGTACTGCTCGATGGTCTTTCGGAGGCGCTGCTCCACCTGGTTAGCAACGCCGCAATTCACGGCATAGAAAGCCCCGCCGAGCGCCTGGCTGCTGGCAAAACGCCTAAGGGCATCCTGACCATTCGCGCCCAGCAACAGCGCAGTAACCTGATACTGGAAATTAGCGACGATGGCCGCGGCATCGACCTCGAGGCCATCAAACAAAAAGCTGTGGAAAAGGGCTTGCGTACGCAGGCCCAGGTAGAGGCTCTGCGCCCAGAAGAAGCGGTGGAGCTTATCTTCCTCCCCGGCCTTTCCACCGCCTCGGTGGTATCGGATGTGGCCGGGCGGGGGGTGGGGCTGGACGCCGTAGCCACCATCATCCGCCGCCTGCGCGGCGACCTGGCCGTCGAAACCCGCAGCGGTCTGGGTACCACCTTCCGCCTAAGGGTTCCGCAGAACCTGGCAGTCTCAGACATCCTGCTGCTTCAAAGCGGTGGGCAAACCTTTGCTTTACCGCGTGAGAGTCTGGTAACCCTGCTCACCGCGCCCTCTGGCCAGCAGGAGGTGATCCACGAGGGAAGCGCCCTCCCCATCAAGCATCTCAGCGAACTACTGGGCCTACCCCCTGCCGAGCAAGAGGAGTATACGCTGGCCGTAGTGGAAGGGCGTGGCGGCACCTTGGTAGCTCTGGCTGTCGAGCGCTTTATTGGGTTGCAACAAGCCCTGGTTAAGCCCCTCGCCGCGCCTCTTTCCGAGCTGCCCCATCTGATTGGCGCAACTGTTTCAGCTACCGGCCAGGTGGTTCTGGTGTTGAGTCCAAGCGGTCTGCTAAGCCTGAGCACCCCTTTGCCCATCCAGGCTCGCATTGAAACCCCAGCCAGCCGACGCCTGCCTGTGCTGCTGGTCGATGACTCACTTTCGGTTCGCAAAATAGTAGCCCAGATGCTACGTAAAGCTGGCCACCAGGTGGTTACCGCGTCGGACGGCCAAGAGGCCCTCGAGCTACTGGAGCAACAACCATTCCAGGCTGTGGTGACCGACCTCGAGATGCCCCGCATGTCCGGCTTCGAGCTGTTAGAGGAGGTGCGCCGCCGCCCCGGCCTCGCCCATCTGCCCATTGCCGTATTGACCACAAGGGCTTCGGCCAAGCACCGCGACCTCGCCATCGAACTTGGTGCAAATGCCTACCTGACCAAGCCTGCCGACGAGGTAGAATTGGAACAGTTCTTGCGAGAGATCTAGCTATATGCGTTTCTGGTTCCTCCCAAATCCACTTGCTTGCTGTGAGACTCCCTTGAAAAAGGAGATTTTTCGATGAAAGCCCTGATCCTGACCGGTCAACCCAAGCGTGGCATCGCGCTCAAAGACAGCTTTACGCTGTCGGGGTTTGATGCCCAGGTCGAGGATAGTGCTCTTTACGCCATGACCCTGTTGGAGCGCCACCGCCCCGATGTGATCGTTAGCACGGCCTCACTAAGCGACCTAACAGGAGCGGAATTCTTCGATATGGTGCGTTCCGACCCCCAGCTCGCTTTAGTTCCTTTTGTTCTACTCAGCGATACCACCCCGACCCAGGTTGGCGACCTCGACCTGGTCTTGCCCCCAGATACCCCGGCTGCGGAGGTGGTTCGGAGTGCATATAAACTGATCCTCGAACTCACCCGCAAAACTTATATCAGTGAGCCCACCAATCCCGTAGCGCATCAAGGCATACAAGGGCAGTTAGGCGATATGAGCCTGTTCGAGCTAGCCCAGTGGCTGGCCAAGTCCGCCAAAACCGGACGGCTTCGGGTCGAGCTTCAGGGTGATAGTGCCAGTTGGCTGTTTAGCAAAGGGCAGCTCATTCACGCTGAGTACGCAGGAAAAAGTGGCGAGGATGCCGTACTGCACCTACTGCTCCAGGTCGAAAATCATCCTACCGGTCACTTTCGCTTCGAGCCCCTAACCGAAGCCGACTTCTTTTTGGAACCCGTTACCATACGCAAAAGCACCGATCAACTGCTGCTCTCCCTTGCCGTTGAAATGGATCACCGCCAGCAGCGAATCAATTAGATCTAGAGTGGTTCTCGAAAAGAATCTGGTAGTCTCTACGAAATTCAAAAAAGGCACAGGACTAGCTTTTTGCCGTCAATGCTGGCGGCAAAAGTCAGTTTGAGCGGCAAAGTATGTTGTACCCGTAATGGTCACACATCACTGGGTAAAGCCTGTGATGGCCCTACCATTAGGGTGCTTATGCAAGGAGCCAAAGTCCTAGTTGTTGATGACAGCACCAGCGTACGAAAGGTGCTCGAGAAGCTGTTGGCGTCCCGTGGACTGATTGTCACGACCAGCGAATCTGCCGAAAAAGGCCTCGAGGCGATCAACCACAGCGCCCCCAACCTGATCATCGCCGACGTAGTGATGCCCGGTATGAGCGGCTTTGAACTATGTTAGATTTTCAATTT
>FWPU01007457.1_pt1 | contig 20143 bp, 19 predicted proteins | sample 2228361 | NCBI WGS metagenome assembly FWPU01 (sample SAMEA103939777, study PRJEB20133) | metagenome
ATAATTTGTATTTGCATCATAATCTGTTTACTGTGGAATTTAAAACCTCACCCCGCCCTTGCGGGCACCCCTCTCCCTTATCAAGGAGAGGGGTTTGGGGAGAGGTCTTTTTCTCTTCACAATTCTTTAAATCATAGTTTAGTTTTTACCTCGTTTTGCGTTTTCATGACTTAAATAAGTATTGTGAACTTGTATTAGACAAGATACTAGAAAAGCGATACAGAAATCAAGAAACTATAAACATTTGGAATAAAAGATAGAGAAAGATGTTATAGATGAAATAGAAATGGAAAAATTATCATGTTTTCTTCTCTGTATTTCCCCATTTAAAATAACCACATCAACAATTTACTTATCTCCCATAAGATTTATTATCCCTTTTTGTTTAAGCAATTTCTTGTATAATTGGTCTGTTTGATCAACCAACCTTTTGTAATGAAAATTTTCGAAAGCAAATGTTTGAGCTTTATCAAGCATTTTTTCTATACGATTTTCATGCGCAGGATTCATGATTTTGTTGATTTGCATAATCAAATCATCTACATTTCCGGATTCGAATAGAAATCCGTTAAATTCATGACTGATAATATCCGGCGTACCACCAACGGCAGATGCCACCACCGGCTTGCGTGCGGCCATAGCTTCGATTACACTCACCGGTGTTCCTTCGTTTTTGGAAGTCAAAACTACAATATCCAACCCGGCCAGAGCATCTGCAATATTCAAAACCCATGAAACAAACAGTACATCTGCTTCTTTTGCATTTGCTTCGGGATATATTTTTAAACCTTTGCTTTGAGCCAGACGCATCAATTGTTCTTTTTCTGATCCATCGCCGATGATTATTCCCGCTATGTTTCTATTTTCTTTTCTCAACCTACTGATCATTTCAAGAAATAATTCGTGATTTTTTATGGGAGCCAAACGGCCAATGATGCCAATCGCAATTTTATTTCCCAATGCATATTTGTTGCGAAATTTTTCTCTTTGCGATAAAGTGATTTCACGAAACGACGAAAGGTCAAATCCTAAAGGAATAACTTCTACTTTGGATGATGGCGCTATTTTAAAAACATCGACAAGATCATTTTTTTGTAGTTGACTGATGGCTATCAGTTTGTCGCTATGTTGGGCAAGAATCCGCTCTATTCCAATAAAAATACGTGTTTTTATAGGAGAAAAATAAGAATGAAAAACATGTCCATGAAATGTATGAACAATAACAGGCACTTTTTTCCAACGGGCAGCCGTACGCCCTAAGGCACCAGCTTTTGATGCGTGAGTGTGAACAATATCCGGTTGAAAATTTTCAATAATACGGTTGATTTTTTTTAAAGCCGCCCAATCGTTTTTGTATGTAATTGATCTCGACATCTCAGGAATAATCATAGGTTCCACTCCGTATTTTTTAGCTATATGCAAAGAGTCGGTTTCATGTGTATCCGGCACTCCCCCGATTAACATTGTGTCATATTCGCCGGGCAAAAATTTTGTGAGTAAAACTGCATTGTAGGTCGGTCCCCCGAGATTAAACCTGTTGATGATACGCAATATTTTAATTTTTCTTTTCATTGTTTTCCCAATAAGCCAAAACAATCAAGGACCAAAACCACGATGCCGGGATCTTATTTTTGATTTTGGAATAATTCTCAAATAAATTTTTCATTTCTTTCATGTCAAAATATTCATTCAAAATATCACTTCTGAATACAACCTCGCAAATTTGATATTTGTTTATCAATTCTTCGATAAGAAATGACAAAGGCACTTCAAAACCGGTTTTTTTCTTTTTTAAAATTTCTTGAGGTAATTCATTTTTGAAGGCCTCCCTTATCATCCATTTTAAAGGTTTATTATTCTGCAATTTCAATGATGCGTCATATTGAAAGGCAAGATCAACCATTTCTTTTGATAAAAATGGAACTCTCTGCTCCACTGAATGGGCCATGGATGTAAGATCTACTTTTTTCAACATATCTCCCGATAAAACCAAATGATAGTCACTTAAAAGTACATCGTTCAATCCTGTGAAGTCCGGTAAAATATTATACAATGGCAGGTTTTGCAGGTCTTTTTTTAAAAATTTCCCCCAAAATTCCACAGGACTAAATTTCAATAGGTTGAGGTAGGACATTTTTAAATCAGAATCATAAGAAGTCAGCAATCTTAAAATTTTTCTATTGATATCCAATAGTTCGATGTCTCTCGATTGAGGTAGTTGTTTAAATAGTTTTCCTGTTTTTTGCAAAAGTGGCATGAATGTTTTGTAACGCAAATAAAACAAAAATGCTTTGTATTTTCTATAACCTCCCCAAAGTTCATCATTGCCGTCTCCGCCCAATATACAATGCAAATGAAAGGAAGTTTGTTTATTTAAAAAGTAGGTTAATACTGCAGACGAATCGGCAAAAGGTTCGTCATTGTGATTTAATAAATCAATGGCCGATTCGCATAAATTTTTTATAGACAAACGAAAAATCTTATGCCTTAAGCGAAATTTTTTTGCCGTAATTTGGGCGTAATATGTTTCATCATAATACTGATGATGTTGGAACCCGATCGTAAAAGCTTCTATGTTATCGGTATGCTTTGATATCAAAGATGCCATGACAGCAGAATCTATTCCCCCGCTCAAATAAATGCCTATAGGCACATCGGCAATCATCCGACTTTTGACAGACCGGTCGAAAACATCTCTGATTTCTTCCAATCCTTTGTTGTCAATTATGTTTCTTGTGGATAAAGGAATGTGATACCATTTTTTGATCATTGGCTTGTGTTGGGCATCGAAATACAAAAAATGCCCGGGCAACAATTTGAAAACATTTCGATAAATGGTGTAATGATGCGGAATGTATGTTAATTCAAGAAAGGTTCCGATGGACTCATCTGACAATTGAACAGAAGGAAATAATTGCCTGAATGCTCTGAGTTCCGAAGCAAAAAAAATACCGGTTTCTCCAATATGATAATATAAAGGTTTCACCCCTGCATGATCTCTTGCCAACCATAAATCATGAGTGTTCGAATCATACCAGGCAAAAGCAAACTCCCCGTCAAGTTTATTTAAGGCATTCATACCCCATTCGATCAAGGCCCAATAAAGAACTTCGGTATCGCCTTCGGTGGAAAATGGATATTTGTCAATCAAACTTCTTTTAATCTCTTTGAAATTATATATTTCGCCATTGAACAGCAATATTTTGTCGTAGCCATTTTTTCTGAAAGGTTGATTGGATTGGTCGGTAATGTCGATAATCTTTAAACGGTGATGTATTAAAACAGCATGATCGTCGATGATTGTCCCGGTATAATCCGGGCCTCTATGTTTGAACAAAGGAGCTGCTTGCTTAATTATGGCTTCCTGAAACACTTCATCGTATTCACCGACATACCCTACAAAACCGCACATGTTTAGTAAATTATTTTTTTACCTTTACAAAGGTAAAGTAATTATTGACTTGATTGTTAAATATCATTCATTGCGAGTTCCTGATTTATTTTTTCTACATATGCTCAGTTGTTATGGAGTGTGTTCCGGTTTAAATGCTTGTTTATTTAGGTTAAATTTTTTTAAAATGGTCTTTCATTTTTCAATAAAATATGCAATATTGTGAAAATAATAAATAGATTAAATGAAAATCGGTATAGTATGTTATCCTACTTACGGAGGAAGTGGAGTGGTTGCAACAGAATTAGGCAAAGTATTGCTTCAGAAAGGACATGAAGTTCATTTTATTTCCTATCAGCAACCGGTCAGATTGACACGTTTTTCACAAATGGTTTATTTTCATGAAGTATTGGTGAGCGAATATCCCCTTTTTGAATATCCTCCATTTGAACTTGCACTTACAGGAAAAATGATCGAGGTTGCCAAGGATTATCATTTGGATCTTTTGCACGTACATTATGCCATACCTCATGCATCGGCTGCTTTGATGGCAAAAAACATTTTGGCGCAAGAAGGCATTTCGTTTCCATACATCACTACCCTTCATGGTACAGATATAACAATTGTTGGACGTGATCCGGAGTTCGAACCTGTTATTACTTACAGCATAAACCAGTCGGATGGTGTCACAGCGGTCTCCGAATATCTAAGAAATGAAACCTACAAACATTTCCGGGTAAAAAGTCATATTGAAGTGATACCCAATTTTATCTGCCTTCAAGAAGTAGAGGCAACACAGCCCGATAAAGAATTAAAAAACAAAATAGCTCCGGACGGAGAACCCATCATCACACATATTTCAAACTTCAGAAAAGTAAAACGAATTGAAGACATTATCTTTATTTTTCAAAAAATACGAGACCGGATGCCGGCCAAACTTTTGATGATAGGCGATGGACCGGAACGTCAAAAAGCTATGCAATTGGTTAAGAATCTGTCATTGATTAATGACGTGCATTTTATCGGAAAAATTAGAGAAACATACCCATTGCTGAAAATATCACGGTTGTTTCTATTGACCTCCGAATATGAAAGTTTTGGTTTATCTGCACTCGAAGCAATGGCATGTGGTGTTCCTGTCATTGCAAGCAATTCCGGAGGCATTCCGGAGGTTGTCATGAACAATGAAACAGGTTTTTTACATCATGTTGGCGATATAGAACACATGGCATCTTCGGCAATAAAACTATTACAGGAGAAAGATCTTTGGGAAAAATTTCATCAAAATTCCATCAATCATTCACGAAAGTTTGACAGTTTTGAAATTGTAAAATTATATGAAGCTATGTATGAAAAAGTTTTAAGCCGGGTTTAATCAATGTCTTTGACCAGTATATTATGCGCCATATTTTTGGTAATCATAGTTTTCGAACCGTTTATTTCAACAATTAGCGTGCCTTCATCTTGAATTTGATGAATAATTTTTCCGATTTTGCCCTGTTGCACTCCCACCATCTCAAAATAATGCTGAATTTCTTTTTGAGGATTTCTGATTCCTGCTATTTGAAACAATTTGTTTTTGGGCCAATCGACCAACGGAACATGCTGATCTTCCGGCCATTTAAGATTGCTATCGGGGATAGGTTCGCCATGCGGATCAAATTGTGGAAAACCGAGATACTTGTCAAGAGCTTTTATTAATTCTTCCGACTGAATATGTTCTAATTGTTCGGCAATATGATGCACGTTTTCTCTTTCAATGGATAAAACATGGTGCAAAAAATATTCCCACAATCTATGTTTTCTGATTATTTCCAATGCTCTGTTATTTCCGGATTCTGTGAGTTCAACTCCTTGGTATTTTTCATACTTTAACCAACCTTTTTCTGATAACTTAACCAACATCGAGGTGACGGATGATGGTTTTACATCCAATGCTTTCGCAATATCGAGCGTGTTTACTTTACCCGTATTTTTTGTTATTTGCGATAAATGATAAATGATTTTCAAATAATTTTCTTCTGAATTTGAACTGTTCATCGATTATGTTTCTTTCTGCGAATTTACAAATCAAATTAAAATTTGAACCAATACCCTACCTTTTAATAAAACTTGTTTTAATCTTTTTCTTGTCTTGATATTCAATGAATTTTTTAAATTTAGAGAATTTTTTAAATTTAGATAAAACTAAATTATTATTTTTGCTCCTCTAAATTATTAAAAATGAAAATCATTTTACTATTATTATTAATTTGTTTATCAAACTTTTGCTACTCTCAATATAAAGCAAAGGTTAAACTTTATGACCAAAAAGGAAATGGGATTCATTATGGAGTTATTTTTAATCCGGATATTAGTCAATCATTTTATCCGGATTCTTCGGGAATGTTTATCATTAATTCTAATGAAATCATGCAAAAGATCATTATATCGGTTCCGGGTTTTAAAACCGATACGGTCATGATTCATTGTACAGATGACAACATCGTTCATAAAATCACACTAAAAGAAATCTTGCAACATTTGCCTGTTTTTGAAATAAAATCGGATAAATCCGGTAATCAAAATGAAAACTATTTTTCCGAAATTATAAATCCGAAACTATGGCAAAGAAACCTCTCCCCTTCTTTCACGGAAACCATCCATAAGATTAGTGGATTTAAATATCAAATTACTTGCAATGTATGCTATGCCGGTGAATTAACATTGTTTGGATTATCCTCCGGTTATTATCAAATCTTTATAGATGAAATTCCTGTATTCAAAGGATTGTCTTCGGTATATGCCATACAAAACTTCCCTGTACAGACCGTTTCAAAAGCTGAAATAATATACGGACCGGATGATGGTACCATGGGAATTCAATCTATTGCCGGCTCTCTTTATCTTCACACCGGAGATTCTTTAAACGTAAACAACATGCTTCAAACAAGAATTTCGAGCAGCGGTGAGTTGAAAGTGAATATATTTTTGAAACCTTCACGCAAAAATATTTGGTTTAATGCCGATTTTTCAACGATGGACATTCGATGGGACAGAAATAAGGATGGATTTTTGGATATACCATTGTATAAACGTTTTAATTTTTGGTTGAAAAATTCTGTCAATACCAAACAAGGCAATGTGGATATAATTTCAAATGTTGCCTTGGAAAACAGAATCGGTGGACAAAAAAATTACACGGCAAAAATTAAAGGTTCTGATTCAATATATGGAGAATTTGTGAATTATTATTCTGTCTTTTCGGGAGTCAAATGGATTCCAAAATCAATTAAATACTCTAAAATTTTATTTTCATTATACCACTATTCTCATAATGCCATATACGGATTAAATCCATTTCACGCTCAACAAAACAATATCTATGGAATTTTCGAAAAATCTCTTTTCTACAAAAAACATCAAACCAAATTCGTATTGAATCCTTCGATAATGACCTATCATGACATTTACTTACCTGAAACACAATTTGAAATGCAAACAGGCATGGCTGTCAGACATTCAACTAAACTCTTGTCAAATTCAACCATATCAATAACTTCCCGAATGGATTATCATAATATACACGGTTGGATATTTTCTCCACGGCTTTTATTCAATACTAAAATTTTAGGCAACAAAAATGAAATGACGCTTCATGCAGGCCGATCATTCCGTACTATTCAATTTGCATCCGAAAGTCATGCAGCATTAACCGGTAGCAGGAAATTTTTTATCGTCAAACCATTGCAGCCCGAAATTGCACTGGCTGCTCAACTCTCTTTCAAAAGAACATTTAAATTTAAAAACTCCATTATTTCCACCGGAATACATGGATATACGGCTCAAATTCAGAATAAAATCTTGTTGGATTATGATATGAATGGACAAAAAATTATATTCAGAAACGATTCTACAAATCTTCGCTTAAAAAATTTGATATTTTTCTTTAAGGCCGAGATGGCACAATGGGAGATAAACCTTGATGCTCTTTGGAATCATCATTTTCTGAAAAATGGGAATGAATCAGAAAAACTTTTTTTTATGGAAAAATATAATGTGAATGTAAGTGTGTCGAGAGAATTTGTTCAAAAAGGACTTAGCACACGATTAAATCTCAAAACCATCGGTCCTATGCGAATGCCATTGGCCGGTATTTATGATCCGCGTCCCGAATTCAGTCCGGTTTGGAACACACTGGACTTTATGTTAGAAAAAAATACTTCCTTTGGTTTGATTTATTTAATCGTGGAAAATTTATTCGATTACAACCCCGCCCATAAACTTCCATTCCTGATAGCACGTTTTCATGATCCTTTTGACAAAGATGTACAAACGGATGATCAAGGGAATGTTGTTGTGACAAAAGAAAATCCTTACGGTTTAACCTTTGACACCACATACAGTTATGCTCCCAACTGGGGACGATTATTCCGAATCGGATGGAAATTTATTTGGTAGTACAATATATCCGGTTATCTCCAATTTTGACCGATTGACAAATTTTCCTTTTTGGTATTGTAAAAAAGTTATTTTTGCCGGAAAATAACTTTTGAGCCATGAAATTTTTCAAAAATTTTTCTGTTGTAATTTTTTTGCATTTTGCATCAAATACATTTTCGCAAAAATACACTTACAAACTAAACCTGAATGAATTAAACAACGACGTTTTAAGTGTTACATTACAAATCGATTCTTTTCCTTTTAAAAATGAAAAAGTTGCCTTTCATTTACCCAAAATAGTTCCCGGCACATATAGCATCTATGATTTTGGGCAATATGTAAAAAATTTAAAAGCTTTCGATAAAAATGGGAACAATCTAAAAGTAGAACATCCTGATTTGAATACATGGATTATCGACCAACCGGAAAAGATTCACAAAATAACCTATGAAGTGGAAGACACCTGGGATGCAAAAAATGTTACAAATGTAGTTTTTGAACCTGCGGGATCGAATTTTGAAAAATCAAAAAATTTTGTGTTGAACAACCATGCCATATTTGGTTTTTTTGCAGGATTTGAAAAATACCCATATGAATTAATCATTGAAAAACCGCAAGGTTTTTACCCTTCAACAGGATTGGAAAATGTGAAAATTTATGCAAACAAAGACACATTGTACTCATCAGATTATTATGAATTGACCGACTCTCCTGTAATGTATTGCACTCCCGACACCACATGGATCGATGTGGCAAATGCTAAGGTGTTGATTAGTGTTTATCACTCAGAAAATAGAGATTTATCAAAAAGCATAGGAGCCACAATAGATAAAATGTTACGGGCCCAAGCCGCCTACTTGGGAGGAAAATTGCCGGTCAACAAATATGCATTTATCATTTATCTTACCGATCAACTTGGTGCCTCGGGAGGTGCCGGAGCGCTTGAGCACTCTACTTCGTCATTCTACTATCTTCCTATGATGCCACAGAAACAATTAAACAATTTTATAGTAGATGTGGCAGCCCACGAATTCTTCCATATACTCACACCTTTAACCATACATTCGTATGAAATTGGAAATTTTGATTTTATTCATCCTAAAATGTCAAAACACCTCTGGCTATACGAAGGAATTACCGAATATTTTGCCGGACACATGCAATTATATGAACATCTCATCGAATTGGAGGAATATCTAAAAATCGTCCGAAGCAAAATGAATGCTGCCGATCAATTTGACCCATCGGTTTCTTTTACCGAACTGTCATTACATTGTTTGGATAAATATGAAGACCAATATCTCAATGTATATCAAAAGGGCGCTTTAATAGGACTATGTCTGGATATTTTGGTACGCAAAGAAAGCAATGGCGAAAAAGGTTGGCGGGATGTAATGTTGGAACTCTCCCGCATCTATGGAAAAGACAGGTCCTTTCACGACGATTCCTTATTTGACATTATCGAAAAAATCACTTATCCATCTGTAAAGCAGTTTCTTTTAAAACATGTGGCGGATACATTCAAACTTCCTTTCCGTGAATACCTTTCCTGGATAGGCATTGAATATCACGAAAAAATGATAGTGAAAGAGGTTAGTTTGGGTGGTCCGGGGCTGGGAATGGATTATTCCACCGGTCGCCTTGTAGTGATGGATATTAGCAATTTAAATGAATTGGGCAAAAAAATTAAATACCGCACCGGTGATGTAATTATTAGCATCAATGAGCAAGATATCACACTGGAAAACTTCCGTGATGTGAAAGATCAGTTGAATAAAAATGCCCGGGAAGGAGAAAAATTCACATTGGTACTTGAACGTAAAGGAATGAAAAAAATCAAAAAAGTACCCTATGTTTTTACTGAAGTAGAAAAAAATCATATTTTGATGGTTGATCCACGTGCCGCCAAAGAATCCATTAAACTTCGGAATCAATGGATGAACGCCAAATAGAAAAAAAGTTCGAAAAACGCTTTTTGTATTATTTCGTACAAATTATCGGTTGGTTTTTGTATGGTTTTATTGCCTTGCTTGTAAGTTTGTCACAAAATAAACCGCTAAACATCAAGTTATTGTCCGGCATTTTTGCTATTGTAGTTATTGGTATATTGACAACCGAAATTTTGCATCTTAAAATTTTAAAAAATAAATGGATTCTGATTAAACCGATTTTATTGCTAAAAAAAATAATTCCTTTTTCCCTCCTCTTGTCATTAACTGCCTACATTTTACAAACAATTTGGATGCTCTTAATGGGCTCCACTTTTCAGTTTCATCCTTTGGATGCATTCTTGGGAATGATCAATTGGTGGATTTTGATCAGCATTTGGGTTGTTTTATATTATTTGTATCATTATGTGAACCGTTGGCAAAATGAAGCATTGTTGGAAAGCCGTCTTGAAGCGGCAAAAGCACAGGCCGAATTAAATCAATTGAAAAATCAAATAAATCCTCATTTTATTTTTAACAGTTTAAACAGTATTCGTGCATTAATTGACGAATCACCCGAAAATGCCAAATTATCTGTTACCTTGTTGGCGTCATTGATTAGAAAAACACTTTCGGTAGGTCAAAAAGATTTCATCAGTATTAAAGAGGAATTGGAAATAGTGGAATCATACCTGAAAATAGAAAAAATACGTTTTGAAAACCGTTTATCTTTTGAAATTGTAATGCATGAAGATGTGGCAAATTGTCTCATTCCTCCGCTCATTATCCAAACTTTGACCGAAAATTCCATCAAACACGGAATCTCAAAATTGAAAAATGGAGGAAAAGTATTGATTGAATGCAAACCTGTCAATGAACAATTAAAAATTACCATTCAAAATGACACACCCGCTAATACATATCAAAAAATTCAGGATATACAAACATCAAACACCGGCTTAGGTCTGAAATTGACATATAAAAGGTTAGAATTGTTATATTCCAATAATTTTATTCTGGAAATCAATGCTAAAGACAATAGATTTACGGTAAATATTTTTATACCTTGCAACATTCAAAATTACAAATTATGAAAACGAACCGGGATTTATCCATGAAGACCATTATCGTTGACGACGAAAGATTGGCAAGAAAAGAACTAAAGAAATTACTGGAAAATTATGAATGGATAGAAATTATAGATGAAGCGGAAAATGGAGAAGAAGCCGTAGAAAAAATTAATCAACACAAACCCGACTTGGTATTTTTAGACATTCAAATGCCCGAAATGGATGGCTTTGAGGTTTTAAACCACCTGGACGTATATCCTCTTATTGTTTTTGTAACTGCTTATGATGAATACGCGGCCCATGCCTTTGATGTGGATGCTTTTGATTATTTGTTGAAACCGATCGAACATCATCGATTGCAGCAATTGATGGATAAACTCATCAAATTTAAAATGCAAGCTTTGACATCACACATACAAGGACCGGGTGGAGTTTTATCCATTGAAAATTTTGTATTTATCAAAGATGGAGACAATTGTTGGTTTGTACAATTAAAAGATATCCGCTACTTCGAATCTGATGGAAATTATATCAAGGTGTTTTTTGACAACCACAAACCGATGATTCTAAAATCGTTGAATCAACTTATAGAAAGATTGGACGGGAGATATTTTTTCAGGGCCAGTCGAAAACATATTATCAATTTGCTTTGGGTTGAAAAAATTGAGGTGTGGTATAACGGAGGATTTATCGTGACATTAAAAAGCGGTGAAAAAATCGAGATTTCACGCAGGCAGGGTATTAAATTGAAATATCAATTGAGTTTATAGGAATAAATCCTTTTTTAATCATAAATATTTTTGCTTTTGTATAAAAAAACATAGAACAAAATATTTTAATTTATACTTTTACATTGTGAACAACAAACTACACATAAAACCAACCAAAATTTCACCGGAAGTATATATCTCTCCCTCCGAAGGCATTATATTTGTTCATGGGAAATCTACCATGCCCGATGTGCAAGAATTTTACAATAGTATTTTAGATTTTCTCAATCACAATAAAAACAAATTTCGTTCCCCTTTGAAAATTGTTTTTGCCATCGATGTTTTTAACATACCATCATCAAAAAGATTACTGTTTATCATGTATGAAATGATGGATGTCCATAACGTAGATGTGGAATTTTATTGGGTTTATCAAAAAGACGACATGTTTATGAAAGAAGTAGGTGAAGATTATGCTTACATGATTAAAAAAAGTTTTTCATTTTTGCCTGTGGATGATTTAAAAAAATTTTCCATAAAAGATTTTTTAAAGACCTCCCCTTCCCCACTCAGTTAGTTTTTTCATAGTTGTAGAGAGGAGAAAGGCCGCAATTAGCGGCCTTCTTCTTTTTGATAAGAAACCACATGTGTTGAAATTTTACTTTGTTCAAAAATTGTTTAAAACTTTCTTATCATTCAAACCAAGAAAATTTGTTTTTATTACGCTGAAATACAATCAAATAACGCTTGTTAACGATTTCTTAACATTGAATTAACCACACTTTAACCATGATGCTTTGAAATATCAGGTCGCAGTTTTGTTTTTTTGCAAAAAAATATTTGTTATGATTAAGAAACAACTTTTCGTATCAGGTTTATTTGCCATAGCTTTAATGACAAGCTGTGGTGGCGGAAACCAAAATCAAGAAAACTTAAGTGAAGAAGAGAAAATCTCAGGTGAGGTTCAGGTAGACGGGTCAAGTACCGTTTATCCAATCACCGAAGCTGTTGCCGAAGAATTTCAAAAAGTATATCCAAATATTTTGGTAAAAGTGGGGTTATCCGGTACCGGTGGCGGATTCAAAAAGTTTGTTAGAGGAGAAACCGACATCAACAATGCTTCAAGAGAAATTTCTGCTCACGAAGACAGTTTAGCCAAACTAAACAACATTTCATATATTGAATTGGAAATTGCCTACGATGGTCTTGCCGTGGTGGTTAATCCTGAAAACACCTGGTGCTCGGAGATTACTGTCGAGGAACTGAAAAAAATCTGGGAACCGGAAGCTCAAGGAAAAATCAAAAAATGGAATCAAATACGCCCTGAATGGCCCGATGCCGAAATTCACCTTTATGGTGCCGGAGTGGAAAGTGGTACATATGATTATTTTACCGAAGTGATTGTTGGAAAAAGTCATTCTAGTCGCGGAGATTACACCTCGAGCGAAGATGATAATGTACTTGTTCAAGGTATTTCCACTGACAAATATGCATTAGGTTTTTTCGGTCTGGCTTATTATGAGGAGAATAAAGACAAGATTAAACTCGTAGCTGTAGACGACTTGAATGACAGCAATGGGAAAGGACCTATTCTCCCCACATTAGAAACCGTAAGAAATAAAACCTATGCTCCTTTGAGCCGTCCATTGTTTATCTATGTCAATTCAAAGGCAGCACAAAGACCTGCCGTTCAAAAATTTGTTGAATTTTATTTGGATAATTGCCGTGAATTGTCGCAAGAAATTGGGTATGTACCATTGACCGAAGAAGATATCAATGTTCAAAAAGAAAAATGGAACAATTTTTTGAAAACTCTTTCGTCATCTCAAGTTCAGCAATAACCATTTTCGATGAAACTTAAAGAAAAGATAATCGAATTTTTTCTGCTTTTATCGGGAATCATTAGTATTCTCACTACAATAGGCATTTTATATGTGCTCATATCTGAATCCATTCCATTTTTCGAAAAAGTAAGTGTCATAGATTTTTTGACAGACACACAATGGACCCCTTTGTTTGCCGATAAACATTTTGGTATATTGCCTTTATTGACGGGTACTTTATTGACTACCTTCATTGCCCTGCTGGTGGCCATCCCTTTTGGTTTGACCATTGCCATTTACTTAAATGAGTATGCACCAAGAAAATTCCGGAATGTAGTTAAACCAATTTTGGAAGTGCTTGCAGCAATACCAACCGTTGTATACGGATATTTTGCGTTGATGGTGGTAACGCCCTTTTTGCAAAATTTCATTCCTCAATTGTCGGGATTCAATGCTCTATCTCCCGGGATAGTCATGGGCATCATGATTATGCCAATGATATCTTCTTTAAGCGAAGATGCTATGTATGCCGTGCCAAATTCATTAAGGGAAGCATCATATGGCATGGGAGCCACACGGCTGCAAACGGCTCTCAAAGTGATTGTGCCTTCTGCTTCTTCGGGAATTATTGTTTCGATTATCCTTGCAATTTCGAGAGCCGTAGGAGAAACTATGATAGTGGCAATTGCCGCCGGTCAACAACCACGTTTAACCTTAAATCCCTTGGTGCCCATCGAAACCATCACCACTTATATCGTGCAAGTCAGCTTGGGAGATGTTGTGCAAGGCACATTGGAATACCAAACCATTTTTGCGGCAGGTATCACGCTTTTTATCATGACTTTTATTCTTAATAACATCAGTTATTATTTCCGGAAAAAATATCAAAAGAAATATGAGTAATCCATCCTTCGATATAAACCGCTTTAAAGACAAATTGTTTCAAATTGCAGGAATAGTTTTCACGACATTTGGCTTATTGATTTTGCTTGTTTTTATTGTGTCGATTTTGGTGGAAGGATTGATGCGTCTTGATTGGCAGTTTATAACCTCCCTTCCGTCACGCAAACCCGAAGAAGCCGGTATTTATGTGGCTATTCTCGGATCTTTATGGATTATGGGTTTAACCGCATTATTTGCCATCCCATTGGGTGTGGCATCCGGCATTTACCTGGAGGAATACGGCAAAAAAAACAAATTGGCTTCATTGATTGAAATCAATATAACAAACCTGGCAGGTGTTCCATCCATCATTTACGGACTTCTGGCACTTGAAATATTTGTCCGAATCTTAGGATTGGGTCGTAGTGTTCTGGCCGGCAGTTTAACCCTCACATTACTAATTTTACCTGTAATTATCGTTGCTACCCGTGAAGCCATCAAAGCAGTGCCCCATACCATTCGTGAGGCCTCCTATGCATTGGGAGCCACCAAATGGCAAACGATTTGGAATCAAGTTTTGCCGGCTTCAGCCGGAGGTATTGTCACAGGTGTCATACTTGCCCTGTCGAGAGCCGTCGGAGAATCAGCGCCCTTGATAGTCATCGGTGCCATGCTTTATGTCACCCGTGTACCTACCCATCCTCTGGATGATTTCACGGTTTTGCCCATACAAATTTTTAATTGGCTGTCGCGCCCACAAAAAGGTTTCATTATCAATGCTGCTGCTGCCATTATCGTATTGTTAATAATCACCTTCATTTTAAATGGAATTGCCATATATTTGCGTAATAAATGGCAGAAAAAGGTTAAATGGTAGAATAATGGATCATATTATCAAAACAGAAAATGTCAATGTGTATTACGGTGATTTTCATGTTATCAAAGATGTAAATCTTTCTATAGAACAAAATACCGTAACTGCTTTTATAGGACCTTCCGGATGTGGTAAATCCACTTTTTTAAGATTGTTGAACCGGATGAATGATTACATTGACAATTTTCGTAAAACAGGAAATATATACGTAGACGGCGAAGATATTTATGACAAAAAAATAAAAGTAGAAAACCTGAGAAAAAAAGTCGGAATGGTATTTCAAAAACCTAATCCGTTTCCGAAATCTATTTACGAAAATGTAGTTTATGGTCTCAGAATTCAAGGCATAAATAAAAAAAGTGTATTGGACGAAGTGGTAGAACGCACTCTACGGCAAGCTGCTTTATGGGATGAAGTGAAAGATAATTTAAATAAATCGGCATTGGAACTTTCCGGAGGACAACAACAACGTCTTTGCATTGCCCGCACACTTGCCGTCGAACCTAAAATCATTCTGATGGATGAGCCCGCCTCTGCTCTTGATCCTATTTCAACCGCAAAAATTGAAGAATTGATTTATGAATTGAAACAAAATTACACCATTATCATTGTTACGCATAACATGCAACAAGCCGGACGCGTAAGTGATTACACAGCATTTTTTTACTATGGGAAATTGGTGGAATTTGGCGATACAAAAGAAGTTTTCACCAATCCAAAAGAAGAATTGACACAAAATTATATAACCGGCCGTTTTGGTTAATAAATTTACCGACTTATGGAAAACAAAAAACAAATTATGACGCATCTGGATATAGAACTAAAACAGCTTCGCAGCGAAATCATCCTCATGTGGGAAATGGTCATTAATCAATTGGTCAAAACCCAAAGGGCCCTTATTCAACTCGACAATGATCTGGCCCGTGAAGTCATTGCCAACGAAAAACGGGTAAATGCTCAAGAATTGAAAATTGATCGTGACTGCGAAAATATTTTTGCACTTTTTAGCCCGGTTGCCATTGATCTCAGGTTTGTTTTGGCTGTTTTAAAAATCAATAATAATCTCGAACGTACCGGTGATATTGCCGAAGGTATTGCCCGCTTTGTGTTGGATGTGGAAAAACCATTTGACGAAGAGTTGCTTCAAACTACCGAAGTTTTAATTATGTTTGAAGAAGCCATCGAAATACTCAAAGATACACTCAATGCTTTTATTAAAGAAGATACACAATCGGCAAGAAGTATTTTTCTTCGAGATGAAACTTTAAACGAAATCAATAAGAGAGCCAACAAAGTGGTGGCTGAATATATCAAAAATCATTTGGACAACATAGATCAAGCCCTTTATATTTTATCGACTATCAGAAAGCTGGAAAGAGTAGGTGATCAAACCCAAAATATCGCAGAAGAGTTGATATTTTATGTAGAAGCCAAAGTAATGAAACACATGGGAAAAACGCCGGAATCTTAGTACCCTTCTATTCACGGATAATCTTAATTTTATCGCACCATTGTTTCCATTGCACAATAGATTCAACCGGATGAGTTGTTGAATCGATCACTTTTATGCGTTGTTGTTCGTACACTTCCTTAACCTGTTGAAAATGAAACATCCTCTCAATCAACCACTCTTTTGAGAGCCGGTCAAACCAATATAAATTTTTTTGTTTGACAGCTTCGTTTCTCAACGGATGATCTTTAATTTTTTCATAATATTCCACGATTTTATCCCATAAATGTTCCATTCCTTCTCCCGAGATAGAAGATACCGGTTGAACAAAAACCGGAATGTTCCATACATTGGGCGGAAGATAATGTAATGCCGTTTTGATTTCGCTGATACTTCGTTTCAGAATTCCGGAAGGAATCATGTCGGCTTTGGTAAAAACTATACCATCGGCCATTTCCATGATGCCTCGTTTGATGCCCTGAAGCTCGTCTCCACCTCCCGGCAACAACAGCAACAAAAACACATCAGTCAACCATTTTACATCTGTTTCGCTTTGCCCCACTCCCACTGTTTCTACAAAAATATAATCAAATCCGGCAGCTTCACATATTATTATTGCTTCGTAGGTGCTTCTGGCCACTCCTCCATAGTAATTTCCGGATGATGTCGGGCGTATAAATACATTTTCGAGCATCGACAATTTTTCCATTCTTGTTTTATCTCCCATGATACTGCCATGTGAAATTTGGCTGCTGGGATCAATGGCTAATACGGCAACTTTGTTTCTTTTGTCTTCGGCAATTTTTTTTCCCAACGATTCAATAAATGTGCTTTTACCTACCCCGGGCGTACCTGTAATGCCTATTTTTAGAGCTTCTCTCCGTAATACGATACATCCCAAGAGTACTTGATCGGCTATGTCCCGGTATTTCTTTATACGACTTTCGCAGTAAGTAATGGCTATACTTAATAAACCACGATCACATCGCTTGATACCGTCAAGAAGCTCCTCTGCCGTATAGATTTTTTTGGGCTTAAGACGTATGTTGGGATTGATAGATTGCATAACAGAATCACTTTTGGCCTTTCTTGTCGTTAAATTGTTTCCATTTTAATGTATTGATATGGTGATCGATCAAGCGATCTATTTCTTTTAAATTTTCCGGAAAATTACAACGCCACATTACTTCATTTTTTTTATTTCCCCAACGCAAATACAAAATTGTCGAAGGTAGGTCTGTTATATTACAGTCAAATTCTTTTGACATCTTAAAGAAATCGATTTCCTCAGCCAACCTGTATATTTCATCTAATGCTTTATCTGAAATAAACGAATAATAAACCCCTTGCATGGAAGTGAATTTTTTGCCTTCATATATCACCAATCCTGATTTGAAAACAGTTACCGTAAAAACAGGACAAGTTCCAAAACAAGGCGTTTTTTCCCATTTCATCAATACAGAATCTTCAATGGATTGGTCATCGGCAAGCACTTCTGCAGGTTTGACATCAGATAAATTTTCTGTAGCCGGTTGCTCTATTTTTTCGTCAGTAGTATTTGTTCTTGGCAGTTCTTTCTTGTTTTTACAGGCATTGATTCCTCCCAATACGGCAACGATAAGAACAAAATAAACATAAGGCATTCTAAACTTTGTCATAATTTTTCCTTTTAAACAGGTAAAAGTAATTGAAAATATCGTGCCGTAAAAATCAAATTAGTATATCAATTGATTTATATCTATTTCCGGGAATTCTTTCGCCAAAATATCCCTAGCATTTTTTACATCTCTCAACAACCATCCCAACAACAATTTTGCTTTTTCTTCTTCAGTCAATTTATAAGCTTGGTTGCTGCGTTCGAGCCGGCGTCTCATTTGATAGAGACATACAGCAGCCGTTACAGATACATTAAAACTTTCCGTAAAACCATACATGGGAATTTTAATAAATACATCGGCCATTTGCATTGCTTCTGCAGAAACTCCTTCTTTTTCTTTACCCAATACCAAAGCCGTTTTTGTTGATTCTACAGGAAAATCATCTAATTCTATGGTTTTGCCATGTGGTGTCAATACGGCTATGAGATAACCTTCATTTTTTAGATCGTTCAAACAACTTACCGTAGGATTTTTATATGCGGTTGATTTATATCGAATTACTTCGATCCACCTTTCCGAACCAATGGAAATATCGGGATGATGTTGAAAAACATTGGTTTTTTCGATAGTTCTGAGTTGTTGAATACCTAAACATTCACAAGTGCGCATGACCGCACTTGCGTTGTGTGATTGATAGAAATCTTCCAAAACAGGAATTAAATATCGTGTTCTCTCGTTTGCCACTTCTATCATTCGTTTCCATCGTCGTTCGGTAATAAAACCGGATAATTGATGAATACATTGCTGAATAATATCTTTTTTTTCCATCCGGGTATTCATGTCAAATTATATATAATACATAAAAAAACAAAAAAAGGGGCACAAGGCCCCTTTCCTTCAGTGAAAGCAAAAAATTACTTGTTCACTTTTTTAGCCAAATCGGCACCTGCTTTGAAACGTACCACTTTTTTTGCAGGAATTTTGATTTCTTTTCCTGTTTGTGGGTTACGTCCTTTGCGGGCAGATCTTTTGCTTACGCTGAAAGAACCGAAGCCCACCAAAGAAATTCTGTCACCTTTTGTCAATGCTTTGGAAATTGCATCCAAAGTAGCATCTAGGGCTTTTTTAGCATCTGCTTTAGACAATTTTGAGCCCTTTGCAATTGCATCAATTAATTCTGCTTTGTTCATAGCTTTAAGTTTTTAGGGTTAAACATTATGGTTTTCTTATGAAAACCAAAACAAATATAAAATGAGTTTCTTTATTGTCAATACTTTTGGCAAATTTTTTTCATATTTTGTTAATAAATAAGCCGTTTTGTTAATAAAGTTTCGACGAAACTCACTATTTACAAGGATTTATGTTCATTCAACCCATATTCTATCTTTCCCATCGAAATTTGGCGACTGTATAGATATTACTTTCAGCCATGCTTCTGATGTTACCTTTACAGAATGAACTGTATTTGCAGGAATAATGAGCCAGTCGCCGGGCTTTAAATTATAAACTTTGTTTCCCACATACATTTCACCGGTGCCTTCCACTACATAGATATGCTCTGTATGGAATCGATGATAATGTGGCTTTACCTCCTTCTTTATCCATATTATAAATGATGTAGCCAAACTGTCGTCCGTCACTTTTTGAACATGTATATTTTCAAAATCTTTATCCGGGTTAATGTCTGATGTATTGATGATTTGGGACCTGACAGACAAGGCCGTCATGACAAATGAAATAAAAAAAACTTTTCGAATAAAATTTTTCATAAACTCGTTGAATTAAACCTGATAGGTAAAATTACAAACAAAACCAAATATAGAGCATATTTTCAATTAAAAACATTTATTGGTCTAAAATTGGGATGTAGCAGAATATCCCTCCCCTCCATCACACTCCCGAATGGATAATAATCCTGCGAACTGCTCACGTTCAGGGCAAATTTATTCTGCTGCCAACTCTTTTTGTCCGTATAGGTCACTCTCACATTGCCGA